>PPYF01424664.1_pt1 | contig 38117 bp, 54 predicted proteins | sample 1559871 | NCBI WGS metagenome assembly PPYF01 (sample SAMN08240021, study PRJNA423297) | Human gut metagenome, whole genome shotgun sequencing project.
TGGGTAATAACCCAATGGTTGGCGCTACTGTAGCTGTAGCTGTTTCGATTGAAGAGGCTGCTAAGGAAGGCAAGTTCTAATAAAAAACCTTGGATTTACAAGGAAAAATGAACTTTTAAACAGAAAGGGGAATCGTCTTTTGACGGTTCCTCTTTTGTGGTTTTTGGGATATAAATGTGGTTTTGTCTACCATTTGTCAACCCTTTTTTGAGTGGTAGACAAATGATTATTCGATTTGATTTAAAATATCAATCGTATGTGCGGCCATGCGAGGGGTTGCATGGCTGTATATATCAAGAGTAACATCAATATGTTTGTGCCCTAATCTTTTCTGAACGTCTTTTATATCGGCACCGGCCTCCAGCAGCATAGTTGCATGGGTATGCCTGAGGGAATGGTAGTCAAAATCTTTAAAACCAAGATTGTAATGGATCACACGGCAGCAGTGCTGCATAACTCTGGGTTGGATATAAGTACCATTTTCACGACAGTTTACCATATGAATAGGCTTTCCGCGTCCATCGGCATTCAGGACGCATTGATCGTCCACATAGAGCTGAGCATAATACTGTTCATAAAATTCTTTTGCTTTAACTTGGTGGTTGTATGTATTACGCAACAGGCTGAGCATTTTTTCATCTAATTCAATCGTTCGGAAACTATCATATTTCGGATTACTAAAAACCCAAGCGCCGTTTACATTCTGAATTTGCTGATTGACACTCAAAGTGCTGTTCTCAAAATCAATATCGTCCCAGGTAAGTGCGAACGATTCCCCAAGCCGTAAGCCGCATCGATATGCAAGCTGTAGAGGGATATGGCAGGAATGCCCTTCCGGGAATCTGCTGATAATAATGCCCCATTCCTCAGAGGATATGGGAGTACGAATCTTTTTTCGTGTAGGTATCTGGGAAGTTGCCCTTTTGGGTGGCAATTTTGCGCTTTTGGCAGGATTGTATTTAATGAATTGCATAGGCTCTACGGCATAGTCAAGGGCACCTGTCAGAAGCCCTTTGAGCACGGATAGCGTATTTCGGCTATACCCTGCATTGAATTTATCATTTATGAATCCCTGTATAATGGCAGGGGTTAGAGATTTTAAATAATAGCTTCCAAGAATCGGAGTGATGTGGAGAGATACTTTTTTCTTATAATTCAAGTAGGTATCTATTTTGAGATTTGTTCTGCAATATTTTTCCAACCAAAGTTCATAGAAATCAGATACAGATATCTCAGATGGTACAAAGTGGGATCCGGCATTATCATACTCCGCCTTTGCCTGTGTTCCAGCGGCCAGAGCTTCCGCCTTAGTGCGGTATCCGCCCTTGCTGATGGAATTACGCTTCCCATTGATTCGTGCTCCCTCAAAAGACCACTCCCAGGTTGTTCCGCGCTTGCGTGTTCTTAATTGTCCCATAATCATTCCTCCTATTTGTTGCGATGTCGCACATTTTTGGGTATAAAAAATACACCCCTTGCCAGGATGTACCAGAAATGATATAATTCAGGTGTTCAAGCTGAATTATCTTTCCGGGCATCCGGCAAGAGAATCTATGTAAAAGCCGTTCCTGTTGGCGCAGGGGCGGTTTTTGCGTTATATTATATTAGTTTTTGGATTTCCAGTTTACTCTGAGAATAAATCCGATAATCCAATATATACCTCCGGTTAACAGCCCAAGAATGAATATCCAAGACCATTTTAAATACCAAGGTAATTTCTTTGCAGTTTTTTCCGGTACGGTTGCACTGGAACTGGAAGATGCGGAGTTATTTATGATGATATTCTTGTCGTGTGCGGATGTTAAGTCTTCTACCTGTTTACCGCATTTAGGACAGACAACGCAATCCTTATCAATAAGCTCTCCACAGTGCTTACAGTATTTCTGATTATTTTCCATACTTTTTCTCCCTTCAATAAAATTTATTAAAACGCCATAGGCTATTTTAATCTCAATTCAATCAATCTTTTTTCGTATCCCAAGATATGTGATAATTGCTCAATACTATATTGTTGATATTCTGCAAGCGTATCATCATCTACCAATAAATCTATAGCAAATGTATCGGCTTCGTTCTCGTATCTGTCGGTATTTAATCCTGTTCGAGTATCCATAAAAATTGTATTTGCCTTTTTGTGCAGAAACATATGCCCCATTTCGTGTGCACATTCAAATGCTTGTTCATGGCGAGATAAATTTTCGTCTATGTAAATGATATTGTTACGCTGAAAATATTGGTAAAAGGCTCTGGTGTCGATCAGCGGAGTAAAGACAAGGATTACATTCAATCCTCGAATAATCTCAAACGGATTGCGGGTTTGGTATTTTCGTGCCAAGCTGTCCGCTTTCTTTTTTATATCCATAAGCCATCAGTCCTTTTTATATTTTTTAGGTGTGTATTTTTCTTTGTTCTTTTTCTTTGCCAACTCCATACCGATCTGCATGGCTGAAAGAATAGAGTCAATAGCTTCTTGGGTGGCAGGCTTTCCATCAAACATTAAGCCATCTTGAGAGAGCAGTTGCTCTTTGGTTAGGTCTAATATTTTCTCTATATCACGCTCATCTTTGCTGGTAAGAGAAATAACTTTTTCTTCCTGTTCCATGTTTCCGGTCATAAGATATTCGATACTTACTCCAAAGAAATCGGCAATTTTTTGAAGCTTATCTGCCTTTGGGGTATATCTTCCAGCCTTCCAATTACTGATAGTGGCGGTAGTTAAACCAGTTTCTTTACAAACTCGATAGGGAGTTATTTTGTGAGATTGACACAGTTTTTCAAAAATTTCGTACATATAGCACCTCAAAAAATAGATTTGAAAATAAAGCCAAAAACTATTGACAAACTTTGAAATCAATGCTAATATGTGGACATAGCTTTGAAAACGAAAGCTAAAAAGAGATTGGCTAAGGTTTCAATATAACTTTGATTGACACCATTATTATATTTGAAATCTTAGCTAATGTCAATAGAAAACTATAGAAGGTGGTGATATTTTTGTATCAGAAATATGCAGAGTTAAGAGATAAGGTAGGGAAAACTGACTATGCTATTGCAAAGGAAACTGGTTTATCTACATCTACATTGACTAACTGGAAATATGGTAGATATTCCCCTAAATTCGACAAGCTGTTAATCCTCGCCAAGTATTTTGATGTTCCGGTGGAGTATTTCGCAGAGTCTGAGGAAGGGAGGTGAGAAAATCATACCAGCAGTAATTTTTACCCCATTATTTTGCTTGATTATGTATCTGGCAGCGAAAAGTCAGGGCGTTTGCAGAGTTCTTTTGCTGGTGATGGCAGCTTTAAGCTATGGCATATATCTGTGTATTCTTCAAAAAGCTGGTTACTTAACGCTGTAAAACGCATTTCAAAGTTGGTAGAACAGGTGCTTATAAAATAGTGTGGTTTTCCATTGCGGGCCTCGAACAGGTCACAATAGGCAAGGTAAAAATCAGAATACAAAGCTTGAGATAAGGTTCCCATATTATATATGTTTTTCGAAAGCAATTCAAATAATTCACAAATTTGCTCTGTAGAAAATGAATGCAATGCATTGATGTTTAGGAGTTTTCTGCAATAGAACTGGTAATAAGGGACATAAAAAGTATCTAAGCGTTTTTGTAATACTTCGCTTCTTTTGAGCTTTTTTTCTTTTCCATAGGTTAGGTAAAAAATGATTATGCCAGAGGCAAAAGGTAAAATAGAGTTGGATAACTCTAAAAGAAAATTGAGAATAATTTCCAAAGTGGGAGATTGAAAAGATGGTTGCATAGATATTCTCCTTTGCATTTTATAAGGGGAGTATAGCACAAGGGCGAGAGGCATAGCAAGGAAGATGAATCTTTTTGAGACTGAGGACGGGAGGTGAGAGAGGTGGAAGAAAAAAATAAACCGCATATCACTATGGTTTGGATAGTAATAGCGGTTATATCAATTAATCAGGCTGTTGGGGCGTATCAAGATTTTCGGATTCACCAGCAGTTGCGGAATCAGATTCAGATGCTACAGGAGCAGCATTTGAATTTGTTGCAACACTTGAACATGAATCTGGAGACAACTTTGACTGAGATACTAAATAATCGTTGAGTGCAGATACAGAGTCATTAAGGCGATTCAACGATTCAGTGTAACTTTCGAACATAGCGGCTTCAGCTTGTGCAGAGGTATTTTGAGAAGATGCATCTATGTTGTGATAGTAGATGGTCAGCCACACGCTGAATAAAGCAATTATATTCGGTAATATACAACTTAAAAAGAACTCCAGCGTTATACGTCGTTTTGGAAGTGGGGTCTCAACGGTAAGAGGAATTTCTTGTGGATATTCATTCTCATGAATAGTCAAAGAGTATAAATATTCAGGCACTTCTACATATTCCTGATGAAATGAAATATTTTCCAATATCGAAGAAAAAGCAGTTGAGATATGGGAGCTAAAATTAACAAGGTTCTTCTGAATATCTTTTGTTAAATCTTGGATAACAGAGTCGTTAGCAGTTAAAGAATTAGCAATACTATTTGCAATTGATACATTCACAGAATACTGCATTTCATGAATAGGTATCAGCAAAGTATTTAACATATCTTGCATTTGAGTGGTTAAGATTGCCTGTGGATACATGGCAGAAGCAAGTATGCTTTGCATTTGTGAAGTGGATTGAATTATGGGGGAGTAGGCGGAGGTCAAATTTGCATTCATTTTTTCTAAAGAATTTTGAAATGCGGAAATTGCGGCTATGAGAGATTGGTAATCTGTGTTCATAATAATGCCCTTTCTTTTGTACTTGGCCTGGAGGGGCCTGTGAGTACAGTATAGGACAGAGGGGAAGAAAAGACAAGGGAGGTGAAAAAAGGTGGTAGCACCCTATCAACCATTATATACGGTCAAGGAAGCGTCCCAGGTTTTACGGGTCAATACCTCAAAGGTATATGAACTGATAAACACCGGACAGTTGCCGTACCTGTTATTAGGGCAGAAAAAGATCCGGGGCTCGGATCTGGAACAATTTATAGAGAAGTATCCGGTGGCACAGCCGGAAGAAGGAGGGAATCATGCAAACAGAACCAATTAAGTATCAGCCCCCAGTGGAGGGCGTTGTAGTTACCCAGGAAGAGAAGCAGCAGATCCTGAAGCTGGGCCGGATCATGAGGGAACAGCTGGATCAGAGCCATAAGGATGTGCGGCTGTTCGGCAGGATGTCTACGGTGATGGCGTTCCTGCTGGGGGTTGAGACGGTGCTGTTGTTGGTGGCTACCGGAATCATAGCACTGTGAGAGGAGGTGAGGAAAGATGAAGAAGGCAACAACCGTAGCGGAATATAAGATCCGCAAGTGTCTGGCAAAGTTAGAACGGCGGGGAGACATTGCACTGGAGTGCTTTGCTTTTGAGATGATCGGCCCCCGTGAGGCGGAACTGAGAGATAGTAATGGTGATGCATTCCGGCTGGCTTACGATCCGGTAAGCGAATCCGTTTCTGAGATTTAAGGAGGCGAGGACGATGGACAAGGATGTTTGTGGTACTTGCCATAATAAGAACCGGTGCATAGAACGGAGCAGGATGTATCCGTGCCTGAGTTACAAGAAGAAAAAGGACCTGCACAGCGGCAACTGTGGTAGGTCCAGAAACTAAAAAAATCAACACCCTCTATTATGAGGGAGAACAGGAGAAAAATCAATGGTAAACACAACAATTTCATACAATGGGGCCAAAAGGACAGCTGAAAGCGAGATTGCTCTTGCAATCTGTCTGACAGGCAATGAGAAGAAGGATGGAGTGGAGGCAACGGTGATCTGCATAGGTGAGAGAGAAAATATATCCTCAGATGATTTTGTTGAATGCCTTGCTAAAAGTATGGTGAGTGCAGTTAGCCGTGTGGCCGTTAATGATTTAGGAGCTGCACATGCATTGATGAAATTAAGCCGTATCGTGGAAAAAGCAGCGAAGGAGAAATGCCTGGAAAGGCTGTCAAAATGACCCGCCCCAGTACATACCTCGGCAGCCAGGTCAGGATTACATCCCCGTTTTACTTCCTGTCCTGCTCCTGCGGTGTCCGGATGTGGTCCCTCCTTGGGGAGATTACACCCTGTCCGAACTGCGGAAAGATTATGAGGAGGGAGGGTGCTGCGGATGGCAGTCACTAAGCATATATTTGCCAGCCGGGAGGAATGGCTTAAGGGCCGGAAGAACCATATCGGCGGGTCGGATGCCAGCGCCTGTGTAGGTATGAACCCGTACAAAGACAACGTGCAGCTGTGGGAAGAAAAGATGGGGTTGGTGATGCCGGAGGATATTTCAGATAAGGATTATGTCCGGTACGGCACAGAAGCAGAAAAACATCTGCGGGCACTGTTCGCCATGGATTTCCCGGAATATCAGGTATTCTACGATGAAGATAATATGTTCATCAACGACCGGTACCCGTGGATGCATGCTTCTTTGGATGGTGAGCTGGTGGATGAGCAGGGACGGCGCGGGATACTGGAAATCAAGACCACTAATATTCTACAGAGTATGCAGCGTGAAAAATGGAATGGTAAGATACCGGACAATTATTATTGCCAGGTGCTCCATTATCTGGCAGTGACAGAGTATGATTTTGCAGTTTTGAAAGCCCAGCTTAAGAGCGAATGGCATGGGGAACTGCGGATTACAGTCAAGCACTATTTCATCGAAAGAAAGGACATTGAGGAGGATATCCGGTATCTGGTGGAAGCAGAACAGCGCTTCTGGACTTGCGTAGTGGAAGGCCACAGGCCGGATTTGCTTCTCCCGACGATATAAAGGCAGAGGAGGAACGTATGGAATTAAAAATCTATAATCCGCAGGAAGGCGGATATTTAAAGAAGATCGAATGGAATTTCGAGGAGCTGAAGGAAGAGGTTACAGCCAAAGCTAAGGAATATGCGGCAACCGTCTACACAGATGAAACCATCAAAGCAGCCAAGGCCGACCGGGTCACGCTGAATAAGTTTGTAGAGGCTGTGAAGGGAGAGCGGACTGCGATCCGCAAGAAGCTTCTGGAACCGGATGAGCTGTTTGGTGAGCAGATCAAGGAGCTGACCGGGATCGTCCAGGGTGCCATTGATAAGATTGATACTCAGATCAAGGATTATGAGAGCCGCCAGAGGGAAGAAAAGACGGCAAAGATCAAGGAGTTCTATGAGGCTAATATCCACGATATCGGCCAGTACCTTCCCTTTGACCGGGTGATGAAGCCCCAGTATGCCAATGCTTCCACTACCATAAAGTCCATCAAAGAGGAGATCCTTGCACTAATCCAGAAGGTAGATGAGGGGCTGGCGATCCTGAATGAGGTGGACAGTCCTTATGTCGGGGATATGAAGCAGGTATTTTTACAGACCTACGATATCGGCGCAGCAATGGCGAGACGGAACCAGCTGGAGGCCGAGGCGGAGAACCGGCGCCTGTACATGGAGGAGCAGGAACGCCGGAAGGCAGAACGTGAGGCCGCCCGAAAGGCAGAGGCCGACCGGGTTATGCAGGCCGGAAGAGCAACCGAACCGGAGCCACCTAAGGAAATGCCCCAGAAGATGGAAACCGTAGAGGAGCCGGTCAATGTGATCGACTTCCGGGTATATGCCACCATGGCGCAGCTGATGAAACTTAAGGCATTTTTAAACGATAACGGCATCCGGTTTGAGCCGGTACCGAAGAATTAAGGAGGATAAGGAGTTATGGCAGTAAATAACAATCTTGCAAACAGACAGCGGAGAATGGGACTTACGGCATATCTGACCCAGGATGCAGTAAAAGATCAGATCAACAAGGTAGTGGGAGGAAAGAACGGCACGCGTTTTATTTCAAGTATTGTTTCAGCAGTTCAGACCAATCCAGGGTTACAGGAGTGTACCAACAGCAGCATATTAAGCGCGGCACTGCTGGGAGAATCATTGAACCTTTCCCCCAGCCCACAGCTGGGCCAGTATTATATGGTGCCATATGATAACCGGTCAAAAGGAGAGAAGGAGGCCCAGTTTCAGCTTGGATATAAGGGATATATCCAGCTTGCTACCCGCAGCGGCCAGTATAAGAAACTGACGGTGGTGGCGATCAAGGAGGGAGAGCTGATCCGGTTTGATCCGCTTAATGAAGAAATTGAGGTGCATCTGATCGAAGATGAAGATGAACGGGAAAATACACCGACCATGGGTTATTACGCTATGTTTGAGTATACGAATGGTTTCCGTAAGGCTATGTACTGGAGCCGGGAAAAGATGGAGAACCATGCCAAGAAATACAGTCCTGGATATAAGAAGGATCTGGGGAATGGGACGAAGTGGACATTCTGGGCCAAGGATTTTGATGGGATGGCCTACAAGACCATGCTCCGGCAGCTGATTAGCAAGTGGGGTATCATGTCGATTGATCTGGTACAGGCCATAGATGCAGATATGGCAGTCATTCATGAGGATGGCACGAAGGATTATGTGGAGAGCGATGCGGATATGGTAGTCGCAGATGTGCCAACAGAGGAAGAAGAGCGGCCAGAACCTGCGCAGGATCCGGCTCCTGAGCCTGCATCCCAGCCGGCGCCACAGCATCAGGATGCAGCCAGTGCATTCTTTGGATAAGGAAAGGAGGTGAGCACAGCATATGGCGATCACGTTTGATACGATAGCGAACGGGGAGCTGGCAGAAAAGTTCCAGATGGCCCTGACCCAGATCGGACGCAACATCATGGATCCCAATACGGATCCGGAAGCCGTCCGGGGAATGACGGTAAATATTAAATTTAAGCCCATGGGCCGGGGAAATCTGAAGGTTGATTTCTCAGTCGGGACCAAGCTGGCAGGATTCAAAAAATCTGAGACCGTATTCCTGGTAGGGCAGGATGGGCGGACTGGCCGGATCAGCATGTCGGAGCCGGGAAGCGGCCTTCCGCAGGTAACTGCCATAAGGGAGACACCTGCGGCAGCTTATACGGATGTCCGGCAGGAACCGGAGTTTGACCCAGAAACCGGGGAGATCTTTGAAGAGCCGGTACAGGCCGGGCCGATTGACTTAAGACAGGCATATGGAAGATAAGGAGAGGGAAATGGCATCAGAAAAGAAATGCTGCGGAACCTGCAGGTATCATCTGCATGATGATGATGTGGATTTCATCTGTGATTGTGAGGAGTCGGAAGGGTACGGAGACTATACGATGTATCAGGACTGCTGCGACTGTTATGAAGCAAGAAACATAGAAGAATAAGGAGGACAAAACGATGTTGGAAGGATTAAAGGCTGCATTAGAGCACGTTGAGGGGCTGGCAAGAGAAAACGAGAAGACCGAGGTCATTGAGATCTGCGGACATACATATGCAAACAAGAGCTTAAAGCGTTATGACAACACAGACAAGGCGACGGCACTGGAGGCTTCCAGTCTTACCGCCCTTCTTGGCTACATCGGGGCCTGCTATGAGGAGTTCCCGAAGGATACGGATATGATTATCCATATCGTAAATCCCAAGCGGGTGCGTCTGATCACTGCGCTGGATGCAGAGCGTACAAGAGAGTGCCTGTTTGAGGTAAATGCAGAGGTAAATGAGTTCCGTTTCGGCCACTGGTACGATCAGGAGGCATTCATGATCGAGCTGCAGGCCAATTTCCAGTCCAGTGAGGATCTGGAACTGGTCCAGAAGATGGCCGGGAATGTGGAACGAAAGAACGATCAGAGTTATGCAGATGATGGGATCTCCCAGGTGGCTGTTATGACGGTAGGCGCAGCAGCAAAGGCAGATGTGAAGGTGCCGAATCCGGTGACACTGGTCCCGTATCGTACCTTCCAGGAGGTGGGACAGCCTGCCAGTGCGTTCGTGTTCCGCGTGGGTGACAAGGGAGAGCCTACCTTTATGCTCCAGGAGGCACAGAACGGCCTCTGGAGGAATGAGGCAGTAGCAAATATCAAGGCATATCTGGCGCAGGCAGTGTCCCATATGCAGCCAAATGTAAGAGACCATATTACAATCATCGGATAAGCAGTGCAGCCTTTTGGTGGGATTTGATATGTCACGGTATTAAATGACCAGAGGTGTTGGCCGGGGCGGCCGGGTTTGTACCTTTTGACCGCCGCCCCTTTTTTTGAAAGGTAATAGCATGGGAAGATCACAGAGAGAGAAAGGCAAGCGCGGGGAGCGTGAGCTGGCAGGGCTTTTGAGGGAGTACGGTTATGACTGCCGCAGGGGCCAGCAGTATTGCGGAACCTCCGGCGATGCGGACGTGGTAGGGCTCCCGGGTATCCATATAGAGTGTAAACGGGTAGAGAAGCTGAACCTTCTGGATGCGGTATCACAGGCAGTCAGAGACGCCGCTAAGGGGCTTCTTCCGGCGGTATTCCATCGGAAAGACCGGTGCGAATGGTTAGTGACGATGCGGTTCGTGGACTGGATAGAGTTATACAGGGACGCTCAGGCCTGGAGGGAATTAAAAGCGAAAGAGAGGTAGGTGACAGCCTACATGGAGATCAATTATCTGGCAGAGATCATAGCCTTCGAACGATGGCTCGAAACTAACTACTTACCGATCCCGTCGCAGTTGTTATGGTACAAGATGATGAACTATTTCAACCGGAGCGGGTGGAGCGAGTGGGTTATAGTAGATAACCTGAGATTGATGGCAGCCATGTCAATGGGTCGAGAAGCCACATTCATCAAGGCGAGGGACGAACTCATAAAGGCTGGCCGTATCATCTACCAGAAGGGCAGAAAAGGAAGCCCTAATAAATACAAAATGGTGTATTTCACTTTCAAAAACGTAGTAAAAAGCGAAGTATATAGCGAAGTAAAAAGCGAAGTATTTCCCGTAGTAGAAAGCGAAGTACAAAGCGCAGACATATATAAACATAAACAAAAACAAAATAAAAAGAGTACCTCTGAAGAGGTACCAGAAAAGCCGGACGACTTTTCCTCCCAGATCACCACGATTCGAGAATTATATAATTCCGTTTGCGGGTCGTATCCCCGCCTGGTGAAGCTGTCGGAAGCGAGGAAGAAGGCGATCCGTGCGAGACTGAGGGCAGGATATACCGTTGAGGACTTCCGTCGGCTTTTTGAGACTGCGGAGGAAAGTGACTTTTTGAAGGGCAAAAACCGCAGGAACTGGTCAGCTACGTTTGACTGGCTGATTGCTGATGCCAATATGGCAAAGGTGCTGGATGGGAACTACCGGAACCCGACAGAGGGGAAACCTGCCTGCGAAAAGACTCCCGGTCCATCGTCCAACCGGTTCCACAACTTTGAACAAAGGGATGTGGACTATGATGCGATCATGATGGAGCGGACGAGGGAGTTTTTGAGAGAGGGGGAGAGAGATGGAAGATGAGAATACCATGGTTCCTGAGACAGGAACCATTGACCATACAGCCCCGGAGTGGTACCAGATGGAGATCCCACTGGATGAGATCGGGCGGTACATACATACAGACCTTAAGACGGCCGCCAGAAGTGTGATATCCATCGGGTACTGGCTGATGTATGTGCGGGATCGTAATCAGTTCCAGGAATACGGATACAGCGATATCAATGAGTATGCTGCCAGGCAGTTCGGTTTCAGCCGGTCAACCACCAAACGCTATATAGACCGGTGCATCCGGTTTTCCAAGGGAGGCAACAGCCCCATACTGGATGATCGGTACAGGGATTTCAGCAAAGCACAGCTTCAGGAGATGCTTGGGCTTGATGATGAGCAGTTGGAGCAGGTAACTCCAGATATGACCGTGCGCCAGATCCGAGCCATGAAACAGCCTAAGGAAATCCCGTATGTGGAGCTTCCGGGGCAGATCAGTATTACAGATTTTCCGGGGATTGAGCCGGAGGCTGCTCCAGATGTGACGGATGTACCGCCGGAACCAGAAAGAGCAGCTATGCAGAGCTGTGAGATATCCGTGGAGGATCTGATGCCAGAGCCGGAGCCTCTGCCAGTGGAGAGCGTTGCGACGTCGCAACCAGAGGAAGATACTGAGCCTACAGACATGGAGCTGCTTAGGGAGATGCTGGAAAAGGAAAAGGCACTCTTGGATGAGATGATAAAGGTCGATGCAGTGGAACCCTTACCGTCGAAGCTGCTCCGGAAAAAGAAAATACTGGTGGCAGCCCTTGCGGGGATGCTGTGCGACCTAGAAATGCCGGAGCCGTATCAGGGCAAGAAAGGGTAAGTTGTAGTAAACAGTTGTGGTATTAAACAGGTAGTTGTTGTATCGAGTTAAATTAAAATTTTAAGAAAGGAGACCGGAGCCGCGCGCAAAAGGATATCCTGGCTCCTTTTGAGAAAAATGAGAATTTTAGTAGCGTGCGAAGAAAGTCAGGCTGTAACAATGGAGCTTAGAAAGTTGGGCCATGAAGCATATAGTTGCGACATAGACCCCTGTTCTGGCGGGCATCCAGAGTGGCATTTACAGGTGGATGCCTTGGAGTTGCTAAAAATGCAGTGGGATATGATTATCGCTTTTCCGCCGTGTACATATTTAAGCAATGCAGGGGCTTGCCGCTTATATCCTAAGAAGGGACAGCTTGACCAAGAACGATATAAAAAGGGGCTGGCGGCAAAAGAATTTTTTTTACGCTTTTTGAATGCTGACTGTCCGAAGATAGCTGTGGAAAATCCAGTGTCAAGTACAGTATTCCGTATGCCTCCACATAGTCAGGAAATTCAACCTTGGCAGTTCGGACATCCTTACACAAAGAAAACGAGGTTGTGGTTACGGGGGCTTCCGCCGTTAGAGCCAACAGATATTGTAACTCCGATGGAACCATATGTGCCGGCAGGAACTGGCAGAAAAGACAGGAGCAAATACGGGGCAGCAAAACGCGGAAAGGATGCTAAAAACAGAGCAAAGACGTTTCAGGGGATAGCTCATGCAATGGCAGAGCAATGGGCTGGACAGAGCGTAAATTAAGGTTTGATGAAGGAGGTACATGTTGTGTATAGCTCAACAATTGACCGCTGCAAAATTGCTACTGAAGCAGCGACTCAATTTAGTGTCCGAGACAAAAGCACGGGGATGATTTACAAGTATGGAGACAATGCTTTTATGGATATGTGTATCGCTAATTGTGTGTACGTGGATCGTAATTCGGATATCGTTGAGGATCCGGATGATTATTTCGGTTTTAACAGAAGTAACTGGGAATTGATTATTAGCTAAATTAAGGTTTGACGGAGGCGTAAGATGAAAAATATAGATCGCATAAGAAGTATGAGCGAAGAAGAACTAACGGAATTATTTCATGAAATTCCGTTCGATTGTGCGGAAAAGTGCCCTGATTTTGGGAATGGATGCCTTGGAACGTGTACGCATGATGCTGGCCGAGATTTTATACGTGACTGGCTGAATGAAGAAAACTGACATTTAACGGAGGAAGCACAATGTACAAGAATCATGAAGGATATCCGGATCCAGCCGCAGGAGCTGCGATCCATGAAGCGGACAGGCCGCCAGAAGATTACCGCAAGGCCGTCCGCATGATGCTCTTTACCGCGAAGTGCATGGGCTACCATGTGGAGGACACGATCCGGTTAAGAGACGAGAAGACAGGGAGGTTGTGGCCGTGAATGTACTTAAGGAAGTGGTAATTATTCTGTGGGCCATAACAGGGACGGTCAATCTGATACGGCATAACATTGACCGTTGGGATTACCTGATGGTCTGGGGCTCCCTGATGGCGGTGCTGATGATTTGGAGGTGATGTTATGCCGGGGCCAGTATATTATGACCTGTACGATTGCGGGAAGCTTGTGGGGCGGTACAGCGGCATTGAGCTGCAAAAGAGATTTGACTGGAAGTGTAGGCCACAGGTCGATAAGTATAGCGATATGGGAATCCTGTACCAGAAGCGGTACCTGATTGTCCGAGTGGATATGGAAACCTGGGCGGATGAGTGGAATGAGGCCAGACAGAGGATTTTGAGGGTGAGGAGGTGATACCGTTGGACAAGCAGATTTTGGAGCAGTACATAGATGCCTGCGAGCTGATTAAGGACACCAAGGAGGAGATCCGGAAGCTGAGGAAGCGCCGCAGCCAGATACAGCAGGACAGCGTTAAGGGATCGTCGCATGAGTTCCCTTACACCTTACAGACCTATCATTTGGAGGGGCTTGGATATGCAGCCGTTAAGGATCCGGATGAGCTGGAACGTATGGAAGTGCTGCTGGAGGAGCGGATCCGGAACGCAGAGAAGATCAAGCGTCAGGTGGAAGCATGGCTCAATACGATTTCGCCCAGGATGCAACGGATTATCCGGTACAGGATATTCGAGGAATTGACTTGGGCGCAAGTGGCGGTTCGGATGGGTCGGAAATCGACCCCAGACGGGATAAGGAAAGAATTTGAGGCCTTTATGAAGGCTGTGTAAAGTTTTTCCGTTTTTTCCTGTTTTTCCGTTTTCAAGATGTTATAGTGTACCATGAAGCCAAAGGCATACAGCCGACGGCTTACACTTAAATCGACGGTCGCCAGGGTGCTACAGCCGGGCGGCCGGTTCGTCTGGCTCTGGTTCCATACCAGGGCTGGACGCCCCCTTCTTCGGATCCTTAGCTCAGTCGGTAGAGCAGGTGGCTGTTAACCACCGTGTCCCAGGTTCGATTCCTGGAGGGTCCGTTGGTTTTTCTTTTGCATGATTTTTCTCCTTTGGAGAGGCTCCTGCTTCAGCGGGGGCTTTTCTTTTTATCAACATATTGTGGATAATGTGGGGATAAGTACAAGATATTGGAATGGAGGTGAGCCTGATGGCATTAACGCCAAAACAAAAACTATTTGTGGATGAATATCTGATTGACCTGAATGCTACGCAGGCCGCCATCCGGGCAGGATATAGGCCAAGCAATGCAGAACAGATGGGATATCAGCTACTTCAGAAAACTTCAGTTTCAGACGCGATTAAAACAGCCATGGCAGAGCGGTCCCGACGGACAGGCATCAATCAGGACAGGATTTTGACGGAGCTGGCCTGTATCGCCCTGGTGAATCCTGCGAAGGTAGTTAATTTTGATGAGGCTACCATTCGAGAGGATGCACTTCCGGAAGACCTGGCGGCGGTAGCATCCGTCAAGGTAAAGAGATTCCCGACCAAAGACGGGGGAGAGGGAATTGAGAGAGAAATCAAGTTCTGGGACAAAACAAAAGCGTTAGATCTGGCAGGCCGTCACCTTGGCATGTTCAAGGACAAGCTGGAGGTATCTGGCACTCTGGAAACAGAAAAGACCAAGCTGGACGATCTGATCCAGCAGATGCACGGTGGTGATGGATAATGAGCGCCGAACGCCTGTTACTGTCCGAAAAATACAAGGCTTTCCTACGCTGTGATGCCCCTGTGGAGTTTCTGGAGGGCACTACAGCCGCCGGAAAGACAACGGTAGGCCTGTTTAAATTTATGCTTAAGGTAGCAGAGTCTCCCAAAAAGCTGCACATCATAGCTGCCAAGGATACAGGTACCGCAGAAAAGAACATCATTAACAAGGATTTGGGTATTGTTGATGATTTTGGTGTACTGGCTGAGTATAACGGCAATGGTACTAAGGACGATAAGATCCCGCATATTTTGTTTCACACGTCCCAGGGTGATAAGATTGTGTATGTCATGGGATATGGAGACAAAAAGAAGTGGCAGAAGGCTCTTGGCGGTCAGTACGGCTGCCTGTATATTGATGAGGTCAACACAGCCGATATAGATTTTGTCCGTGAGGCTGCCATGCGCTGTGATTACTTTATGGCGACCCTCAATCCGGATGATCCAAACCTGGATGTTTATCGGGAATACATCAACTGCTCCCGGCCTCTGCCGGAATGGGAAGAGGAAACGCCACAGGAAATCCGAAACGAGCTGAAAGAAGAACCAAAACCTGGTTGGGTGCATTGGTTCTTTTCTTTTGTTCATAACCTTGGCCTGCCGAAAGAAAAGATAGACAAGATCATAGCCAACACGCCCAAGGGCACCAAGATCTGGAAGAATAAGATCCTGGGACTGCGTGGAAAGGCGACAGGCTTGGTATTCAGCAATTTTGACCGCGTCCATCATGTCAAGAGTAAGGAATGGGCCAAACAGTTTGTGCAAAGCCCAGACGAGCCGAGGAAAAAGGAATTTTTCATGTATTTTTCGGCTGCTGTTGATACGTCTTACTCCCAGAAATCTCCGGATACAATAGCAATGTCATTCCTTGGAATCACGAATAAGGGACGCTGTATTGTTCTGGCAGAAAAAGTGTATAACAATGCCACACTGGAAGTACCGCTTGCCCCATCCGATACGGTTCAGAATCTGGTTGATTTTCTGGACCGAAACAAGAAAGAATGGGGCCTGTCAAGAAATGCTTTCCTGGATAATGCAGATCAGGCAACCATGCAGGAGTGGAATAAATATAAGCGCCGGAACGGATGCGTCTATACGCTTAATAACGCATGGAAGCAGATGGAGATCATTGACCGCATCAACGCACAGCTGGGATGGATGGCATATGACGATAGCGCGAAAATAGAGCCATGCTTTTATGTGGTGGACACCTGCACAAATTACATTGCAGAGCTTGATTCCTATAGCTGGATGGAAGATAAGGACAACGTGCCAGAAGACAGAAACGATCATATGGTTAACTCCGTGCAATATGCATGGATTCCCTACCAGAGTAAAATTTTTAAGGGGTGAAACAGATGAATTGGATACAGAATTTTGTAAAAAAACTTTTTAGGATTCAGCCGGCCCGGGAAAGAGAGGTTGTAATCATAGAACCCCATACGTTTCTGGCAGATGTGATACGGAATAAGCTATGGTACCGGGGAGACAGCGCAGAACTGGAACAATATTTTAAAAAGACAGCCCGCTGGGATGTAGAGAAAGCCAGATTCTGGGCGGCAACAGCTCAGGGAAGCGTCCGCAAGATGCACAGTGGAATCGTATCTACGGTTGTGGACCGGTACAAGGATATTGTTCTGGCTGATATGGATGCAGTAACCTTCGGAGAAGGGCAACTGGAAACCGAGGAAATCTGGAAAAAAATATTTGACGGGGCCGACCTTAACAATGTGATCGGTGAGGGCATTTCCGGGACGCTTGCTTCTGGAGACGGTGCTTTCAAGATTACGGCAGACGAGTGCAGCCCTTACCCGATCATTGAGTTTTATGACGCGGAAAATGTCAATTATGTATACAGTCATTCCCGGCTTAAGGAAATTAAATTCTATACGAGCTATAGATCTGGAAGCAAGGAGCTGCGGCTGGAAGAAACTTATGGATACGGGTACATCAAGTACAGGCTGTATGATGATTATGGCCGGGAGGTATCCTTGAAGCAGCTTCCGGAAACGGCGCACCTGATGGATATCGGAATAGAGGGGGATCTGATGCTGGCAGTCCCTCTTAAGATATTCTCATCAATCAAATATAAGCATCGTGGAAAGGCGTTATTTGACGGGAAAACGGATGTACTTGACGGTTTGGACGAGGTGATAAGCCAGTGGATGGATGCGATCCGTATGGGACGCATTAAACGTTATATACCGGAGAATCTGATACCAAGAGACCCGGTCGACGGAAAGATGCTCCCAGCTAATCCGTTTGACAATGATTTTATTGCTATCGGAGATAATATGGCAGAGAAATCCAATCAGCAGGTGGAGATTTCCCAGCCACAGATTTCCTACGAGGCATATGTCAGCAGTTACGCCAGTTTTCTGGACATGGTATTACAGGGTATTATATCCCCGTCCACACTGGGAATTGACCTCAAAAAGACAGATAATGCTGAGTCACAGAGAGAAAAGGAAAAGGTTACGCTCCATGTACGGAATAAGATTGTAGATGCTTTGAATGAGACTCTTCCGGAGCTGATTCAGGTGGTATTGCAATGTTACGATCTGATGTGCGGGAAAGCACCAGGGGAGTATGAGCCGACAGTAAAGTTCGGCGAATATGCATCTCCTGATTTTGGTACCACAGTAGAGACGGTGGGAAAAGCCAAACAGTACGGCGTAATGTCTCTGGAAACCTCTGTGGATCAGCTGTATGGAGATACTTGGACGCAGGAAGAAAAGGACGCAGAGGTGGAACGCCTGAAAACAGAACAGGGTATTGCAGAGCTGGAAGAGCCGGGGATCAATCAGTCTGCCGGTTCTTTTCAGTTGAATACAGAAGGAGGCAGATCAGATGGTGGTGACAATAGGGAAAAAGGTCTGGGCGGTGAATCAGGAACGGTACAAGAGTCTTCTGGCGCTGGGAAGTGAGCAGGTTCCTTTTGGTGTGTACGCCATCGAAAAGGATGGACAGGCAGAAATGCGTCTGGATCATTGCAAGAGCATTACCCAGCTGAAAAAGCTGATTCGCCAATTCAAGGCGGCAGGTTATAAGGTATATGCAAATGGGAGGTGATTCCTCTGACAGAATACGATATCACAGCTGCCTTCAAGGCTATTGAGGATGAACTGATTGCCTCTATGATCCGTAACATGGACCGCCACAGGGCCGAGGAAACAGCAGAGAGCTATGAATGGTCTATGTGGCAGGCCGAGCAGCTGAAAGCCCTGGAAAAGTATAAACGGGATAACCAGAAAAAATATAAGAAGGAGTTCCAGAAGATAAACAGGGAGATTGATCTTCTGATCCGAAAGTCCAGAGAGACAGGGAATATGCAGCAGGAAATAAAAATCCTGGAGGCGATTAAAAAGGGGTTTCCGGCCAAGAAGATCAGTAAGGGCATGGCAGGAGAGTTTTTCCGCCTGAATGACCGCAAGCTGGAAGCTCTGATCGAGGCTACTACCCACGATATGGAGAAGGCTGAGACGGCGATCCTGCGCAAGGCAGAGGATGATTACAGGCAGGCGATTTATAACGCTCAGGTATACGCCAATACAGGCGCAGGAACCTATGAAAAGGCTGTGGACATGGCTACAAAGGATATGTTATCCCGTGGCATTAACTGTGTGCAGTATATCAACGGAGCTCGTCATACGCTGGCTGATTATGCTGATATGGCAATCCGGACGGCATCTAAGCGGGCTTACCTGCAAGGCGAGGGAGAGAAGCGGCAGGAATGGGGAATAGCCACGGTAATTGTCAACAAGCGTGGGAACCCCTGCCCCAAGTGTCTTCCGTTTTGTGGGAAGGTTCTGATCGATGATGTGTGGAGCGGTGGCCCTGAGGACGGGGTGGATCTGGAAACTGGGAAGAAATATCCCCTGATGAGTTATGCAATCAGCCAGGGGTTATACCATCCAAGGTGTCGGGACAGCCACACAACCTATTTTCCGGGTATTTCCACAGCGGACGATACATGGACAAAAGAAGAATTGGAAGCTATTGGACAGGAATACGAAGCAGAGCAGAAACAGCAGTATGCGAAGCGGCAGGAAGAGAAGTATGAGCGGCTGGCTGAGTATTCTTTGGATGCGGGGAATCAGAAAAAGTATGCTGAAAAACAAGCTCAATGGAAACAGCAGCATCCTCAGGGATGGCGGAGGCAGTTTATGAGGAATGGTTCTGCCGAACCTGAAAAAACTTGGAGGGAAAAATACAATGAGACGGTAGAAAAAGAGGCTATTTTGAAGGACCGTTTAGACCAGCTCAATCAGGAGAGCCGAAAATGGGAAGAAAAGTATTTTGAAACCATGGAAGAAGAGTATGCTCAGAAATCACTTTCGAATGATCCGGAAATTGAGGACATAACAAAGAAGCTTGATAAAATTCAGGAGGGAAAGAAAACCTATGTTAAAATACGCCTGACAGAAGCCGAAAAGAGTATGGCAGAGGCAGGAATTGCTGAAACCGTTAAGTTATCTGAGAAAATGACAGTGGAAGCTATTGATATACTGGAAAATTCTCTTCAGGAAATGGTAGTGGATAATGGACTCCCATCATTGAAAGGGGTGAGATACGATCCGTCTTTTATCAATTTATACGGTGGAAAAGATACAGTCGCCCTTTATAACTGGGGTGACGAGACTATGTATATCGGAGAAATGCTGTCTGATCCAGATGCATATAAGCAGCACAGGCTCTTGGCTGAAAGATCGTATAAAAAACAGCATAACGAGTATGAACCCACTTGGAAGAATACGATTGACAGCTTGGAAAAAGAAATATACGAAGAGGATGACAGCGGGAGAAAAAAATATCTGACAAAAAATAGAAATGATGTACTTTCCGGATTGATTTCTCAAAGGAGGCTTGTGGCAGAGGATGCAAAAGACGCGATTATCCATGAATACGGGCACCATGTCCATAATAAAGCAAGTTCTGAAAGTAATATTTTTGGTTCCAAAGAGTTAAAATCGAGGAAATTTGCCGGATCATACGAATGGGGTGGAGTTCATGAGGGTAAAGTGACTGCGGCGCAGGTTAGTGATTATGCAGCAGAGTCGCCTCTTGAGGCATTTGCCGAGAGTTTTACAGCATATGTAAAAGGTGAAGATATACCTGAGAGCCTAAAATCTGTGGTAGAAGGAGCCGTAGAAAAAACGGGCGGAAAATTGAAACAGCCAGTTGTAAAGAGGCTGGATTCTGGTATAATGAACTCAGGTGCAAGGATTATTAATACGTACAGTAAGGAAGCAGAAGAATTTGCCGAGATGTATTACAAAGAGATTAGAAGTTTTTCTACGGACACTGAGAAAATTGCAAAAAATCTTGGAAAGAGCGAAGATGATATAAGAAAAATCAAGGCATATTTGTTTGAAGATAATTCTTTATATGATCCAGATTCTGATACGTGGCGCAGGTTCGATCCTGATTGTGCGATTGCACAGAGCTGGCAGAGGCTTATGGTAGGTAAAGATATAAAGCCACATGACAGGACGATGATTGAGCATGAATTATTAGAAATGAGGATTAAGAAAGACAACCCAAGCATCACTCATTATGAAGCCCACGAGATGGCAACGGAGAAGTACGATTATCGGAAGGAGGCTGCAGAATATTATGGTAATCTTGAAAAACATAAAAAAGACAGAAAATAGTATTTCAGCTGACTATTATCCAGAAGGTAAGGAACCGAAAGGATTTATGAAAATGAGAATTTTGGATGAAGAAGTTGTAGAGCACGAAATGGGATGTATGATTTCTGCGCCTCATGTAAGATATGAATTGCGCAGACTTGCAAAACTTGATAATCCACCAACCGAAAAAATCGTGTTATGGTATTAATACCACCAGTCAGAAATGGCCGGTGGTATTTTTATACGCAAAATTAAGGAGGAACCACAATGGGAAATCAGGAATTTTTAAACATCTGCAAGGCCAAGGTAGCAGAGTATTACAACGAGAAGAAGGACAAAACCGATTTAACACCAGTTATGACGGTGGATGATGTGTTTGTAGTCTGGTATAGCAAGAGTCTCCAGAATCATAAGGCCCTGCTCAGTACACCAGTGTCTGATGGTATGTATTATGAGCTGACGTATAACGGCGATAAGAAAGAGCTGTACTTTGATGCTTATAAGAAGTGGGAAAATATCTGTTACCCCATGTAATGGGCGTTGCGACGTCGCAACAGGAAGGAGAGAATTATGGGTAGATTTTTAAGATGGCTGAAACGGTTCTTCTGTCGGGCAAAGCCTGGATGTGAACATCAGTATAGAAAGCACTGGTGCCGCCGCCATGGCCCTTATGGCGGGTATGTGAGGCGGTGTGTGAAATGCGGAAAGGAGATCGAGAGATGAGTGAGTGTAAGAGAGAAATGAGATTAGATGATACAGCTGAGATGATGAGCAGCCCAGATTATAAAGAACGCTTTAGGGCTGAGTATTGTCAGGTTGCGATCCGATACCACAAGCTGAAAGCTATGCTGGATAAATGGGATCAGGGTATGCTGGACTTTAAACCGACCTGCCCCAGAAGCATTTACAGTATGCAGGTAAAAGCTATGACGGATTATATTGCGGTTCTGGAAGCACGGGCAGTAATGGAAGGCATAGAGCTGTAGTCATAGCAAGTCATAAAATTAGTCATAGACACGCAGGCAGAGGTCTGGGTGTTATTTTTTCGCCTTTTTTCGGCAGGCGTTAAAGAACCGGAAGAAAGGAAGGTGTCATAATGACGCAGGAACAGTTTGAAGCTCTTGGCATCGAAAAATCTCTTGCCAAGAAGGCCGCAGAGGAATCCAAAAAGGAGCTGGAGGGGTATGTGGCAAAAGACACATACGACCAGACAGAGCAGCAGCGTAAACAGCTGGAAACATCCGTCAATGACTACAAGACCCAGTTGGAGACCTTAAAAACGACCGCCGGGGACAATGCAGCGCTTACCCAGCAGATCACAGACTTCCAGAATCAGATCAAGCAGAAGGATCTGGATCATCAGAAAGAGATTACGGATCTTAAGCTGACGAACGCTATTAAACTTGCTATTTCCGCATCCGCGCAGGATAGCGATCTGGTAGCCGGTCTGGTTGACAGAAACAAGCTTATCCTTGGTGAGGATGGAAAAGTAACCGGTTTGGATGAGCAGGTAAAGTCTTTGAAAGAAAGTAAGCCATTCCTGTTCAAGGCGGAGCAGAAGCCTGCTGCAAAGAAAGGCTTCTTCCCGATCGGAGCCAAGGAAACGGATGGAGGCAGTGGCGGAGAAGGTGGTCGTATGACGATGAAGGAAGCGATCGCAGCCAAATTAGGCATGGGCGCAGATGAGAAAGGAGAGTAAAAAATAATGGCGATTACACTTGAAGAAGCAAAAAAGAATGTGCAGGATGACCTGCAGATGGGCGTGATTGATGAATTCCAGAAATCCAACTGGATTTTGGAGCACATTCCATTTGATGATGCAGTATCACCGACTGGCGGAGGAGCAACGCCAAGTTACAGCTATACCCGTCTTAAGACACAGCCCACCGCACAGTTCCGTGAGATCAACAAGGAATACACCCCATCAGAGGTAACCAAAGAGTGCCACACGGTTGAAATTAAGGTGTTTGGCGGTTCTTATGAGATTGACCGTGTGATTGCAAGCATGGGCGGCATTGTAAGCGAGGTGGAGCTGCAGCAGGCTCAGAAGATCAAGGCAGCGCAGGCACTGTTTAATGATACATTCATCAACGGTGATACAGGAAAAGATTCCAAAGCTTTTGATGGCCTGGATAAGGCGCTGACAGGAAGCAGTACAGAGTACAACAAGGCAGGAAGCATTGACCTGTCTACCTCCGAAATGATCACTAAGAATTACCAGTATTTTCTGGATATGCTGGATGAGTTCCTTGGCGGTCTGGATGGTACTCCGTCCTGCATCATGGGAAATAATAAACTGATCTCCAAGCTCCGTGCTTGCGCGAGACGTGCCAGTATGTACCAGGTAACAAAGGATAACTGGGGAAACCAGGTGGAGAACTATGGCAGTATCCCGTTTGTGGACATGAAAACAAAACCTGGTACCAATGATGAGGTGGTCGGGATTGATGACGATGCAGGAACAACCTCTCTTTATGTAGCCCGTCTGGCTATGGATGGACTTCACGCGGTTTCTTTCGCAGGCGTGGCCCCTGTCCAGATCTGGCTTCCTGATTTTTCTACCGCCGGAGCCGTAAAGAAAGGTGAAGTGGAAATGAATGCAGCCATTGCGCTGAAAGCATCCAAGGCGGCAGGCGTATTCCGTAACATTAAAGTGAAATAGTAGGAGGTATAAGGCATGAAGGTGTATAGCCCCAACAAAGATTATACCGGAGTATCAGCATCCGTGCCATTTTGCGGCGGAGTAGGGGAAACGGATGATCCATATCTGTTAGATTGGTTCAGGAAACACGGTTATACCGTAGAAGAGGCTGAGGGCGTGAAGGTGTCTGAACATGAGGATGAACCTGAACATGCGGAAGAGTCCGAAAAATTAGAAGAACCCAAACCGTCCAAAGAACCAGGCAAAAAGGCGCCATCCAAGAAAGCAGGTGAGTGATATGGCATATGAGCCATACGCTGCACCTGATTTTTATTTGCATGAGTATGGCGGGAACCTGATCCCGGAGGATAAGCTTTCTGGCGCTCTCCGGCAGGCATCCCGCCACATTGATTCCCTGACCTTCAACCGGATTGTGGGTCGGGGAATTTCTGATCTTACGCCATTTCAGCAGGATCTGATCCGGGAGGTGGTCTGCCAGCAGGCGGATTTTGAGTATGAGAATGCGGATGAGATCAACACGATCCTGCAAAGCTACAGTATCAACGGCGTATCCGCTCAATTTGGCAGCTCCTGGAATGTGCATACGGAACAGGGAGTTGCCATGAAGAGAGATGTATATGCTCTGCTGTGTCAGACAGGCCTATGCTGCAGGGAATTGAGGTGATCATATGAAATATCCTTGTTTGGTACCGAAACGGCTGTGTAAAACGGAGATCCACGTACATCTGGAATCTGAGGGAACAGACGAATACGGACAGCCGGAGAAGGTTCTGGATCTTAAACTTCTGTGCAATTTTCAGGATGGAGCTAAAACGGTGTGGACGGATGAAAAGAAGCTGGTACAGATCACAGGTACGGCCCTGTTTACTGGGGATATCGCCCCGGACTGGCCTTCCTTAAGCGGTGGTACAGTGATGGTGTTCGGCGAAGTACGCCGGATCAATCGGGGCAGCAAGGCCCGGAACCCGGATGGGACAGTCAATTATTGCCGCCTGGAGGTGATCTGATGCAGGTGAAATCTTCCGTTAAGCTGAATATGGCGCGGATCAATGAACTTACACAGGCGGCAGTGGCAGCCTTGAAGAAGACTGGTGAGGATCTGCATACAGAGGTAGTACAGGCACAGGTCATGCCGTTTGATACAGGCCATTTGCAGGGAGACGCTACCTTTGTTGATTACAGCGAATCTTCTCAGGGGAGGGTATCACTGGTAGTAAGCACACCATATGCCCGGAGGCTGTACTACCATCCGGAATACAACTTCCAGACAGATGAAAACCCTAATGCAAAGGGACATTGGTTTGAAGATTGGCTGCCCGGAGGAAACAAAGCGGATTTTGTTCCTAAAGCTTTTAAGGAGAATTATAAAAAGGCAGGTGGGGTGTGATGCTGACCTTGGATGATATCAGAGGATATATAGCTGGCCTTGGGGAGTATAACATGGTGTACATCGGCAAGATGGACAACAAGAGGGAGCAATCCATAGGCGTGTATCCCCGGAAGGCTTCCGGACAGCCTGTGGCGGCTCTGGGAGGCCCACAGTACAGCTCCTATGATATCCGGCGCATATCCCTGCTGATCCACTGGGATAAGGACGTACGGGCCTCAGAACAGGCGGCCTATGGATTATTTGAGAAACTTAGAAACGTATCCAGCCTGATGATAGGCGATACCCATGTTAATCAGATCAGCCTTAAGGTACCGGAACCACAGCCGGTAGGTACAGATGATAACGGGGTATACGAGTATGTAATCTGGCTGGATTTTGTATATCAGAGAAAGTGAGGGTAAGAAATGGCAGGAGAAGCTAAAGTCTATCCGGTACACAACAATGAGTTTAAATTTGGGACCAAAGGCATGACCAGCTCGGATGAGGACATGGTAGTACCGTCGGACCTTGAAAATTTTGCTCCATCCATTGATGGAACGGTAGAGGAATGGTACGCCATGGATGCAAAAGGCTGGGCTAAGTCGGCTATGACAGGAAAGAAGCTGTCATTTGCTTTTAAAGGCAAGAGATCCGTGGGAGATCCTGGGAATGACTATATTGCGGGGCTTGCATGGAAATTCGGGCAGGATGTTATGACGAAATTTGAGTGGGTCATGGTATCTGGTGCAAAGCTGGCATGCACTGTGGTAGTCAACGTAACCACTCCCGGAGGCGGGGATACCACGAATATTGATACCCTTGAATTTGAGGTAACGTGTTACGGCAAGCCGGAATTTACACCGGCTCCGGGAATTGGCGGCTGAACAGAAGGAGAAAAAAAGAATGTCAAGAAGAGTAGATATTACAGAAAAATTAAGCTTTGACGAAAATCCCTGCCTTGTAATCAGAGGGAGAGAATTAGAAGTTAATACAGATGCACCGACTATGCTTAAGGTGATGGGAATTATGTCCAATGATGATCCGGGAACAGGAGAAATCATTGGCGCTTATGAGCTTGTCTTTCCTCAGGCGTCAAGGGATGTGATCGAAAAGGAACTGAAGTTAAGCTTTAATGACCTGATTATTGTGGTACAGGAAGCCTTTAATCTGGTTCTAGGAGAAGACAGCAAGCCGGGAGAGCAGTGACCCGTACTACGATCTGTTTGAGGACTGGGATCTGATTGTATCCAGTTTTCTGTCGCAGTACGGGTTAAGAATCAGGACGAAAGAGTTTGAATCGGTATCCTGGGATGAATTTAAGGCGCTGATTGCCGGATTATCTCCGGAGACCGCTTTGGGGCGCGTAGTAGCAATCCGATCCGAAACGGATAAGGATGTTATCAAGCACTTCTCAAAGGATCAGCGCCGGATCTATGACGAATGGAGGAACCGAGGGGCTGAAACCATGGACGAGAAAACCTTTGAGCAGAGCATGGCAGAACTGGAGCATATGTTTGCAGCCATGTGCGGTTAGTAGGAGGTGGCGGAAATTGAAAAAGTAAGAAAGCAGATCCGGTGTCCATATTGCGGATACCGGATGCCTATTTATTATGATCCTGACGCCTGTGCAAAAGGGATTTTTGTACGATGTAAGGGCCGGGATTGCAAGAGAGAGTTCGAGGTAGATATACAGCCGGACAAGTAGTGCCATTATGTGCCGATGTCTGAGTAACAGATAGAGGCAGGTGGTACATATGGCAGCTGATGCATCCATTAGTTTTGACATATCGCTGGAATTAGGAAAAATCAAGACAGCAATAGACAATACATCTCGGAAAGTAAAGGCGGATTTTGAAAAAGCCTTTTCAAAGTCAGCACAAAAATGCCAGAGGTCATGCGACGAGATGGCCGGAGCTTTCAGAAAAGTGGATGCTTCCGCTGATGAAACCCGACAGAAAATAGATGCTATTTTAAGGGATAGCGAAAAAAGCGCAAAATCAAAGGCTTCCTCTATTGCCTGGATTTATCGAAAGCAGGGAATGAGCCAATCGGAAGCCATGAAAAAAGCATGGTCGGAGATTGAACGGAATAGCAAGTCATCCTCCGAAAAGGTTAAAAAGAGCATACGAGGTATCGGATCACAGGCAAAAGAAACCTCTGGAGAGCTTACTGGTGCACTGGGACCAGCGCTTAAAAAGATAGGGTTTGCCTTAGGTGCGGCGTTTTCTGTGAAAAAACTGATTGACTTTGGAGCTGATTGCCTGCGTCTTGGGTCAGATCTTCAGGAAGTCCAGAACGTGGTGGACGTAACATTCCCCCAGATGTCCAAACAGGTGGATAATTTCGCCAAGAATGCAGCGGCTTCCTTCGGCTTGTCTGAAACCATGGCGAAGAAGTTCGCCGGTACATCCGGAGCCATGGCAAAATCATTCGGATTCAGTGAACAGGCGGCTTATGAGATGGCTACAACCCTCACCGGACTGGCAGGGGATGTAGCCTCTTTCTATAATATCAGCCAGGACGAAGCTTACACCAAACTGAAATCCGTATTCACGGGCGAAACTGAAACGCTGAAGGATCTGGGCGTGGTTATGACCCAAAGCGCCCTTGATGCGTATGCTCTGGCAAATGGGTACAGCAAGACCACGGCGAAGATGTCCGAGATGGAGAAAGTGGCTCTGCGGTATAAGTTTGTGCAGGACCAGCTCTCTGCTGCCTCTGGTGATTTTATCCGGACTTCTGACGGATGGGCGAATCAGGTAAGGGTCTTACAGCTCCAGTTTGATTCGTTGAAAGCCACCATCGGACAGGGATTGATTAACGTTCTGACACCAGTAATTAAGGTAATCAATACCATTATCGGTAAACTGATGAGCCTTGCTAACGCGTTCAAGGCTTTTACGGAAATGATTACCGGAAAGGGCTCATCTGGCGGTGGGACCAGTGCAGCGGCCGCAGGCATGGAAGCGGTAGCGCAATCTGCGGATAAGGCCAATGCAGCCGCAGGCGGAGCAGGAAGCGCCGCGAAGAAGGCTGCCAAGGACATGAAGAGTGTCACTACAGGGATTGATGAGCTGAATATCATTGACCCTGATACCGGATCTGATGGAGGCGGATCGGGCGGAGGTGCCGCAGGTGGGTATGATGTAGACCAGTTCGATATGGGCGCGGTTGACACATCCGCTCTGGATGTCATGGACAGCAAGTACCAGGCACTGATCGACAGGGCTAAGGAACTTAAAGGCCTGTTTACAGCGGGCTTCTGGGATGGCTTTGGAGATACATCCGTCTTTGACAGCATCCTTGCATCGGTTGATCGGATCAAGCAGAGCCTTGGAGAGATATTTACGGCTCCGGAGGTGCTGGCTGCTGCCAATTCCTTCGCGGATCAGTTTTCTTATAGTCTGGGCCAGATTGCCGGATCTGTAGCCGGAATCGGCACAACCATAGCGGACAATCTTCTGGGTGGTATCAGTCTGTATTTGCAGCAGAATACAGAGCGGATCAGGGAATACCTGGTATCCATGTTTGATATCGGTTCCCGTGTTGCTCAGATCACAGGGGATTTTTCAAAGGCTGTTAATACAATATTCTCAGTTTTCCGGAGTGACAGCGCAAAGCAGATCACTGCTGATGTTATAGGGATTTTTTCGGAATCCTTTATGGGCGTTTCTGAATTAGCAGGAACATTTGCGGCGGATATTCTAGATATTATTGCGGCCCCATTCGTAGAAAATGCGGACTACATCAGAACTACGCTGGAGGACACGTTTGGAGCAATAGAGCCTGTATTTTCCGCAATAAAAGACCTTATTTCTGAGACGTTTGAAAAAGTCAGGGCCACATATGATAGTCATGTAGCTCCCATGATGGCAGCATTTAAGCAGGGATTTACAGAGATAGGAACTCTGCTGCTCAATGTCTATAACACATATTTTCTGCCAGTATTACAGAATTTATCGAATAAATTTGTTGAAGTCAAAGACAATTATTTAAGTCCGCTCATTGATAAGTTTCTGGATTTTGGTGGAAAAGTAGCGGATGCTATTACTCAATTATGGACAGGTGCTCTGCAACCGTTTATTGAGTGGTTTATAGCCAATGTGGCTCCTGTAATTGCTGGCGCTTTACAAACGATTGTAGAAGCCGTTTTCGGATTTATTGAGGTTGTTACTCCAATTATCGAAGGGTTTATCACACTGTTAAGCGGAGTCATTGAATTTGTAGTAGGCGTATTCACCGCAGACTGGACAATGGCCTGGGAAGGAATTAAGGAAATTTTCCTTGGTATATGGGAGATTTTAAAAGGCATTGTTACGGCAGCTGTCAATACGATATACGCAACCATAAAGGCAGTATGGACGAATATCTCCAATATTACAACCACCATCTGGAACGGCATAAAATCCCTGCTCAACACCATTTGGAACTGGCTGAAATCCCTTGCAACTACCCTGTTTACTGCGATCAAAAATGCGATCAGCACAATCTGGGAAAGCATTAGATCCACAACTTCCGAGATCTGGGAAGGAATCAAGAGCACCCTGTCTACCCTCTGGGATACGTTAAAGACAAATGCAGTAACTTCTTTTAATAACATAAAAGAAGCAATTCTGGGAGTTTGGAACACCTTAAAGGAACAGACTGCAAATATATGGCAGGGAATTAAAGATACAATAAAGGGTGTGATCGATAGCATTGTTAGCGGTGTAGAGGGTATGGTCAATAGGGTCATTGACGCTATCAATGCAATGATTGAAGCCGTGAATGAAGTGGCTGATAAAATCCCCGGAGTATCAGACCAAGTAATTAAGCCATTAAAACATGTTACTTTGCCAAGAGTTCAATGGCTGGCACAAGGCGGCTTTGTCCGCGCCAACACGCCACAGCTTGCCATGATCGGTGACAATCGGCACTATGGCGAGATTGTGGCACCTGAGGATAAGATGCAGGAGATGGTAGACCGTGCGGTTGCAATGGCATCACGCAACAGCAGCGGCATGAGCGACCAGTACCTTGCTATTATGGTAGACCTTCTGCAAAAGATTATAGAGTTAATCGAGCAGATGGATCTGACCGTCTATGTGGATATCAGGGAAATCAAGAAGCAGCTGGCTGATCTGGAGAAGCGCAGCGGCTACAAGCTCAGACCAACATAAGGAGGAAACAGCATGGCAATCTATATCAACGGGCACAAATACCCCTCTTATGACCAGGGGCCGGGTCTCACCATTGCCACCAACGTCAACCAGGGCAAAAACGCCCTGGGAGAGTTTGTAGGGCAGAGAGTGGGACGGGATCAGGACAAGATAGACGGCCTGCAGTGGTCTTATCTGGATGCTGCCACTTGGGGAAGTATCCTGCGGGAATTTGACGAATTCGTAGTAACTGTCAAGTTTCCGGATATGAAGACAGGAGGCTGGAAAACAGAGCGGATGTATCCCGGAAATAGAACGGCCAAGGTCTGGGAAGAAGATGAAGACGGGCTTCCGACTATGTACAAGGACTGCAAGGTTAATCTGGTAGACTGCGGGGTGATTGAATAATGCAGGCAGCAAGCAGCAAATACAAAGAGGTTATGCGCCGCAAATGGCGCAATCCTCTATCCCATCTGCGTGTTACGATTGGTCTTATCAATCAGGAGGCACAGGCATCCGCATATATTCCAGATCCGGATCAGTATACTTATTTTTCCGACCTTAAGAAACCCATGGACAATTACAAGGTACAGGAGTTGTATGGTACCTGTGATGAGGATTATACGCAGGTGGATGGCTCCATGTACTTCCTGCCCCATGAGGCAGATGCAGTGGTTCTCAATCAGGGACTTGTGACGGAGAAGCTTTTGGGAGATATCGAGATCCGTTTTCCGGTTCAGTATGATATTAAGGGACTGACGGTAGAATTTGGGAAAGCATATCCGGTTGATTTTTCCATTGTGTCCGATCATCATACAGTAGAGATAACAGACAATACAGACGGCCATTATGTGACCGAGGAGATCTTCGAGGGGGCTACCTTCCTGCGGTTCTCTCCGTCCCGGATGGTTAACGGGCAGAGCCGGTTCCGGATCAACCAGATCACTATGGGGATTGGCATTTACTTTGACAGCCGCAAAATTCTGTCAGCCACGAAAAAAGAGCATATCAGTCCTATATCGGAGGAATTACCCACAATTGATTTTAGTTTGACGGTCAGTAATAAGGATCGGGCTTTTGATGTGGAGAACGATGAGAGCAGCGTTAACTTTTTTGAGTTGGGACAAGATATAGAGGCGCTGTACGGGCAGGAATTGGACGACGGGACTATAGAATGGATTCCAGGTATTAATCTGGCACTGAAAGAGTGGTCTGCGGATGATGAGAAATTGAACCTGAGCGCATCCGACCGGTTTGACAGCATGGACGGTACCTATTACCGGGGACAGTATCATCCGGAAGGGATTAGTCTGTATAATCTGGCGGTTGATGTATTCACGGACGCCGGAGTGGATCCAAGGGAATATGGAGTGGATACCTATCTTAAAACAGTGATTGTAAGGAATCCCATCCCGGTTGTAGCCCACAAGGAAGCGCTCCAGCTGATCGCCAATGCGGGCCGATGTATCCTGTATCAGGATCGGACAGGAAAAATATATCTGAAATCCAGCTTTGTGCCGGAGATGTCCGCATCATCAGAGGATGAGGCGTATTTTTCCCATGTCAGTACGATATTGAGTAAGGATGCAGGCACCCGTGATGAGTATGCACTGACAGGGCGGGATTATTCTATGGCGGGCGGTGCAGTGTATTTCCTTCCACGGCAGTCTGATGGGGGAACATACCTCAATACCGGATATGTCTCTGATCTGGCAGCGGATGAAAAAGGAACCTTTCAGAATAACCCAACCGTTACCCTTACGATGGAAGCGGCATATAAGTGTTTTGGCGTTACACTGATGTTCGGACGCAACTGGCCGGATACTGCCATATTCCATTCATACAACAGCGGAGAGCTTCAGGAAGATTACGAAGTCAGAGGTTTGGAACAGACAGCAGTAATCAGCCATGAGTTCCCAGAGTTCGACCGGTTGGTGATTGAGTTTACAAAAGGGGCGCCCAATAACCGTGTGATCCTGGATCAGATCGCTTTCGGGGACAGCACGGATTATGTATTGGAGTATGGTGTAGAGCTGACGAAAACGCCGGAAGGCACCAAGTTGCCCCGTGTGAAAGAGTTGCAGGTATTGCGTACTCTGTACAGCCAAGGTGATGGCGAGGTACAGGAGCTGATCCGGGAAACGATCAGCCTGACAGCGCAGGATAACCAGTATACTTTCTATTTTTCTAACTCGTCCTATGGATTATCAGCATCCCTCACAGAGCCGCAAGAAGGGCAAGAAGTAACGATTATAGAAAGCAGTGCTTACTATGCAACCGTGGCTCTTACAGGAGTTACAGGAGCGGCAGAGGTTGTAATAAGTGGCAAGGAATATGTGGTAACACAAGCCAAGGTCAGCCGCCAGATTAATCCCACAGGAAGCACGGAAACATGGGAGAATCCGTTGGTATCGGATGTAGTCCATGCTGCTGATCTGGCGGACTGGATTGGTGATTATCTTAAGGCTGATCGGGAATATAACCTGCAATATCGGGGAGAACCGAGGATAGACGCCAATGACATTGCATTTTTGGAAAATAAGTATGTGCCGGACCTTCTGATCCGCGTGACAGACCACACGTTGAAATATAATGGGGCACTATCCGGAACGATCAAGGCAAGGAGGGACATGAGTTATGTGGCAACAGCCAAAAACAGACTGGCAGGCAAGTGATTTTTTTAATATCCAGGATTACAACCGGATTAAAGGCAATCTTAACGAGATCCGGAGTATGGCCTTGGAACTCTGGCCGGAGTTTGATTTTGAAGATATGGGGCAGGATAAGACCTATCAGGACTATGGATTCTATTCAGACGAGATTAACCGATTTGAAGATAATCTGGATCACATTTGCACTGGTACATATCCTTTTGAGATCGGAGAAAAGCGGACATACAGTGAGAATCAGCCCTTTATTGGCTGGGAGGAGCTGAACCGGATTGAAAGCGCCTGCCTGAAAATGTACCTGAATATCCAGTCGGGCATGGACAGCAGGCCAACCTTGGAAATGACATTGGGAGGAGATGTAAATACATGGCTTTAAAAACAGATTTTGTGGATGCTCTTTTTGAACAGAAAAAGATCCGTCTGAATGAAAATGGGGATGGAACGGTGACTCCGGTAGATGAAACCGAGTATACCCGTCAGGGAGATAAGTTTGGGGCGAAAGAAATTAACGCCACCAACGAGGCAGTAAACGGTCTGTCAGAGGATATGGTAGACCTAAAAAAATCTGTCAGTGATGGAAAAGCACAGGTTGCCGCAGCCATCACTGCGAAACGGGTACCTACAGCGGCAACCGCAACATTCGGGGAGATGGCGGCCAATATCGGAAAGATTGTCCTGGGAAGCGGCAATGCGGTGCCGTCGGATGTTCTGGCAGGTAAGACGTTTACGAACAACGATGGTGTAGAATATACTGGCACCATGCCCAACCGTGGCGATTACAACGGCTGGGGCAACAGCAAAGGCAATGATGCAGGCAATCAGCGGATGTGGGTCAAAATACCTCAGGGATACTATAACGAGAACGCCAATGTGTTCCTGTCATGGGCCGATATCCGGGCTATGGCGGGGATCACGCCGGAGAAGATCAAAAAGAATGAGCCGATAATGGGTATTATCGGAAGTTTTCAAGGTTGGGTTGGTGACGCAGGCGATCTATATATTAATGGTGCGAATAACGCAGGTTTTACCCCGAATAGTAGCTGTGGTTTTCTTCAGGATCGAATAACCTTATCCGGTACACCGCTTCTCAAAGCAACACGAAGTTATACCATAACAACTTCTCAGAGATTATATGTACAGGGAGGTGGTATAAGTGGTAGTTTCGGAGCTGGTCAATCTGGTAGTAAGTATATTACTTTAAGTGACCCCAACAGCGGCACTATTGATTCAATAAAAATTGGGGATGGTGAAGTGTCAGAAAGAGGATTTTCATTCACCATAGGTAGAAATGTAACATTTGCACCGCAAATCTCGTTTCCCTATGCCTCCAATGGCTGGAGAGGTTATATCACTCGTATTTATATAGCTTGATTCGTTTGTTAAGCAACGGCTATCTGATAAATCCAACCGTTGAATGGAGTATTATTCCAACTCGAATCTGAATCACTTCCACTAGCATCGTTATATTGTTTTGTTTTAAAATAAACATTTAATATGCTAGTTGCCGCGTAAGATGAGATATTTAATTCCATCATGTACATAGTATTAAGATTCCCATTGATTGTAGCCTCAGCAATTATTGACGATCCGTTGCTAATGCCGAATTCAAAAATATAGTTAGAATCGCTGTAATATTTAACCTGATCCACCAAGAACCATATCCGAAGTTTTGAATACGGGACGAAGTTGAAAGCCCTTGACGATGTAATATAGAAATTCGAGCTTCCATAAGGATTCATTATACCAACAAATCTCAGTCCACCCGATTCGTTTGTGATATTATTTCCCGTGAAATTATAAGGATTTTGACCACGATTATACAAATCGGTAGGACCAGCTACATACCCCTCAAAACTTCCGATAATACCCATTATCGCAATCATACGAAAGGAGATGATAAAAATGATTACAAAACCAGAAAAGGAGCCAGATGATGGATGAATTAACAAAATCAGAGCTGGCCCGCATCCGTGACGAGGATCAGCGCCAGAACCGGCGCATTGAGCTGCTGGAGGATATGAGTAAGGTGATCCAGGATCTGGTACTCTCTATTCATGGCCTTGCAAAAGATATGGAACAGATGCTCCAGGAACAGAAAGAGCAGGGGAAACGCCTGGACAACCAGAGTAAGCGTCTGGACGCCCTGGAACGGGAACCGGGCAACACCTACAAGGACATTAAAAAAACAGTAATCACAGCGATAGTAAGCGCGCTTGCCGGATCACTGGCAACCGGGCTTATTTTAATTTTGTCGCAGACTATCTGAGAGGAGGTGAGGAGCTATGCTTAAGAACTGTGTATTCCGTGCCGACGTGGATACCATCCAGTGGGTCAAGGCTGCAGGTATCCGTGCGGTCAAGACTATGGCGCAGACATTTGTCGCCACCATCGGCTCGGCAGCGGTCATGGGTGAGGTCAACTGGCCTATGGTAGCCAGTGCATCCGCGCTGTCCGGTATCCTGTCGGTGGCAACGTCCATCGCAGGACTTCCGGAGCTGCCAGCCAAGACCTGAGAGGAGGTGATCCATAGGTCTCCCGTCCGGCAGGGTCAGAGCCGGAGCAACTATTACATATTTTCAACAATGAAAGAGAGGACAAAGATTATGGCAAACGCAACAGGTAAGAATCAGGACAAGAGAACAGCAGAGCAGAGAAAGAACGACGCAGCACAGAAGGCAAGACCCAAGGGTGCACAGGATACCACTTTTGTAACCACCGGCCCTGCAACCGGCAAGGAGGACGAGAGAGCGGTAGGCACGGAAGATAAGTAAGCTGTGCGACGTCGCAACACAGGCAGGCCCCGGGATTTCCTGGGGCCGTTTTTAGTTGGAGGGAATATGATTACAGCAGTATTTACAGATAACGATGATTACGCCCATGCCTACGGCCTATGGCAGTGGGATTATGGTCAGCAGCTCAGGATAGAGGGACTGCATCTTCCGACGGCAGTTGAGATCCATTTTGCGCTACAGGAGACCGGTGGTGAGGCCATACCCCGTGTGGGTACCACTAAGGACGGCGTAACAACCGTCACAATCCCGGACAGCATGCTGGAGGGCAACAGTACAGTATGGACGGCAGATAAGGCATATAACATCTATGCGTGGGTATACCTGTCGGATAAGTCATCCGGCGAGACGATCAAGCGCATTACGATGCAGGTCAAATCACGCCCCAAGCCGAAAGCCTTTGATGCACCCGGAGATGGGGAGATTTTTCACGAGGCGATTGAAGCCGTTAATGATGCCGCCAAACGTGCGGAGGAGGCCGGTGACAAGGCTGTATCCGCTGCGGATGAGGCCAAGGCAGCAGCCACCCAGACAGCGGAGCATCTGGAAGTGGTACAAGGTCTTGCAGAGCAGGTAGAGACCAATGCCGACACTGTGGCACAGGATAAGCAGACTGTAACAGGGATGCTCTCTCAGACCCAGCAGGCGGCCTCAGATGCGGCGTTATCAGCACAGGCAGCCAAGTTATCAGAGACAGCCGCAGCACAGGCACAGACGGGCGCTGAGGCGGCTGAGGATGGGGCAAGACAGTACGCTGAGGATACAGGGGCAGACCGTCAGGCAGTGACCGAAGATAAACAGGCAGTTAGCCAGATGAGGGAAGACGTGGCGGCAGACCGTCAGGCGGTAGAGCAGACCGCTTTGCAGTTTGGACAGACCTCCCAAGATGCGCTTACAGCCATAGGGCAGGCTCAGAGCACGGCTGTGGGAGCTGTTAAGGCCGAGGGCAATAAACAGACCACAGCGGTACAGGAGGCAGGCACACAGGCAGTCCGTGAGGTTGCTGAGGCCAAGACTACAGCAGTGCAGGCAGTCACCACGGAGGGCGATACGCAGACCAAGAGGGTGCAGGATGCTGCTGCTGGAATTGTGGCTGACCGGGAGCAGATTGCGGCGAATAAACAGGCGATTGAGAGCAAAGTTGACAAGCAGCAGGGAGCAGATAACGCGGGGAAAGCCCTTGTGGTTGGCAAAGATGGTAACGTGGAACTGGGAGATGCCCAGACAAAAACGGATCCAACCCTCACCCAGCCCGGACAGGCTGCGGATGCACAGGTCACAGGGCGGGAGATTGCCACTCTGCATCAGGGCAAAGCCGATGCCATTGTTGAGACTGCGCAGGGCGAGACTGTGATCCTGACAGACAGCTCCGACAAATTGTTTGAGGGGCTGAGAGTGTTTGGAAAGAGTACGCAGCGTACTACGACCGGAGCGCAGCTATTAAGTATAAAACAGGAAGATGTAGCAAATAAAGATGGGTTATCCGCAAAGGTTAATGTTGACGGTGGTATTACAGTTACAGGCACCCCTGACAAACAATATGCGACCATATACGGGAAAGATATAATTTTATCACCAGGCAAATATTATTTAAACGGTGGAAATGGTAGTGCCGGTGCAGTGTTGCTCAAAGCAAGAATAACTTTTAGTGATGGGAGTAGTAAAAATTGTGCAAATGGTTCATTTGAAGTAACGCCTGATACGAAAAGTGTAAGTATCCTAATACAATATGAATCTGCTACTATTCAATCAGTAAATTACACAATTTACCCCATGCTGAATAAAGGTGAAACAGCACTTCCTTTTGAACCCTACACCGGCGGCAAACCATCCCCCAGTCCGGAGTATCCGCAGGAGATAGTGAGTGCTGGTGAGAGCGGCACAATCAACGTCTCTATTTCCGACAGCGGAAGTCAGAGCCAATCCCTCACCCTCGCCACTCCTAACGGTCTCCCCGGTGTGCCAGTTAGCAAGGATGGCAACTACACAGATTCTAACGGTCAGCAGTGGATTTGTGATGAGATTGACTTGGGGAGAGGGAAGTATGTGCAGAGGATAGGGCATAATGCGAATGTGAATGATTGGGTTCGTACGCCTGGAAACCCAGACATTGAGTCAACTACTTCCAGGTTTGCTTTGAACATAGAAAATATAGATAACTACATGTATTCTCCATGTATATGCAACAGGCTTTCATATGCCAAAGTGGATAGCTATGGGACGGAAGGTACTTATACTACAATTAACGAAACAGGTGTAAAGCGTATATTTGCAAGAATTGAAGGTATAACATCTTTGGAGGATTTTAGGGCTGCCATGCCAGATCTTGAGGTCATATGGCTTCTTGAAACTCCCATCGAGCGTGACCTCACCCCAGAAGAGATTGCCGCCTATAAGGCCCTGCGGACATACAGCCCGACTACTGTGATTACAAATGATGCAGGAGCCGGGATGGAAGCGACGTATGTAGCGGATACCAAGGCTTACATCGACAAGAAATTTAAGGAATTAAATCAAGCTATCGTGAACACTCAAATTGCATTGTTATAGGAGGTATAAATGTACGATATTGTAA
>PPYF01303911.1_pt1 | contig 38112 bp, 56 predicted proteins | sample 1559871 | NCBI WGS metagenome assembly PPYF01 (sample SAMN08240021, study PRJNA423297) | Human gut metagenome, whole genome shotgun sequencing project.
CGATTCCGATGGCGGCACATGGCTGATGGGAAACCGTATAAAGACAGGAGTTGCATACGTCGTAAAATTATTGCCGATTTATAATTGCCAAAACCAAACGTAATGATTTTTCAAAACGAAATGTATAAAAAATAAACACATGAACGATGTTAAATGACACTTAAACGGCAATTAATTGAAACAATAACGCTAGAGACTATATCAACAACTTCATCTTTGAATTGGGAAAATGTGAGCTATTTATCGATTCGAATGTTTACAACAGTTAAATGTTTTATAACACCAAACATTTTATATGCAAATGTTTGGTGTCATAAAACATTTGCGTATCTTTGTAGTGTAATAATAAAGCAAGCAATAACAATTAAAAACATACAATCATGAAAACTAAAAACGAAGTAATCGAATTTGTAAAGTCTGAATTATCAAGTAACAACACATTAGTAATAGCAACTCTGGGTAATGGCGGTTCTGGGCTTGATCTGATGCAGAGCCAAGGGGATGATACTATTAACAGCTTTATCACCGAATTGGACGGGTATTCATTTGATGGACTTGTGGATCCTTGCAAGGATATTCAAGACTCTGAATATTGCAATGAAGATTGCGAAGTATATCAATTCTCTGATAACAATGGGTACAAATTGCAGATCGTAGCTTTTTAATTATGATAAGAGAAAAGATCAATGAAGCAATAAAACTCCGGGGGGTCAAAGCAATAGACCTCGCGGAGCAAATAGGGATAACTAGGGGTACTATGTCTCTTTTTCTAAACGGAAAGACGAATTTAAGACAACAGAAATTAGAAGAAATATTCAAATATCTGGATATCGAACTGATTATTAAAAAATAATTGTAGAAATATAGTTCAAATAGTGAAATATGTGAGTTATTATAAATAAAATGGTCGATAAAGATATCCTTACCGGCCATTTTAATAAATCTCAGATTAGCTATCTTTATATTTCCATAGCATCCATATACTTCCAGATTTTTCCATCAGGTCCATCTATGTCCATAAAATAGAAGTTGATAGCATCTTCTATAATCTTCTTATCCGCATCAGAGCCAAACCATTCGGTAAACTTGATATTTTTATCATGCCAGTTTGCATTTAGAGCGACATATACATCCCATATATTGACGTTTCCAGGTATGTTCATGCCCTTAATAGCAGCCGTCACTTGCTCCATATTCCAATGTTCGCCTTTGACAACCTCCCCTTTCGCACTTTTGTGGTGCATCCCTGACACAGCTTCATGAGCAAAAGAGTCATTATAATGAGGGCCACAAAAAACTTCGTGTAAATCACGCATAGCTTCGTCATATTTTTCGGGGTCTTTTTCCTTTAGACACTCCATCGCCTCTTCCAGTTCTCCTATGGCCTCCCACATCTTTTTTTCGGACACCATCCCCTTTGAGTGGTAATCCTTCATCAGTTCTTTGTAACGCATGATCTTGTCCTTTAAATATTAATAAATCAAGCACTGGGAGCAGCTGGAAAGGTGGCGGAAATGGTCAAGGGGGTAGCCAAACTTACACCATAAGCACGGTTACAACACTTAACGTTCTCCGGTGTGACTTGAGTGACAAGAGGGGTTAGAGATATTGTGGGAACAACGCCAGCAGCCCCGATAAAAGCTACCTTGAATTGTTCGACCCATTGCTTGGTAACCGTCCTACAGGATCCCTTGGGTGTGTAAGCCACAAGTATGGCAGCATTGATCGTAACCGTCGTTTGCGTATTAACCGTACTTTGCTCGGCTACAGTAAAGTTGACTATACCGGTAGGCTGCACGCCATTGTCAGCACAATAAGCCTGACACAAATTTTCCACCACATTGGTCAAATACTGTTGACTAGTAGCAGCGATTGCAATCGGATTTAATTGAATCATGATTGTATTATTAATTAATTATTATTTTTCCACATCATCACCTTGTGGAATAGGTTCTTCTGTTAACACTTTATATGCGTTTGCTTTTTCTTCGACAGGGAGATTGTAACGCAATAGTGTTTTAAGCTCCTCTAAATCTTCTGGTTCAAATTCCACTTTTCCTTCAAAAAGCGAAAGGCCTCCATTTTTTATAGCGTCTTCTACTATTTTATGCGCCAACTCTGGAATGGAATCATCAGGTATACCCTGCAAATACTTGGCAAGCATAGGTTCTACAAGAGAAGAAGATAAACCGTCTATAAGTGGAGATATTTCTTTAGATAAATTCCACATAGGACTAACCCAACCTGTTGAACGCAGCTTTGCATCGATATTCGCCATAAAAGGTAATTGTCCTAATCTGCTACCAATCAATCCCTGAATAGCAGGCTGTGCCCATTTATTGAGCACAGCCGCCAGTTTTTGAGCATTTGAAAACATAAGATACAACGTTAATTGTTACATCCACAACAACCTGTATCGCACACCTTACGCTGTGGAATTACCAATTCGCTGAGTGCAGCAAGTTCTGCGATCTGTTGTTTCATGCAACTAAGAGTTGCTGTGTTCGTACCATTGTAAACAGCCTGGTTCAGGTTGATTGCATTCTGATCCTCTTTGTTTCTGTTGATGATTGTCAACAAACGGTCATAAACATCTGCAAGCTTTTGATCGGTGTAGGTATTGGATTTAAGCAATGCTATCTCAGAGTCTTTTGCAGCAAGCTTGTCCATCATACCAGCTTCGTATCGCGAAACGGGTCTGTCTTCAGAAGTAATAACTTCAACCGGACCGTTGTATCCTCCGTTTCTTCCACATCCGCCGCCCAAAATATTACCAGCATTTAATCCCAGAAAAGAAGCAATACCAGCAGATGCACCCACTGTATTATAATTGCCCTGTCCTTGACCTGTGACGTTGTACTCTTCGCCACTCATCCCTTTAATTCTCATATCATGATGTTTTATGGTTATATCCGGGTAACCCGGACACTGCAAACCTACAGGTAAGTACATTGCTTTTAAAATATTTCCTTGCTAGTCCCTTGCCAATTCTTTGCTAATTTCTTGCTGGTAATTAATTAACGTCCAACTCCGGTTAAATCTGTCTGGAAAAGTATTTCTTATCCGGTTAACTGCTTGTCGGGTAAGACCGGTAAGTTCTGATATATGACTATCTGTGTACCTTTTAGCTACAAGATTCATGATTACTAAGCTCCTTGCATCGACAAACTTTTCTTTGTTACAGGAAAACATCATGACCGGATCCGTCTTGCATATAAGACATGTTATTTCTACTACTTTTTTATAAAATAATTCTACCCGTTCCATAAACATTTTTTATTAATTGTTTGTTTTATTAATGCCGAGCAATAAAAAGCACGGCCAAAAGACTTTAAGGCCTCCCAGCCGTGCAACGCGAATTAAAACAACTTACCGGATCGTTTTAATTTTTGGTATGGGAGGCTTTTTTTACCTCCCATATATTCAACATTTTTGCGTTTTGAACTATTCTTTCCCTGCTCCTCCTTTCAGTTCGGCAATTTCTTTTTGTAGCGCCAGGATCGCTTCCGCCATCTTCGAGATACTGTATTCGTATCTCTCTACCGTCTGAGTCATGGGAGCCGGTTGCCCGTCTTCCTGTAACGTCATCGGGGTGTCGGCTGATACTGGGACTTCTTCAACTAGTGTTTCTGTTAGAGCATTTGGAGTAAGAGAGTAAGTACTTGGATTAGATATAGTTGTTATGATTTCATTTGAATGGCTGCCAGGAACATATTTTTCTGACAAAAACTCAACTGAAACTACAGAATTACTATCTCCATGATATCTAAATAATAAATCTGTAACCCCACCATATAGGAGACGTTTATTTTTGAGATCAACATAAATAGCAATATAACCATCATTCTCCTCACAAACCACTACATCCTCAATAACATCTTGACCTAAAGAGATTGGTGCTGTATTCACAAAATGATAACTCCATAGTCTGATGTTGAGATGTACAATTTGATTACAAATGCCACCATTTTGCGTTTGTCCTATTCTGCAATAAAAATAATAACTTCCATGCTGAACAACTTTTAAGTTTGTTTTTATTTTAACAGCATAAGCTTCAGTACCATTATTGTAACTCTTATATTTTGACATAATATCTTTATACATTTCTGTGGATAAGACACCTTTATTGGTTATTGTCGCTTCCGGCTGTTTTGGAGTAAACAACTCTACAAACCTTGCTATTGACATATTCTCCCCCGGTTCTCCATTTTGGGGATTAACCAATGTTACATACCAATTGTCCGGCAAGGAATCCGTTTTTACTTTTAATCCATTTAAAGCTTGATCTGAGCTATTTATATCTGCCATATTTTTTCGTATTGTGGGCACATGCCCGGTTAATTAATAAATTTAGAAAAGGTTATGGCAGATATAGATAATTAGGCTTTCAGTTCGGCAACCTGCTTCTGTAGTTTCAGGATCGCTTCGGCCATCTTCTGGATGCTATACTCGTAATGTTCAACGGTTTGCATTGTAGGTGTCGATTGCCCGTCCTCCTGTAGTGTCATCGGGGTGTCGGCTGATACCGGTACTTCTTCGATTACCGTTTCCGTTAGAGCATTGGGAGATGTAGATAAAGCCATTTTAGTCCAGGGTAACGTGTTAGCTGTTATTGTTCTCCAATTACTTGTAGCATTTCCTGTTTCGCTAAATGTCTTGTAAAATATATCACCGGAAAACAAGTCAAACACAATATTTAATTTATAGTGGTCACCAGTAAAACACAAAGCTACGCCATAAGACATATTATTTAATATTTTATCTCCTTTTAATGCCACATCATTAAAAGAAATCCCCAGCGATTTATTTAATATACTAATATCCTCTATAAAGTCATATTTGGGGATTCTATCAAATAAAGTCGTTGACAAAACTCCTTTTGAACTAGCTGTTGCTATTGGCATTTTCTCGGTCAGCAACTCAATAAACTTAGCCACCGTCATATTTTCCGCAGGTTCTCCTGTTGCCGGATTTACTAATGTTATTAGCCAATCACTGGGCAAAGAGTCTGTCTTTAAATCAAGTCCATTTAATGCCTTATCTATATTATCTGCCATAATGTTTATTTAATTAATTAACCGGGGCGGTCCCGCCCGCGGAAGGTTACATTTGTTGTACCTCGCTATCGTCAGAGATATTGAGGATTTGTTTAAGTCTCTTGTTTTCTTCCTGTAGTTCCAGGACAGCTTTTCCGATCTTGTCGATTGACCAGACATACTGTTCCTGTGGTTCACTTCTAACTGGTGTTGAACCATCCGATCCATCCTGTCCTGACAAGTCGGAAGAAGAATTTGATATAGATGATTCTGCAGACAAGTTGATCTGACTTGTCTGCTCTCCAGTACTGGAGAGGTTGAGATTGTGTCTGTTAAAGCATTTGGAGTAAGAGAGTAAGAACTTGGATTTGATATAGTTGTGATGATTTCATTTGAATGGCTACCAAGGATATACTTTTCTGTCAAAGGTTCAAATGATACAATTGCATTACTCTCATTGTATAATCTAAATAATAAATCTATAGCTCCTCCTGATAAATTAGTGTCTCCTTTAAAATCAACATAAATAGTAATGAAGCCATCATTTTCCTCACAAATTACTATATCTTCAATAACTTCTTGGCCTAAAGATATTGGAGCTGTACGTATAAATTTATAATCCCATAGTTTGATATTAAGGTATACGATTTGATGGCTAATACTATTCTGCGTTTGACCTATCCGACAATAAAAATAATATCCCCCATACTGCCTAATCTTTAAGCTTGTTTTTATTTTAAAGGCCTTTACCGTCTGCGACGGAGTAGCACACGATACATATTTTGACATAATATTTTTATATCCCTCTGCAGACAAGACTCCCTTATTGGTTATTGTCGCTTCTGGCTGTTTTGGAGTAAACAACTCTACAAATTTTGCCACTGTCATAATCTCAGCCGGTTCCCCGGATTTCGGATTGATCAGCGACACATACCAGTCATTGGGTAATGAGTCCGTCTTTACTTTCAATCCGTTTAAACTTACATCTGTCATAATATTTCAATTTTAGTTGTTATTATTTGATTCACTTTTTTATCTTAATGAGTTAATTCGTAATAATTATCACAATACCAATTAACAGCTTCGTTATCTTTACCTACAGCTATTAAACGACATATTTTACCAGGTTTAACATTGATAGACGTTTTATACTCATCATAAGTTTCTCCGGTATTCCATATTTTGCCATTATTAGTAAGACTTACTACTACATTCCAGGATAATTTAGAAATAGTCGGAGGATTCGCTATTTGGAAATTAGTTCCATTATATTTAGAATCTACAGGTAATTTGATATTTGTCGTACTACCTATATTCATAGCTATAATATTAAAGTTCTTTGTAACGTTCATGGTTTGCCCATTAACTAGCTCCTCCCAGACGAATGGTGTACCTATCGACCCTTTAAAAATACCATTATGAGCAATTATTTCTCCTGTTTTGCCGTCTAACAAGAGATTAGGTTCTCCGGTAGATGGATTAACATCCTGGCTTTGCATCTTTTTGTTTTTAAACTGGAACTCTGCGATGTTAGCCCCATCGATCAGGGCTGTATCCATAGCAACAAATATCTGTTTATTTGCCACCTCCCAGTTTGCATCACCGTCTTGAGATGTCGGAGGTACATTTACTCCCTTTCCTGGGCTATAATTACGTACCTGAAAGACATAGACAGCCTCACCAAAACCGTATAATATTATGTCCCTGTATTGTTCATTCCAGAAATATGGAGCCTTGTTCTGATCATAAAAGCCACAGATACGAGGCATAGCACCAGTAGCTCCGCGCTCTCCATCCAGACCGTCACGGATAACAGAGACACCAACTTCATCTACATAATTAGAGTTCCAAGCTTGAGCATCTGATTGCTTTTCGTACATCCGGATTGAGTAAGCTTTTATCCCAGCGATTACGGGTACATTGATAGATGATCCTTTAACCGGGGCTACATGTTGTTCCCAGGCCGATGTACCTGTGGCCGATTTACGGCAGGCCAGATAAAATCTATCAGAGGCTTGTACTGTTCCCGTACCGGTCTGCTGTTTGGCCAAAACGGTAAAAGCCGACGGTGTAGGATTTCCGACTGTATTAAATACAATGTTAGTTACCGGAGATACCAGCCAATAGGCCGTAGCATCGTTGCCGGGTTTACCATCTTCGGCCGAATACTGTACCGGATCACTCCAAGTACCGGCAGCATCCGATACCGCCTTCTTTGTAGACTTCCATCGGGCGCCAGTCATGATCGTTTGACTCCAACCTAAACTATTCCCAGTTAAAATAGGACGGGGCGGTTTGGTTACGCTTGTATGATAAGTCGTAAACTCTTGTTCGACCGGCTCAATAACCGTCGGAGGAATAAAGATATCCCAGTATTCCGAATTAATAGTCTCAGGTGTAAGAGGCTTGTATAATAGATAACTACCACCGGTCTTTAGGTATTTACCCCCTGTCGACAGAAATGGTACAGGAGTCTGACCTGTATTCTTCTTTTTACAAAAGATCTTACCTCCATTAAATGATACTAAATCACGTTGGTTGTATTCCCTGTATGGACTATAAGGCTCTGTTATATAGTTTAACCCAGCTTCACCCGGATCACCTTCTATCTTACTCCATTTATAATCAGCAGGATTATCAGACTCCGTTGCAGTCTCCTTATTGTAGGCTAGACCTACGTATTTCTTGTCATCAGGATTATTAGACATGCCATTTCCTTGAGCATCATCGGCGTATCGTATCCAAGTATATAAAGTCTTTCCGTCTTTACCTGGTTTACCCGGTATTCCTTCACCTACAATCAAAGCCCAAGTATATAAACTGGGATCATCAGATTCAATTGGTGTCAATTGATTAACGGCTAAACCTACATATTTCTTTCCGTCAGGCAATTCAGACATACCATTCCCCTGAGCGTCATCGGCATATTTTAACCAGGTATAATACTGTATTCCGTTATCTCCTTTGGGACCAGGAACACCCTGTTTCCCAGGTAGACCATCTTCGGAAATTAGTTGCCAGGGATGATTAGGATCTCCTGTATATAACCGTTTGCCACCGGTAGTAAGGTATTTACCACCTGTGGTAAGATAACCTCCCGGATTCTTCCGCGGCTTAATTCCTTGATTGTCTCTGTTTGCGATATAAGAGGCTCCATCACTTCGGACTATGTTACCTTTTACATAAGATCTATTAGGCTCCCATTCGCCAACAGCTTCGGCACTGGTTCCATCTTTTCCGTCTTCGCCCTTTGAAACGCGTTTGAACCAATCAGGATTACCGTCAGCCGGTTCCGATGTTGTTCCATCCGGATTAATGCATAACCAGGATGATCCATTATAGGTTACTTCATCGTAATAGGCATATTCACCTTGCGTCCAAGCCCCTTTGAAAAAAGGGACTCTCTCAACGGATGTACCATCAGCCGACATCTGGTTGATCACACCAGTCATGTAGATATTATTCAAAAAAATAGAATATCCGGTCATGTTATATCCATGTACCGACAGATTGGTTAGATCACCAAATTGAGCTGCTATCTGACGTTTTTCAAACTCCCAACCGTCTACATGATAGAGATAACGCGTATAGGTTCGGGTTGCATAATTTGATGTCTGACGATCTTTATTGGTAAAGTTACCATAAGCGACAAAGTGCATGGCCTCACAAGGATGAAACTCGTGAGGATAACTAGCCGAAGAAGGACGAAGCTGATATTTGAAAGTCTTGTTCTCTTTGTCTAATATTTCTGTTACAGTGAAATAGGCTGTAAAAAAGCCAGCAAAGGTGAATACACCTTTACTATCATCTTTATCTTCTGTCGCATTTTCAGAAGAAGTGAGAGAATGGAATATACCCATACAGATATCGCCTACTGCAACCGCACCGAATTCTCCGTCTTCCAATTTCAACTTGGCTATCCTATTAACAGTGTCAACAGACTCAATAATTCCACCACCTGGAGCGTTCCAACTAATGCCTGTAAAGACTTCTGCTCTGTTAAACCTTATTTCAGGTACTTCCAAAAAATGACGTATAATCAACGATTCTAACTCCCCGTTTCCAAAAGCGTCAATCATACCTCCCTTACCGGTCAGGATACCAGGAATAAACTCTCCGAATTTTGTTCCTTTCAAAAAGTTGATCAATTCCAGGGCAAAATCTTCAATGTCTTTCCTCAGACGTTTTTCGTCCTCATTTTTCGCCCGGAGAGCCGTATAAAGGTTCTTGTCGCTAGGTTCGGTATCGGTATCAGTCGACTCAATTATTTCAAGTTCGGCAAACTTCTTTAAATTATCAGCAGTCTTTCCCGTAAGATGGATAGCAGTTTCTTCCGGTGCATAATCGTCCTCAATATTTACAACGCCGGTTAATTGGCTGTGATCCGTCACACCGTAACCACTACCTGAGGCAATTGTCAAAGCTGTTGTACCATCTCTTAGAGTAGTACCTTCTCCGGTCTCTCTGCGTCGTTTGCTTCGAGGGATAGCCGGATATTTTTTCTCTATGCAGGTATACTTATTCATCGAATTCTACTCCTTCATAATTATCAGCATCAAATTCTGCCATTAATATTTCACTTTCATCAGAGTTTAGCTTTTGTGTTTCGCTTAACAATATATATTTACCCGGTTCATTGACATCAGTGTATATTGCAAAAGACGGTAAAAGATCAGCTGTTCCAGACAAAGTATTATGTCTTTCCGCATAATTACTATATGCAGTACCAATAAGTAAACGTTCCAACTGATCGGTTACGCCCGCACGATAAAATGTATTTTTCACTGATTTGTCCGATGTAAGGAAAAATTGACCCAGTGCCGCAGGGGAAGGCTCCTTTAAAGTACCCAGTATCGTATCTATTTTAAGTTCTTCTTTGGCTGATCGATTTATCCAGGCATTATGTTCAACATCTTCCGCACTGATCTGCTTCCCATTTTTATCAACAATGACAATGGTAGGATCCTTATAAAGTACCCAGCGTGTGATCGGATAAATATCATCCCTTAATTGCCAATTATTTTTGTCTCCATAGTCATAACATGGTACACCCGTTCCTATCTGTAGTTCCAAGTAGCCGGGCCTATCCGGCATATCTACGTACTCTGCCGGATCCATCTTGTCAAACAAAACAGGCAATTTATCACCACGGTAATAGCCGATGATTTGTTTGTTTTTTTGCCATCCCCCCAATCCGGTTTCGTTTTTCCTGTTCCCTTGATACCAACACATCCAAGCATCTCCCCAGGTTCCTTCTCCGGCAACCCATCGGCAATCTATCCTGGCATAACTGTTACTATCTTTCACCCCTTTGTTTTGCCAATGATAAATAGCCTTGCCTTCAGCATCACGAAGCGTAAGTATAAAAGGCACATAGGCAAAATTACACCAGTTCTTCAAACGGTCCCAGTTTCCTTCTTCGTTTAAGACCTGAGCTTCCTCAAAGGGATTATATCTGACATCGAATAGCAAAGAGATATTCAGCTTCAACTTGTAATTTCTTCTATCAAGCCCTATATAGGCGAGATAAGGAGTCTCAGGTACCTTAAAAAGCATACTTCCAATGGTAGACGTTGCATTCTGTATATAATTCTGATACGGTCCTATGCCATTTCCGAATGTCTGTATCGTCCAGGCAACACCAGCCTCTTCCGATCCGGAAAACACGGGTTCTATCTTAAAAAACTTCGCCTTATCATTCTTCTCCAAACCTTTGGCCGTATCAGAGAGATAGGTATAAAATCCGATTTCCTGACTACTGGACTCCGTGTATACCCTTGTAGTGAGTTTCTGCCCAGTTCCTACCGTTTTAGGATCAATGCTTCCATTTAATAATTCTGTTTTCTCATAAGGCGAAAATGTCAGCTTTACATTATTGAAAACCTTATCAACTCCCAGCGTAGAATCATTCAGGCACCAGCTTATAGCCTCCGGAGTCAATGATGTATGGATATGATTCAGATCATACAAAATAATCTGTCCGCCTTTTTGGATAAGACGCATCCCGAAAGGACGCAGCGTTTCATCCAGCACTTCCCGCATGGTCATCGCTTCTGCGTCTTCATCGAAAAAGTTGGACAGGTTAACCGATATGGCATCCAATAAGCTTTCTGTGCTATATTCAGATAACTTGGTACTGATATACTCTTTGATGGACCCGTATCGGATACCCGAACGGGATAATGCCTCCTGAATAATTTCGCGCACAGTCATAAAACCTGTTTTACTCCAATTAAAACGATCCAGTATGGCCATATCTGCAAAAGTTATCTCTACGCCGTAATCTGCTTTGTAGGCAAATGGTTCCTCATATAATTCAGGATCCAGCGTTCCCGACCAATATAATTCTCCATTTCGGTAAACATCCATACGGACGCTTCCGGCCTCTATCGTATAAAGGTCTATAAATTGACGATCACCATCCGAATATAATTGAAGCGTAGCATTGCTGGAGAGAACCGGTTCCAACTTGTCTGTTTCCGTCCACTCGATTTCCAGCGGTTCTTCGCAAAAAGCGATATCCTGCACTTGACCGGAGTATCCTTCCTGCCAAATTTCGACATCATATAATATCTGGCCGATACTATTAAAACCACCTTTATATCTTAGTTTCATGCTCATCGTGTACGACTCATTTTATTGTTCATCTTTTTCAGCATGCCGACTAAAGTCAGCCCGTCGATTTTAAAGACAACTTCCCCTCCAAGACCGCCGGATTCTTCCCGCACAATTTTACGTATCATGGCGGACGGAGCAACAATTTCAGGATTGTTGGATGCTCCGGCATATTCGCCGATCATGGCTATCATAGGAGCAGAGGCGACCGTACCTCCGGCCAGTTTAGGGATAGACATCATAGCTCCGACAATGGCGGCTACAGCAGCAACACCGGCGATCCATCCAAATGGACCTAATCCGGCATTAGCACTAAGGGCTTTAGCTCCGGCGGCTTTCAGGTGAGCATTCGCATTTGTCGTTGTTGCAGCCGTATCGCTCATTGTCGCCGATACCATTTGCAATATGGCGGGGATAGCCTGGGATATCGTATTCAATAAGTTGCTTCCCCATTGCAGCCAGGCGCCAGCAGCTTCATTCACGGCACCGGTAAAACCTCTCATCGCATCAGTAATATCAAATATCCCTTTTTGCATAGGGGTAAATGTGTCTTTATCTTTAAAGGCTGCCTGTAAATTGGCTTGCGCCAGTTTTGCCGCCTTTTTCAATTCTTTTTCGGTCGGTCCTGACGGGGCTAGAAGTTCCCCCGAATACGGATTGGTTTTCGGGTTATAAGATTTAATCTTCAACTTTCTTTGATTAAATTTAAATTCCGGAGTCTTTAGTAATTGCATATCTGGTTTTTCTGATGCGCCGATAATGATCGCGCTTTTCATCAGCTTCAACTTCTCCTCCCAAAGTTTGATTTCCTTTTGCAAGGCGGCAGCCTGCTCACCCATAGCTTTGGATTGCGTCTCTTTGAGGCTTTTAATCTTATTCTCTATTCCACCGATAGTTTTTAGGTTAGTATTTTCCGGTTGTTCTTTCCCTTTTCCTCCAGAGATAGATTTGATATAATCTGATACATTAATACTATTGCTTAGTTTATCATTTGCCTCTTTTAATGCATCGATTTCATTTATTGTATTTTTTGCCTGATCGGTCGTGTATTTCATGCGCAAAGCCAACAATGTGAAATTCTTTGACAGATACGGTATATATTTATCCGCCCATCCCCAGAAACCTTTATCCGGATCAACACTGTTCTGCAAGTCTTGCTCCAAATCAAATATTCTTTTTTGGTTTTGCACAATAGTGTCATAAGCCGCTCGTGCCTTAGCTGTCGCTAATATATTTTGGGCTAAAAGTTCATAGGTATCTGCCGCCTTTCCATTCATGATCCGTTCATTATCTATGTTTTTTAGATGCTCAGGATACAACTCTTTTAACTTTTTTACGGCTGATATGCGATCTTGGGTTGCTTGTGAGGTGTCAGTAGCTGCCCGATAAAGCAAATTCAGTTTGGTTAATTCGTCTTGGGCATTTTTTACTCCTTCGGATTGGACTTTGTTTAAAGCATCCGTTACAATTCGTGTCCGATCTATTGCAGAGGATGCGTTAAACATATTTCGTGTAAGAGATATGATTTCCTCTCCATACATGGATAATGCTGTAATACCCAAAACTAATGCTGTTTGCCAGGAAAAGAGCGAACCGGCCACTTGTTTCCATACCGGAACAGTCTTTTGCCCGGCGGCAAGCAATGCCTGGTTTTCTTTTCGTACCTTCGATATTGAGTCGGCCAATATCGGCAGGTTATTGGAGATAGCAAGGAAAAAAGTATTGGCACTGATAGCCAAAGAAGGTAATTCTCTTGCCACCTGTTGCACCGACATATTCAGGGAATTAAACTTCGGAATAGACGTTGCTGCCGATTTTTGCAAGGCTTCGGAAACCGTATCTGCTTCTTTTTTTAGACTTTGATATTGCCTTCTTAAATTCTCACCAGCGTTGACAGAATTTCTGATATTATTTATAGAAGCATTGGATATATCGGACAATTGGCCACCAACATTACCGATATTGTTTGTTGCCTGTTTTGCCGATTCTTGGACGGCCTTTAGTTCTTTGTCGATCGTTTTAGCCACACCGGATGCTTGATCCTGCGCCCAAAACAATATTTTATATTTAATACCTTTATCCGCCATATTCTTTTTTTACACGTTCAAAGTCTTCTCTGGTTGCTGTTTTTACCTGCGTATGTTCTTTTTCCTCTTTTTTCTCCCATTCGAATAAGATTATATCCTTCGGGTTCAATTTCTTTTTCGAATAAGGGGTCAACATGCAATGCGCCATAAATCGGGTTTGTTCCCAGCCAGTGCGATACAAGTCGGTCTTATACCGATCCCATTGTTTGACTATTTCACCGAACTCATCCGGGGTTAGCTGTAGAAAATCCGTCCGGCTCATACCGATACATCCTACAGCTAATCCCAGGAGTTCTAATATGGTTACTCTTTTTTTTTCGAAACAGCGATTTCCGGTTCACCGGTGATTACTTCCGATTGAAAATTTTCACTTTGCCAGTTGGCCAGGTCTTCGGTGGACATATGATCAGCCATAGCCATTTCATTTTCGAAAGGGAGATCAATACCGTCCGCCCGGCAAGATGATATCAGACAGCAGTAGACCAATATGACGACTAAAGCGATATCTGTTCCCTGTATTTCGGTAACTTCCTTGCCTGTGCGACGGTTAAATTCGAGCATAGCCCCCATAGTCATTCTACAAGGATATTCTACCTTATTGATTACGATTGTATTCTTTTTCATGTTTATGCTTCTTTTTGCTTGGTTACAACATCGCCGCTCGAAGAAAATTGAGCACTGTATGTAACATCTTCTCCGGCTTGCGAAGTTTCTTCCAGGGAATCGATTACAAATTCACCTTCTTCGTAATCATCGCCGGTCTGCTCATCAGCTTCGGCAAAACCGTATTTCAACATCACATTTTTCTTTTGCTTCATTGTCTTCAACAACAGTTTTTTATCACTGTCTCCAAATGAACGTAATGCATCCGCCTTGATCGTCACAGTAACCGAAGTTATTCTTTTCTCAGGATTACCTCCCGGAGAGTCTTTTGTAAGACGTTCCTTCGTTTCTGTGTTGTATGTTATAGTATGACTGGTTGCCAGTGCCTGCGCTTTCCAGGATGGACTATCCGGATCTTCCGATGTATTGATATACAGCATTAAGTTCCTGCCATCTAAGGGTTCACCTTCTTGTCTTGCCATATTTTGATTATTTTGATGATTGATAGAATAATTATTGCTAACAAAAAACCGAAAGCCGTCCATTTACATTTTGACAGGAAGGGCACTATAACCGGTTCTTTCTTTGTTTGTTCTTTTTGCAGTTGGTCACGAATACGAACAAGTTCTTCTTCGTATTGGTAGCACAAGTTTTGCAAAGAGTCACAAGAGGCCGTAACAACGAGCTTATCATCCTTTCGGCTGGCTGTAACGGTAGCCTGCCCCTGCTTTTCAGTATAAACAGCCCCTTGAGGTAGCCTACGGAGGCTGTCCATTGGAATCGTCAGCTGCGCCAGGCTCGGAGGGGTGATCACGAGGGAAGCGGAAAACTTTTTGTTCCAGGTCAGGCTGTCTATTACGCTGGTATTGGAGATTTTCTCTGTACTCCTGCAACTTATACCGAGCAGGACAATTATCGTAATACTTGCAACGCACAAGCTGAAAAAGCAATTCTTCCAGCGAAGACAGTCTAGCAAGCGTTTCAATCTTGTTTTCATGTAGTTTATTTGAAAATGCAGTTTCTCGTTCAACCATAAGGCGGAGAATGTCATCTCTATCCAGGGTACTTTTCCGTCTGATAACTTTTAGCCTTATGAACCAGTCAATAAAGGCGACTAATCCACCCGTACCTAACATCGAAATGAGCATCTCCCAACTCATGACTATTTTTTCTTTTTATTAGATGCAAACAATCCGATGATCCATTGGACAAAACCGGTATCAGCTATTCCATTGGCTGCAAGACCAGATCCCAATCCATAAAGTAGTGCAATATACCATTCCAACCCATTGAGAAATCCGAGATGCTGCCACCAGCCGAACATACAAATACCTATACCTACCAGCCAGGATGCAATTTGTGTCAAGGCTGGCGGCATTTTCGGGAAAAAACCTTTAATGACTTCCACCACAACCGGGATTACGGCTACAATAGCCGCCAGGGACATAAACACGGCTTCGTAATCAGTCGATCCGCCATCTGGGACTACTTGTGACATGACCGGGATGCACAGGAAAAAAGAGAAAATACAAAACAAGGATAAAAAAAGAATGATTCGTTTCATGTTGTAATACTGTTTATTGATTAATACCTATTGATTTAAGCCATGACTGGACATTAAATGAAGGGCAAGCCTTTGCTGCCAATTCGTTATGTCCGACTATCCTGACATGAGGAAATCGCTTGTGGAAGTCTTGAACGTAATGCTCCAATGATCTTTTTTGTGAATCAGTACGGGTATCCTTGGGAGTCTTTCCGTCAGCGGCTACTCCGCCGACGTAGACAATGTGCCGGGATACACTATTGTATCCTTTAGCTCCATTGGTGATCTCCCAGGGATCAACCTTTCCATCTTCATTGTTATCAACCAGACGTTCGACTTTCCCGTCTAAATGGATCATATCGGTATAACCGACTTGTCGCCAACCGCGTCCTCCCTTTTTCACGGGATCCGTATGCCAGTGCCGTATATCGTCGGCTGATACTTCACGACCTTCCGCAGTCGCCGTGCAATGAATAACAAGATTTTTCAGCGTCGACATCAAGCTTTGTCCTCCAGCAATGCAATTACACCTTTTTGGTCATCACGGATAATATCCGCTCCATACCGGGTAAATGATTCGATGATAGTGCCTCCAAGATAACCGGGAGCATTCTCGTTAATGACGGTTCTTAACCGTCCTTCCGCACGACAAACCATTTTTTCATTCCAGAACAAAGCTCCGGAAAGCAAGCTGTCTTTTACTTCCGCGTCTCCCGAAAGAGGCGTTTTACCGTTGTACAACAGACCACAATGACCTTCCTCTGTTGACCGCTGGAAAATATCAACACCTAAAATACGACCGATGATACCTTCTTTCAGACGGGATTCGTTCCCTGTCTTATAGTAATCTACGAACTCAGGGATGGAAAGAAGGTCGGTATACATATCGGCCGTCACCATTCCGTACCAATTACCACCCATGCTGGACACCCCCATCCGCATTATCAGATTGAGGACCTTAAGAAGGTCTTCTTTGGTCACAGCCTTTCGCTGGGAAGTAAAGCCCATGATATTCGAAGCACGTGCGGTACCAGAGGTCTTCAGAATGTTCGCTTCCTTTGTAGGAGACCAGTGCGCCATGGTATAAGCAGCGACCTTTGTGTTGATTTCAGCAGCCTGCTGTTCCATTTTACTCTGTCGCTTGTTGTAATTAACCAGCAATTCAGACTGGGAATCGATAAGCAGAGGTTTGCTATAAATCAATGTAGTATTGTACGTCTTTTTGCTGTCCGTAGATGTTTCGACCGACAAAGGTAAAGAATCGGGTTTCCCTTCTTTTGCCTTGCTGATTGGGGCCTGTACGGGCTTTTCAACCTGCTCGGTCTTGTCAGCAACACCAGCTTCCCCGATAGATTTCTTGTAAAAGCTATTGTCCGGGAAAATGAGTTTTTGCAACTCTCTTGAGTAAATAGTCGTTCTAATTTCTGCCATATTCTTTAATCGATTTGGACGGCTTCCGCCGTTTGGATAAACGTTGTTCCATCATACACATATTCGGCAACTTTCGTTTTGCCTGCAACCCCTGCGATATCCTTGCCTTTCATGCCTTCGCCATGAGTTAAGTTTTCCGTAGCAGTTGTTTTTGTTTTCAGAATAATGCGTGCTCCCGGTTCCACATCTTTACTGATGGCCAGGTTCAAAGTTCGTGCTCCTGTGGCCACTACACTTGCTCCGTCGATAATCGTCAGATTGTTATAGATGTCGACAGCCTGGTTGCCTGTAGCAGAAAGCGGGATGATATCCGCTTTCCCAAAAGGCCATTTTACAATTGGATTCTGTAATTCGTTGTTCATAACCTACATAATTGATGATTCGTATTCGTTACGCAAACGGTTGAATTTTTGCGGTTCTTCCACCTCCATTCGAAGCAGAGCTTCCGGATCGTTTTTCTGATACCAATCCCAATTACGGGATCCATTACCGTCATTGGGGGATTTCTTCCCTTTTTGGACCTGATTGATCACGTCTGTTAACCGGCGATTTTCTGCTTTTGACGAAGGTTTACGGGTGAGATTTTCTTCGTCATTCGGGTCTTCCTCCTGGTCATCTTCGGCAACATCTGAAATCATTTCGGCAAATAAGTCGAAATCGGCTAATGCCAGACGTTTCATTCGTTCTTCGTTCTTTTCCGTCACCGTGCCGTTCTTTTTGCCAAAGGCCAGTAACGTATCAACAACAGACTGCTTCTGTTCATTCACCGTTCGGTCTTTTTCACCGATGGCATCAAGGATCTGCTGTTCTGTTGCATTTTCCGGCAGACCGAGCTTTTTTGCAATTTCTTTCATGTTTGTCTTTTTATTGGATGATTGATATTCGTTCATGATCCGGTTCATAAGTTCCGGAACAGATAGATTGCTTAATTCTTCTTTACGCGGGGTTGTGGTCACTTCATCAACCAGCCCAGCCTCTTGTGCTTCCGATGCGGAGAACCATGTTTCATCCTTCATCAACGATGCTATCCGGTCTTTGTCACAGCCTCTTCTGGCAAGAATTGTACGCAAGGAGTCGGTTATTGAGTTCAATGCCTTTATATCCTTGCCGGAAAGTTTCTCCTTACCGATACCGGCGAAAAACGGGTCATGGATCATCAGTTTGGCATAATCCTGCATACTGATCTTATCGGCCGATACGGCCACAACGGCGGCCATGCTGGCGGCAATACCGTTTATATGTGCATGTATGTATGATTTTGAGGACAGGATTGTCGATACGATGGATAATCCCTGTGCAACACTTCCCCCTTCGCTGTTTATCAGGATATGAATGGTATCGGCATCCTTATCCAATTCAGCAAGGTCGTGAGCCATTTGGTTCCCGTCGATATCGCGTCCTATTACTCCATACATTCGTATCGTCGCCTCACGCTTCTCTTTATTTACTATTCTTTCATAAGCCATTTTTTTTGCTTTGATAATTTCGCATTAATTGATTTCGACAGCGAAGTAAACACGATAAACCGCTCATTACAAATAAAATATCAAGGGTAGTAATAAAGATTGCAACGCTTGTAATTTTTCTTTTCCAACTGCAATAATGCTTCCACCTTTGCATAAAAAGTACGCGACATGGACGATAAATATATTGCCTACATATTATTCAAAGAAGGTGTTTCCGGGCAGGATATAGCCCGGATCATGAAACGCTCTGAACAAACCATTTCCCGATGGAAGAAAAATGGAGATTGGGAACAAAAAGCCACAGAAGACCTGATGGCCATGCAAACCATCCATGAAGACATTCGGGACCTGGTCCGTTATCAACTTTTACAGTTACGTAAATTAAAAGATTCGTACATTAAATCGGAAACCGAAGGTGGTGATCCCAAACTGATAGGGAAAGGCGATATCGATGGTGTACGGGACCTTTTCAATATGATCAAGCCCAAAGAAACCGATTGGACAACCCTGGTAAGGACAGTAAGGAAAATAAACAAATTTCTCAAAGACAACTATCCGACATTGGCCCGTGACGTTGCACCGGCTTTAAATGACTTTTTGAATGAAGAAAGAGGAGGAGCACAATGACTTTAGCAAAAAGATTGACACACAAAGAGCAGCGTGAATACGATGAGTGGTTGAAGGAAATGCAGGAGACTGTACGCCTTAAACCCATAGAACAGGAAACAGAACAACAGCGGACCAAAAGAATTGCTTCCCTGAAAAAAGATTTCACCAAGTTCTGCCGCTATTATTTTGAGGACTTCGAACTCTCTCCCTTTGGATGGTTTCATCTCAAAGCGGTAGATTACATAATCAAAAACAACGATTTGATGCTGGTCTGCGAATGGCCGCGAGAACACGCCAAATCTGTAATAATGGATATATTCATCCCCATGTTCTTGAAAGCCCGCGGAGAACTCACAGGAGTTGTGCTTGCTTCGGCCAACAAAGAAAAAGCCGACGGACTACTGGCTGATCTCCAGGAACAATTAATGTTCAACCAGCGGTTTATTGCAGATTACGGCATACAATACAAGTCCGGGAAATGGGACTCCGGACACTTTGTGACATCGGACGGTATCGGGTTCTGGTCCTTTGGACGCGGACAATCACCAAGAGGTATTCGAGAGGCGAACTTACGTCCGAACTTCGGTGTAATAGATGATATCGACGATGCCGAAATATGCAAAAATGAAAAGCGTGTGGACGAAGCTGTTGACTGGTGTCTGGGTGACCTCTATGGAGCTATGCCGACTAAAGCCAGTCGTCTGGTTGTCTGTGGGAACCGTATACATAAAAAGAGTATCCTTGCCAAAATTGTCGGCGATGTGGAAGAAGGAGATCCTGTAAAGGAAACGATTACCCATCTGAAAGTATACGCCCTGGAAAACCCGCGTACACATCAAATGGATTTAAGCGAGAAAGGAGTTCCCGCCTGGAAAGAGAACTACACCCGCGAAGCTATTTTCAAGAAAATGGACCGCATGGGACGGCGTATTGCTCTTCGGGAACTTTTCCACCAACATATCATTATAGGCAGGGTATTCAGGGAAGAACATTTGCCATGGGCCGATCTGCCTCCTATCCAGAATTGCGAAAAGCTGGTGACTTATTGTGACCCCTCTTACAAGGATACCCAAAAGAACGATTACAAAGCGATTGTCCTGATTGGGAAGAACGGCAAATACTTTGATATATACGATGCATTCTGCCGTCAATGCACAACTCCGGAAATGGTTCGTGGTCATTATGCCCTGGCAGAGGAAATTCCAGAGAAGAAGGTTTGTCCGCATTGGATGGAGGCGAATTTCATTCAGGATATCCATTTGGAGAAATATGATGAAGAAGCCGAAAGCCGTGGTTACAGCATTGCCATTCGGGGAGATAAGCGCAACAAGCCGGATAAAATAGAGCGAATAGAGAATCTATCGGCTTTTACAGAAAGAGGCCGTATCCGCTTTAACAAGGCGTTGAAGCACAGTCCCGACATGCAGGAAATCCGACAGCAGTTTCTTGGTTTCCCGGATGCTGCTCATGACGACGGACCCGATGCCGTTGAAGGAGGTATTTACAAGCTCAACAAACCGGGAATCAAGCAAACCGGCGGGTTGAAAACAGCAAAATATAAACCAAATAAATCAAGACGATTATGGTAGCTAATTATCTACAAACATGCGACTTCCTGGTTTTTATATCGGAAGCTTCGTTTAAAAAACTCATTCGTGATGAAGATTGCAAAGTCATCAACGCACAAACGATGGCTTATGGCTATATCTCAGAAAAACTCTCCGGACGTTATCAAATAGCGAAGGAACTTTCGAAGGAGGGGGAAAACAGAAACGCGGCAATGGTCCGATGGATGACGGTATTGACTCTTTATTTCCTTTATCAATCCATCCCGGATGATGAGATACCTGAACGGGTAAGGCTGAATTACGAAGACGTGTTGAAAGAAATCGACAGGGTTGCAGCCGGCAAAGACAATAGTACGCTCCTTCCTGTTCTGGATAGATCCGGTAAACCCTTAACAGCATTCCGGTGGAGTTCCAACCCAAGAAGAAGTCATAATCCGTTCGGTTGTTAAACATCATGTAACTGTTATTTAAAATGGATGTAACTAGAATTTTTAATACGATATCGGCAAAGTTCCTAAAAAATAAAAAACGTAAATCATCTCTGCTGAAACGTCAAGGACCTACGCGGATTAAAATGGAGATGGATTCTTTGACGATGGCGGTACTGGATGCTCTTGATCCGGACAATTCCGATCGTATAAACCTGCTGGAAATATACGACAATACCTGGAAAGACAGCCAGGTTATCAGCGAACACGAAAAAGCGGAGGCTTTTTTAATTACCGAACCATTCGAAATATGTAAAAAAGGCAGCGACACGGTCGATAAGAAACGAACGAGACTGCTCGATCGACCCTGGTTTACAAGCTTCTTGACTTTTGCGATGGATACTGAATTTTGGGGATATCAACTTATTGAGTTCGGGGACCAGGATCAGAAAGGCGAATTTGAAGATGTAAGAATCTTTCCGCGTGAACATGTTCGTCCTTTTGAAAAGATAATTACCATCAACCCCTGGGATCGGGATGGCATATCGTATGATGGCCATGAAACGGAATTCTTTCTGTTGCCACTTGGAAACCCGGAAGTATTAGGGAAACTGGAAAGTATCAGCCGGGAAATTATATGGAAAACTTACGCCAGATCAGACTGGTCGGAGTACAATGAGCGATTCGGTAAACCTTTCGTTATCTACGAGACAGACACCGACAACGAGGAAGAACGGCAAAAGGCTATAGAGATGGCTACCGGGTTCGGAAGCGACCTGGTAGGTGTTATAGGCAGCGATGAAAAATTGACAGTCACATCCATTGCCAGCAAGGAAAGCTCTGACAATTACAAGAGTCTTGCTGATTTCTGCGACGATCAGATCGCTAAGATGATGAATGGACAGACAGGGACCGGTAAAAATCAGCAATGGGCCGGCACAGCCGAAGTTCATGAACGTATTCTGACGGAGTTCACCAAGGCCCGGTTAAAAAAGATACAAGACGTTGTTAACTACCGTCTTTTCCCTTTCCTGATAGCACACGGTTACAAGCTGGACGGATATGAATTTAAATTCTTCGGCTTGAAAGACAAAAAGGAAAATACGGTAGACAACAAAAGTTATGATGAGCCGGATCCGGCCAAATCGAATGATACCGCAGAGAAGTCGGTACTAGGTTTTTTCGGAGATGCCCGGAATCTGTAGAAAACAGTTTTTCCGGGCTGATAAATAGCCTGTACGAACACAAATGCCCTGTATGTAGCGGTGAGCCTGCATCCATCGAATTGGGACTGAAAGATAAAGTGATAGAGGCCATTTTAAAGCGTATCTATGACAAATTCAATGTCAAAGACGATATAGATCCCGACCTGTTCCAATACACCTGGAGCAAATTAAACAAAGCCGTAGAAGAAGGGGTAGGCATAGATATAAAACTGGGAGATCCTAATTATGATTTCTTGCAGGAGCTAAAAATGAATAATGCTGTCTTTGCAGCATTCAAGACTCACCGCCAGCAAAACGATCTGTTCGCACTCTTAACGGATGAAAACGGCAATCCCAGGAGTTTCAACGATTTTAGGAAAGCTTCCGAACCGGTTATAGGGGAATATAACGTAAACTGGCTATCGACTGAATATACAACGGCTATACGTTCCGCACGCACGGCCGCACGTTTTCGCGATTACATGAGAGACAGTGATGTATTCCCAAATATCCGATGGCTACGAAGTGCGGCCCTGGATCCCCGCGTAATCCATCAGAAAAACTACAATACGGTCAGATCCCTGATCGATACGTGGTGGAAAACGAATTATCCGGGATGTCTGTGGAATTGCCAATGCGACATGGAAAATACGGACGATCCGATCACTCATATAGGCTATCATCCTGTCGGTTTAGCCGGGGAAAAGGGGACTGGCTCCGATCCTGACGAGAAAGATCCGGGATTAGACCGAAATCCAGCTTATACAGGCAGTATATTCACTGACAGCCATCCATACGTCACTGGCGCATATCCGGGGGCACAGGAGGCCGTAAAAAGGTTTATAAAAACTATTGGAGATTTGAAACATGCCTAATGCTGATATACAAAAAGAGATCGATCAAATAATTCGACGGGCTGAACGGTTCTGCGGAAATGATTTGCCTAAAAGGATAGGAAAAGAAGCCGTTTCTCTTTTTAAAGCCAATTTCGACAAAGAAGGCTTTGTTGATAACGGTCTGAATAAATGGAAAGACGTAAAGCGCAGAGATCCGTCAAGCCCCTGGTATGGTTTCGATTACAAAGGGGAAAAACGGACCTCATACCGTTTCAGCAGGGATAAAAAAAGTTCCAAGACTTATAAATCAAAGCAACAGAAAAAACTGAACTTCAGCAAATCGGCTACTGTTCGAAAAATACTTACGGGCAAAACGCTTGAATTGCAAAGGAGTATAAGGTATATTCCCGCACTGGGAGAGGTTACGATATCTTCGGATAAACCCTACGCCTATGTTCAGAACAATGGGGGACCTATTAAAATTTTCGGGAAAAAGACCGTAATGCTGCCAGCCAGAAAATTTATAGGAGACAGCCAGGAACTGAATGAGACGATAGATCAGATAATAAATAAAGAATTGGACAAAATTTTTAATGGTTGAATATATGTTTTACAGTTTATACAAAGACATAAAGAATTTGATAGCCGAAAGTTTCGGTATCGTGCTGGATCCTAAAACCGGTATTGTTGCCGATGCTTCAAAAAGTAGGCTAAAAGATATACAATGGTTTAATAACCAGTATGAAGGGATAGTGCATACAAGCCCTGTCGTTTTGGTCGAGTTTTCTGAACTGGATATTTCTCCGGCAACAAAGCAAACCAATACGGCGAATATCAATATCCGTCTGCATATTGTATCGGAGGTAAAGGATGAATCAGATGGGGATGTCTGGGATAAAGATGTCGAATGGCATGAAAAGCTGGCCCATGATGTGCTGGAGGCCGTGGTAAGGCAGAGATTGAGATTTGAAGACCATAAAACAAGACCCTTGGATCCGGTTTCATGGCAGCATTATCATAAATATAACGGTTGGATGGTAACTCTGGTGGAGTTAAAAACTAAAGGTTAGTTGGGTCTTATCTTCAACCGGCTTTTTACCGTGTTTTAACTCCTGTTTTGCCGGGTAGGATATCCATCGGTTAAATGTACTGTAAGAGATCAGAAAAGAGTCTTTGATTAAGGTTTCATACACAAATAATTGAGAGACACCTTTCTTCTTTTCAGCAAGAACAATGTCTTGTACACGTATCATCTTCAATAATATGTTACGATTATTGTAGGCCATAAACGAATATTTTAATCAATCAATCCATTACAAAATTATGGCCATAAGAAATACAGTTCAACAAATAGATGGTATTTTATTTAGTTTTAAGAGATTATTAACAATTAAGGGCCTAAAAAAAATAATTCCGGTCAGTTGTACTTTCTGACCGGAATTATTTACCGTGGTTCACGTCCTAATTGACTTAAATATATCGCTTGTTCCCCCGAAGGCAACATCGCATTCAAAAGATTGTAGATTTCTCCAAAATCAACGTAAATCGATTTAGGATCCTGGTTTTTCAGGAGTGTTATTAACTGAAGTAATAAAACGGACCAGCTTTCCCCTGAGGCACATCCGACGTAAACTTCTATGATGAACTTGTCTTTTTCAAATTTAACCATGATACTGAGATTTAATTTATAAATGAAAATGTTTTCAAATATATATGTAACAATACAGCTCTTTTTTTTGTTTCTCGTTAATGGAGTTTATTTTTATGATGTGACAGCATATTTAATTTTATTTTCATAAATCGTGGATATTGATGATGTTTTAATATATTTTTATTGTTAATGCGGGTAAGTGATACTTTTAATTCAAGTTCGCTTTTTTCTCCCAGCGAATGGAGTCTTTTTTCACTTCGACCCATTCCGGAAGTCCGGTTATAGCTACTTCATGTTGCATATTTAACTTCCGGATCAAGTCGTCCAAGTCTTTCGCTCCCCATGAACGAGCGAAATCATCCGTAAAACGAAATTCCGTCTTACACTCTTTCTTATATACCCGGTATTGTAGTCGCTTTATACCCAATAATGCCTCCTGTTCTATATATTCCGGAGTCTCTTTTAAAGTCCTTACTTTGGGATTCATACTTTTATTTTTAAATCGTTAAACGATTAATTTATTTCGTGATTTGAGCTATTTCAGTCGTTCGGTTTTTCCAAACAACCACTATCAGGTTCCTGATCCAAGCAAGCGATAAAATGCTTCAAGGCTTCTTTCGCTGTTGGGCAGTCCGGTGATTCGAAATAACTCATCGCTTCATTAAAGGCCTCGATAGCCTTTTCTTTCATCACTTCCTTGATGATTGTAGTACCGTCCTCGCCTTGTTCTCCGGGAGGATCGGGATGGCTTAATTGTTGCAGTTGCCATTCGGCACCGGCGATAAACATAGACAGGGCAAATGTTTCTCCGGCATTACAGCCATTTTCTTTAACAGCCTTTTGATAGATCTCCCAAAATGTTACCATGATTCAGTTGTTTTTAGGATTGAATTAATCTTCATCTTCTAAGACATCTATAATATCCTGTTGTAAATCCTCTTTTAAGAGGAATGACTTCACTAACTGTCTTTTGTGAATCTTATTAGCGATAACGGAAACTAACATGTCTCCATCTATGGAATCATCTACAGCGAGTATTATAATACCACCTTCCTTTGTTTCAGGAAGTCTTTTTGACATGTCCTTAGAAAAATTTTCTACGTCTTGAATAAATTTACTTTTCATGTTCGTTATTTTTTAGAGTTGATTTATAAATTCAGTCATATACAAACACTTCCGGTCACAGTCTGCCAGATGCTTGCACATCTGGTCATTGTCTTTCGATAAATTAGGACAACATTTCCAGTGAAGTTCAATAGCTTTTTGTTTACGCCATTCGGCGCCGGCTATAAAAGCATCTTCAAGATCTTTAGCGCAAAACAATTTCATATTCGTTTCGAATATGTCGGGCTCTCGTAGTAGATGCAATGCTACTTTGGTAGCATTGACCTTATATTCATGTGCGTTGCTGTTCATAACTTTTTAATTATTCGTTAATTACTCATTCTCCCATTTTGCACCGGCAGAACACTGAAATGCAAATATTCGCTTGCATCCTCCTATTGTGGCACTCGAACTTTCAAAGACATGATCCCCCTCAAAGACTATTTCTATATCGTACCAATGATTCATGTCTGTAGCCCTTGTAATGGTCGCACTTAAGACTTGCCTAACGGTTCTGTCCTCTGCTGGATGACAAGCATATCCTTTATATTTTTCAGGATTAAGGAGTAATAATTTACCCCCGTGATCAAGTTCTTTTTTACTCATATCTTTTTAGTTGTTAGTCATTTAGGGGATGATCTTGTATATCTCCCGTTATCCACTCGACCGCGGCTTTTACACCTTGTTCGTAACTCATTCCTGGATATTTAGATATCCCTTCATTCTCAGCTTCGGAACATTGGTTGAGCAAATCCCATATTTCTTGCTCGCTTCTATCTATATTCATACTTCATTTATTTTTTTTAGTTGTTAGTTTCTTTAACTTCTTATTGTCAAGAGTTTTAAAAGCTATCCCTCTATTGAGACAGGGTGGTGTATTTTCATCAGCAATACAATATCCTCCTACCCACAAATCACAATGATTACAGGCTACTCTTCCAACAGGTTTATTTATTACTACAAATGGAACGTCTTTCCATTCAAAAGTATCTCCAGGTTGTTTATCTAGCATAGCTCGTTATTTTTTAATGTTGAAAGATTCCAACTTCTTTTCTCAATCTATTCTCTGCTATTTTCACGTAATCAGGATTCAGCTCAAAACCAATATAATTACGATTTAATTTTCTGGCAACGACAGCTGTAGTCCCGGCACCCATGAAGGGATCAAGAACAATACCGTTTTCTGGACAACCGGCTTTAATGCAGTCCACAATCAGCTTAGGAGGAAAAACAGCAAAATGACCACCTCTAAAAGGTTGAGTTGCTACAGTCCAAACCGATCGCTTATTCCTCATTTCATAATCATTTGTAGTCAATCCATGCATTTTTGATCTTCCTGGAGTATTATTCATCTTTGTATTATCTCGATCCCTTATTGATGTATCAAATGTTGTAGAAGGCTCTTTTATAGACTCATTATCAAAATAATACTTTCTTGATTTACTCAGCAAAAATATATACTCATGGGCCTTGGTGCATCTATCTTTCACAGACTCAGGCATAACACTTGGTTTTGCCCAAATAATATCCTGACGTAGATACCACCCATCGGCACGTAAAGCAAATGCAAGCATCCAAGGGATACCTATCAAATCTTTAGGCTTACAGTTTGTGCATTGCTTTACTAATGTTGTCTTACTAAGTGTCCCCCGGTTTGTCCCCTGCTTATAATTCATTGCATTGTCTGGAGACTGTGCAGCTCCTTTCATTGATCCGGCGTACGAGTCGCCTATATTAACCCAAAGAGTACCATCATTCGTTAACACCCGCCGAACTTCCCGGAACACTTCAACCAACTTCCCAATATATTCTTCCGGTGTAGCTTCAAGCCCTATCTGTTCATCATTTCCATAATCACGCAAACCGTAATATGGAGGTGATGTAATACAGCAGTTTACGCTATTGTCCGATAGACATTTTAGTCCTAATCGACATTCCGAGTTATATATTACATTTACATCCATTATGCTCCTTTCTTTTTAATTGTGATTTTTCGATTTCTCATATCCGTTATTAACTCCCAGCGCTGGAGGTAACGATCCACCGTAAGTAGTGGGGTCAAAACTACTTTTATAGGCTCATGGAGCCACCCTATTAAGTTTTCAGCAGGTGGTGTAATCCACTCGCCATTTATTTTTACTTGCTTCATGATTTTTTAATGTTGTACCAATTCTAATTCAGATTCAAAAAACTCTTCGAAATACATTTTTCCAGTTGGATAATGAAGCATAACACAATAAAGATTCTCTTCACGTGTTCCATCTTTGGTTTTAACCAAAGCATTTTCCTCCACTACTTCAGCGATAACACCTACTTCTGACTTATGTCTTTCGTTAGTACACCAGACATGTTGTTTTATTTTGTACTTTGTTCATAATTCGCTATTTGTTTTTAAACTTTTGTTCTTGTTCCGTAATCCAGTCGTATATCTCAGGCCAGGGAGGTAAACCACCTATTTGCTTGTCGTCAATATAAACGTGTGCATATACCTTACGGGATTCGTCGCCGTAAAAGGCGAGATTCTGAGGTTCGTGAGCATTAATACGATCAAAAGGAATGCCTTGCTCCAACATCCAGTTAAGTGCATCCTCCAACCTCTTACCTTGCCGACAAGTCCAAAGGATCAGATAGTGACCGTCGGATTTCAATTTGTTCATGATCTCTACCACATAGGGTTTCGGATTTCCTATTTCCGGATATGGCCCCATCGAGAGGGTTCCATCAAAATCTACTGCTATAATCATTGTCCTTATTTTTTTAGTGTTATAAGATCGCTGCTAATCCAAATTAATTCGTTATCCTCCTCAATGGCGACTTTACGGGTTTGGAAGTCTACCGATATAATATCGGTCTGGACGTTATCAACGGCGATCTTCATACCAGATCGCCATTTGATAGAGTCAAATTCATTCGTCGTCATGGGCTTCTTCTTTTTCAGAGGCTTGATACGGGAATACATCCATGATCATCGTCTCAGAGACGGATGCAATCACGTAATCGGACATTGTGCCTTTCATGCCTTCTTCCAGTACATCGATAGCTTCTTTCAGTGTGCTAGCCTGTGCAAGCATATATGCTGCTGTTTTCTTTTCTAAACGGCTTTTTTCGTCGATTGTGATAAAATATACTTTAATCTTGTAGAAACAATCGCCATTTTTGTTGAAAAACAATTCTGAAAGACGGGCACGTTTAACATCTACTACCGTGAACTCTCCGGCAATAAACGGCCGAACTTCTTCTATGATTCGGGCTTCTGCCTCTGTAAATGACAAAGCGTCGACTAAATACGGTTCCGTGACTTTTTTCTGCATTCCATTCTCTATCACTTTTTCGAAGGAGACTTTACATGTAAACCAACTATGCATAATATTCTGTTATTTAAATAATATAGGTTCTTTACTTTCTTTCTGATATTCTAATAGACACAAGTCTATTAATTGAGTTTCCCAGTTAATTCCGGGGCGATTTTTGTACATATTCCGGAGCATTTGACGACAATCTTCCGGAGAAAGTCCTGTATCCAAATAGGATATAAATAGATTGATATCACTAAGATGGATACATCGTACATCTAAAATTTTAGCGTCACCCTTCCATACTCCTTTCAGATATATATGTTTAACGGCTCCAACACAATATTTGACCGGGTTGTGTAACCGCATCGTAGTAAATGCGTTACAATTAAGTTTCCCGTTCCAGTTCTGTGTAAATTCAACTCTTTCGATCATTACTTTATAATATTTACCGATCTGCTGCTTACATTTGAAACAATAGATCATGTGTTTACCACTTGTTTTTGTAACCCTGGATACCGAATACTGAAAGCCGCAAGGGCAAACGTATATCCAATATCCAGGACTAAGAGTGACGGATTTGACTTTTATCTGAGACATCAATCAATTGCGCTCATGGATAAAGGGATATTATGTTCCTTCCCGTTTTCATCCCGAATCGTCGCTTCGACGAATTGGCAAGTAGGAACCGGACGATAAGCATCCTTTATAATCTTAATTCCATCCAGGAAGTCTTCATCTCCTGATTTTACAGCCAGTTTTTCCAATTCCAATACTTTCTGAGCCTTCAAATTACCCTTTCTGTCTTTCGAAAGAAGCCCCATAACAGTGTCTACCAAAGAAGCACTGTTATCATCTTTGGCCAATGTACGCAAGTAAGCCTTTACTTTGTCTACTCCGACATTTACCGTATCATCCCAGCCTTCGTTAATTCGGTTACCAATCCGAATGGTTTTGTTTCCATCAGAAGTGGAAAGAGTGTCGCTTTTACGATCACTTTTGACATTGAAAAGTTCATTCTTCATCTGGATTATAGTAGATGCGCTGGCAAATATATCAGCCTTTGTATCCATCAGGATGGAGGATACATTCTGTAATTTTTTTGTTGTATCTTCCACCCAACTATCTACGATGGATTTATAGTTCTCTCTTTCCTGTTGTACACGTGCTTTTTCAGCTTTTTCTTCTTCTTCCAACTGACGACGCAATTCCGCTTTTTGTTCCTTTGTTAAATTCTCCAAATTCATAATGTTGATTTTTATATGATTAATATCACGTTATTTTCTAAAATCATCGTTTACATCCAAAGGCTTTTCGCCTTTTATATCAAGGATCTTTTTTTCTATCCAGCCGATTCGTTCCAAAGCCTTACGATCGTCGGGACAGTCAAAAAGGAGGTCTAATACTTTATCATATTCCTTTTCCAGGGCTTCTATCTGTTTTTGCTCTTTAACAGACAGTGATTTTACAGGCTCTTGTTTTATCTTAGGCATGGTATTAATTTTTTAAGGCAATAGCCAATTCTCTATGTTGTTTCCTTAACCGGTTATCACAATACGAACAAATAGCCTTAAAGAGATCAGGCAGTTCGCAAAGAGGAATAGCCGGCAAAATTCGTCCCCGACTAATAGGGAGGCTTTGAATGTGACGGTTCGCATCATCATATCCATTAATTGTGCTGACACCGATCCGGGATAGTTGCTTGAAGATTTGATGGTACCAATCCTTACGAACAGCCCTTTCGTTTAGCTCTTTTTTTAGACTGTCAACATCGGTCGCTACATTGATCTGTCTTTTCAGATCGGAAAGCAATTCGTTGTACTCTATCTCTGTGAGTTCTGAAAGGCCTATTCTTCTTCCATGATCTACCCCATATTTACCAATCAGATAGCTTTCTATTACACCCCCTTTGATAGCTTCTACCGCTGTCGGGTCATAACCTGGCAAGCGTTTTAAATAACCGTAAAACAAACCTGTATTACGATTTTTGTAGGTACGTTTTTTTGTTGTCATATTGTTGATGATTAAATATTTTCCATACTAAATTTCTCATATCCTTCTTTCCATATGATATAAGGTTCTCCACCACCATAACGACTGACAGGTTCTGCTCGATAACCCTGGACGAAGATTTTGATATTACTGTCAAATCTCACTTTTTTAGCAACTCTTCCTTCCGGATGTTTGCCATCAGCATGGCTTATGTATATAAAAAGTTTATTAGGGAACAGTTCTTTCAGCCTCTTATATTCATCATAGTTCATCCCTGTATATTGCAGAGAGTCAATACATACAACGTTTGGACTCTTTTCTTTTTTCAACCGTTCGGTCAGTTCATCGATGGGTTCTTTGTCCAGGACGACAAACTTACGACGCACCTCCATCATGTTCGTTTCCTGTAAAGCCTTCATCAGTGACGCACTAACCCCTTCCTCTAAGCTATTATAGGCTACACGACCGAATTTACAGAGATATTTGCATAACTGTAAGGCGAAACGTGTTTTCCCATTCCCGGAGTTCCCCCATATGATCCATGATCCGGTTAACTCCGGTCTCCCAAAAGCGGACAGCCATTCCCCTTCAAAAGGAAGCATCTTGAATCTAGTCTTTAAGACTTGTTCTACACTTGCTGCTCTTGCCATTTCAAGCCTCCGCATTTTGTTTGGTGATTTCTGTATGTACGCGGCGCAATGATCCATTTGTCGCTGCATACATTTTGGTTGGCGGCAGTTTGGAACCGTTTGCACTGGCTACCAGGGCGACTTGTGCCAAAGCAAACTCTTTGTAATCCTGCGCCGATTCTGGAGTAATACGTTGATAACGCTGTCCATAACGAGAAAAGATCTCTTCATAGCCCACCTTTTTGCGTTCAATCATTGTGTCTATCTTATGTTTGAGAGCGTTAGCCCCCATCATATACCAGCCACAAGTGTATTCAGTAGCATTCCACAACCCTTTCAGTTCGAGAAAAGCACTATATTCCAGATCGCCGGCTTCATCCAACACTATCAGAGGGTTAGAGATACCTTTCAGGTAGAACACCAAATCGGCATAGACATCAGCATAACGCCCACGGAAATCTACACCGAATTCTTTGGCTATGGCCCGGATCAGTTTTGTTTTGCATTTCACCTGGCTACAGTCAATATAAACCGAATTAGGATGCTCTTTTACATAGCATTTTGCCGCAAAGCTTTTTCCGATATCGGCACGGTCACAAAGCAACCCGGATATAGAATTTGATTGGCAGGCTTTCAATTGTTCAGTAACATAGACATAAACAGGAGTCTCCGCACGCATCCATGATGCTTGGTTCCCGATAGCTACGTCCAAAATTCGAGCGATAGAAACCCAGCGTGCATTATCCAACACCCTCTCTGTTTCTCCGTTCATGATACGACTTAAGATACTCTTATTTATGCCTAATTTTGTAGCATATTTTGCAGCACTCGGATACATGGCACTACGTTCGCGGATAGCTAAAGCTATTTTGTTTTTAATTTCTGTTGTAATCATATTTCAATACTATTTATTTTTTATTTAAAGACTGGATTTAGCCAGTTCTCTGGCAGAAGCCAAATAACTCTCTGCATCAAAATCAAGTTCCTCTTCCTTGGTTGTTTCTTCGATGGGTGATGGAGAACATGATACAGCTTGAATATCCCTGTCGTTCGGTATAACTGCTACTTTGGCTAGAGCATTCTTTCCATCTTTCACCATTTTGTCGTATTTGGAGACATATTTGGATTGTTCCGTATACGACTGATAGTCCTGTTCTGTTTGTTCGGCAGTTGCTTCGTTATAAGGAGTAACTAACGGACAGGTATCGATGTACATATCATTCTGAAAGATGAAAATCTCCTGTATATCATCAGAAGGCATATAGTAAGCTTCAACCTCATAACTGTTTGGCTTTAGATTCTCCAATACATATGGAGAGGAAAGCCGATATTTCTGATGTTGTACACGAACATACATATTACGTTTGATACTCGTATGCACACATTCACCAATATAACGAGCCAGTTTCACTGGATCTATCTGTGCCATGTGAGGATTTTTATGTTCCAAAAGGACTTGAAGACGGGTTTTACCCGGATATTTCTTCTGATCCCGATGCAGGTCATTGTTGTACTTTTCGATGACATACAAATCATCGGCTACCAATTCTTCAAAAGAGTATGTTTTCTCTTTATAATTGTTGTTGTCTTCGTCAAATATTTTTTCTGTCTTGGGGCGGTTCGCCTCCAGTCGTGCGTAAAAACGTCCGATTCCTTCCTGGTATCTTTTCTCATAACCATATTTCTTTTCTCGGTTGAAATGTTCAGCACGCTTTTCCTGTGAATTGCCAGGATTACACCAACGCACGAACGGGAAAAGGATTCCGGCACGCATCATGTCGTTAGAAAATTGATTGACCAAGTGATGCTCTACTTCCACTTCCATAGGCATACCGATATGATAGGAATTAATGAACCGGAACATATCACGGACACAATCCACAAACAGTTCTGTCGTTTTTTTCCGACTATAAGATCTACCGATCACGCAGCCCGAAGCCACATCGTAAGCATAGTAAGCCTTGACGCGTGTTCCATCATGCATTTTGCGGGGCAGATCACGGTCATCCATAGATATCTTACTAAAACTGAATTGAGGGCTTTTACGGATATGATGCGGACGATGTATAGACATATAATCTAATGTTCCCATGCGTACTTTATCTACGATGGCTCTATTTTTAGGGTCGTTTAAGATATTCCAAACCGTAGACTCGGATATCATAATAGGACAACCTTTATCGTCATAAAAGTCGTTTCTGTCATAGACTTCACCAGTATAAATGTCTGCTACTGTGATCATATTGGCGAGAAATTGCAGATACATTTCGTGTGTACTGGTAGCATACGGCTTGTTGGGCATGATATACAATGACAGGATCATTCGTTCGATCAATTCGTTAACTTTCCGGCTATTTTTGTTACCAAACTTACCACTGATCAGAACTGAATAACCATTCTTCATATAGCTTCTGCATTTATCTTTTAGCCGAATAGGATTTTCAGGAAGAGTATGGCCTAATTTCGCTTTCAAACGTCCCAGGACTTCCGCCGCAGAACTCCAAAAGCCTGTTGTTTTTCCACCAGTCACACCTCTTTTAGCTTTCTTACTGCTTAAAACTTCTGCTAGAGCATTCAATACAGATGCATTCATGCAGTACTCCTTAATCTTTTCATCCGGGAGTTGTTTGCCTGTAACTGTCCTATAGCCGGAGAAAAACTCCATAGCCGACGGATCCGGAACAATACGGTCTTCAAATGTTTTGTTCGGAGCCACTTTTTTAGGATCTCCAATCACTTCAACTACCTGACGATATAAATGAGAGGGAAGACTTTCCACTGCAACACGGGCCGGAGTATTCCGACAGGCACGGTTTACAACATTTATCTGTTTACGTGCTCTCAATTGGTCATAATGACTTTTAGTCAAAATGCCGGAACTTATAAGCTCCGCTGCATCTATACATAATATATTGCCATAATATTCCATAATAAATCATCTTCATTTTTCTTTGTTTCCGGACCAGGATTCGTTCGGTGCCACTTTCTTAGGGTCTCCAATCACTTCGACTACCTGGCGATATAAATGGGAGGGAAGACTTTCCACTGCAACACGGGCCGGAGTATTTCGACAGCCACGGTTTACAACATTTATCTGTTTACGTGCACTCAATAGGTCATAATGACTTTTAGTCAAAATGCCTGAACTTATAAGCTCCGCTGCATCTATGCATAATATATTGCCATAATATTCCATAATAAATCATTTTCATTTTTCTTTGTTTCCGGACCAGGATTCGAACCTTGGACACCATAACGATAGGGCATTGCCCATCGCCGTGCTCTGCCTGACTGAGCTATCCGGAACCACCCTCGTACCGCGGGCCGCGTACCGAAACCAAAACCAATCTTTACCTAAACCTACTGATTGTTTATTCTTCTGTCCATCCCCTTAAAAGATCACTGATCTCTTTTCGGCGCTTAGGCATCTTGTAAAGCAAATAAGACCACAACACCGCGATCACAAATACTCCCCAAACTTGCCAGGGGATAGGGATACCATGATCTACTGCAAATTCCCATGTTTGAAATGCTCCGATAACGAATACAACCACAAACACGGTCATAAGGAGGATTAGGACGTTTACTTTCATATCAATGCTCCCCCACAAGCATTGATTTAGCCAAAATCTTCGTTTCATAAACCAATCCAGGATCCATTATTTCCATCCATCCAAATCTCTTCTTCAAAAGACGATCCAATACAGCCCAATTTTCAAGACTGACACAATCGTTGTAATTATACCATTGGCTTTCACCTGTTATTTCGTCCATTCCAACGATTCCCCAATATTCCTTACCGGCAGTTCCAATTCTAACCTTACAATCTGTAAGTGCTATCACTCTCCTAAATACAGGGCGTTCTTCTTCTTTTTTCCCTGTATAGACCAACATCTTAAGAGATAACTCATTTGCCTTAATTGTCTCAAATGGGGCCTGTGATAATTCTTTGTAGTCGATTCTTTTCTTTATTTCCATTTTGTCTGTTTTTTAACTATTCACCGCTAGATTCTTTTTCATATTTGTTAATTTAAATGATTCTTACATGTTCCTCTTTCTTCACCGCCCCACCCATCTTAATCGCCATCGCACGGATCTTTTTTGCCAGTTCCGAATCAGACCGGCAGTTCAATGCCTCGCTGACTGTTTTGCGGCTACACTGGAAGATCTCTTCCAACTTCTTTCTGATTTCTGTGTCTGCTAAAATTTTTGCCATATTCAATATTTAATGATTAATGTTTATCTTTACAGCATCGGTTACATTTGCAACGACAGTGCAATATTACGCATTATGTGAATACAAACCAAACGTTTTGAGAAATATTTCTCAGAACGTTACAAAAAAATATTTGTTTATGAATAAAAAAGACATGCTTGAAGCTCTTATTGATCACTTTGCTAACGGCGTTAAATCTCAGATGGCTAATTTATTAGGTGTAACTCCGCAAGCCGTAAGTACATGGCTAATTCGAAATACCTTTGATCTGGAATTGATTTACTCAAAATGTGAAGGTATTAATCCCGACTGGCTTCTTACAGGTCAGGGGAAGATGCTTAAATCCGATTACAAACCACAAACAAATAAGCAAGATGTTGTAGAAAAAGATAATTTGCCTAAAATAAACTATGATTATAAAGGAGCACCTTATTATAATGTGGATTTTATTGGGGGATTTGACTTGGTTTTAAATGATCAAACTCGTACCCCTGATTATTATATCAATTTTCCTCCATATAATAAAGATGGGGTTGTTTGGTGTAATATAACCGGTCATTCAATGGAACCAGAACTTAATAACGGAGATTTCATCGCTATGAAAGAGATGTATTCACCTATAGAATATCTTCCGGCTGGCGAAATTTATGGTATTGTCACAGATGATTATAGAACTGTAAAACGTATTCAATTGTCAGAAAAAGAAGGGTTCGTTCGTTTAATTCCGACTAATAAAAGTCCAGAATATAAGACACAAGACATTCCGATTAGCATGATCCGCAAAGTTTACGCGGTACTGGGTAGTATGCATCGGGTGTTTTGAATAATTTGATAACATAGCATGAATAGCGCGGTCAAAAAAGACATAATTCCCATTCCAAACTAGCTAAATAGGTGGCTAATTTGAAAAGGGAGTTATAAATATGCTATATATATTATGTAAAAATGTTCAGCATATTGGTTGTCTTATCACAAATTGTGTACATATGTATACTTTATCATCCTATTATTTTATCCCCAAAAAGCAATCACACACCATTTTTATGGATATTGCGGCTTAATACATACATAAGATATTAATAATCAATATATTAATTATTTATGGGATAATTTTCAAGAAATACCCATACCGTATTAACTCCCCCCTAAAAGGCTCAATTACGCCCTCATACGACATGCAAAGAAGTATCACACCCCCTCACATCCCTCTTCAAACCACCTTATTTTGTAAGCCCATTTGTAAGCCCATTTGTAAGCCCAATTCAAAAAACGGACGTTTTTTTATATATTTCCTATTAAAACTAACGCATAGAATCTGTAATCCCATCAAAGACTACCGCAGGACTAAAAAGTCCTATGGTATTATCCTTTACTCTATTTTGTAGACAGTATACAGACATAAATAGAAAGCATTCATAAATCCACGTAACTTCCTTTTGTACAAAGAAAAGCCCTAAGCATTATTATTATACTTAGGGCTATATTGAAGGCTCATATATCGTTTATTTGAATAGGATGAATTTATTCCGTATCTTTACTTGAAAAGGAGGTTTAAAACGAACGTCCAATTAAAATCTGATATCTTTTTTCGTGTTTTTTCAATGCTTAAATTAAAGTCCAGTTCATGCAAATGAACTTTTCGTTTTGGACTTCCATTTTTAACTTGCTGTTTATTAATTATTTACTGTTTTACATATGTACATTTGGTTTTAAGGGGTATAGATTGCTATCGAACTGATTGAAAAATACAGAGGTGTGGATGAAAAGAAAGATTCCCCCGATTGTGTTTTCCCGGTAGGT
>PPYF01525104.1_pt1 | contig 38017 bp, 18 predicted proteins | sample 1559871 | NCBI WGS metagenome assembly PPYF01 (sample SAMN08240021, study PRJNA423297) | Human gut metagenome, whole genome shotgun sequencing project.
CTTATCTGAGCAGGAACCGAGTGCGGCTACACACATCATTCCGTAGATAATGTTTTTCAGTTTCATTCTTTCGCTTTGTCTTTATGATTAAAAACCAATCGTAACACCGACTACCACACTCTTATTCAGTGGAGTCGATACACCATAACATTCCGGATCCGCCACATCAATATGGTCAAAGCAGAACAAGTCCGTTCCTCTGACATACAGCTTGGCACTGCCCAATATCTTAGTCTTCTTCATCAATTCCTTCGGAAATCTGTAATACACTTCCGCATTACGTAACTTCAAGAATGACCGGTCGGCCAACCACACCGTATTGGTCTGGTAGTTGTTGGCGTTGCTCTGTGAGCTCAAACGAGGATATTTGGCATTCAGATTTTCAGGAGTCCAACGATTCTCATAGTAATGAGTGGAAAGTGTCGTATTATTTATCAACGGCCAGAACATACTCTTCGTATTCAATACAGCAGAATAGTTAGCCGTACCCTGGAACATTACATCTACTCCAATCCCCTTCCATTCGGCTCCCAAATGGAAAGAATAATACATCTCCGGTGCCGTCGTGCTATAACCGATAGCTGTTTTATCATTGGAATCAATGATGCCGTCTCCATTCACATCTTTATATTTTATATCTCCCGGCACTACCGTACTGAAATTCTGCTTAGGGCTGTTCGCTATATCTTCTTCATCCTTGAAGAAACCTTCCGCTATCATTCCATACACCTGTCCCAGTCTGTTTCCGGTCTGCACCAGATTATTATACAAACGAGGTTCTTCCAGTTGTTCCTTGATTTCATTCTTATTCCAGGCAAAATTGCCGCCGAGGTTTAACACTACATCTCCTAAACGTTTCGTATAGTTGAGTCCCAATTCCATGCCGTAGCTATCAACGATTCCGGCATTTTCGAACGGAGCGTCCACTCCCAACACATCGGTATATTTACCCTCAGAAGATACCCAAATATCTTTCCGCCGTTGATAATATCCTTCTGCCGTCAGGTTCAATCCGTTGAACAGCGTAGCGTCAATACCGACATTATATTTATACGCCTTCTCATGTGTCGAATTAGCAGTTGCCAGGCGACCGATAATTGTACTTCCGAATTCAGAGTCGTAACTACTGTTAAACTTATATTGCGTACCGGTAGTAGTATAAATCTGATCCCAATAGTTATATACGGTAGTACTTCCGTCTTTTGGCAGATAATCAACATTAATCACACCAAACGAAGCCCGCAGTTTCAGGAAGTTCACCCAAGACACATCTTTCAACCATTTTTCTTCCGAAAGCACCCAAGCAGCGGAAATAGTCGGTGAGAAAGACCATTTATGTCCCGGTGCCAATAAATTGGAAGCCGAGCCGACCAATGCCAGATCCAGATAATACCGGTTAGAGAAGCCTACATGGTTATACCAGGAAACATTTTGCCGGTAGATAGTAGTATTCAATCCGTAAGAATCACGATACTCATAATCCCATTTCAATTGTGAATACACATCCCACTTTTGAAACGAACGGTTGTAATCGACACTACCTGCAAAGTTAAACTGGCGCGCCCAGTTGTCGATACCTGCACCCGAACCCATTGCACTGGACTCGCCACCGGAAATGGCTGTATAAAACGGACCGTTGTTGGTCCAGCTTGTTGCATAACCGGCATAAGTATACGTCTTACTATGGTCTTCCAGAATATTGGAATAGTTGTCATAAGCTAAACGAAAGCTAGCTCCCAGTCCTTTCAGTAAACCGGACAAGTCTTGTGACAAGGTAAGGTCGGCAAACAAACTACGAGAATGCCCTTTCGAGTAAGAAGCTCCCTGCGATTGCGCGACAGGATTCGATGTACCGGCCCAAGTAGTACTTCCTCCCCAACTGCCATCTTCCGTACGAACCGGAAAAGCGGCAGAAGGAATCGAATAAATCATATCCCATAAGTTAGCCGTAGCTCCCGGAACTCTGGACTCGGACAATGTACCGAGAAGGTTCAATTTCAACTTGGTAGTGCCTGTCAAATCAATATCCAGATTCGTGCGCAAATTGGCACGCGAGTACATATTCTGTGTAGAATACCCGTCATTTGCATTCGGAGTCTTGATGAACCCTTTGTCCGTCAACAGATTCGCCATCGTATAATAACGGAACTTTGCTCCTCCCCCACGAAATTCGATGGTATATTTATTAGAGACTCCTCTGTCTTTAAAAGTTTCATCCATCCAGTTCACATTCGGATAAAGATAAGGATACATACGGGAAGCCCCGCCACTCCCTGCTCCGTTGCGGAAAGCGTCAACCTCTTCCGGAGTATATCGAGCTCCCAAGCCTTCATATCCGCGTGCTTCATTCACGGCAGAAGCATACGTAGCGGCGTCTACAAACTCCGGACGACGGGACTGAGTATTAATGATATGATCGTACGTGAACGTTATCTCTTTCGTTTTGTACTTACCACGCTTCGTTGTAATCAAGATAGCACCGTTCACGCCTTTATATCCGTACAATGCCACGGCTGCGGCATCTTTCAAGATAGATACGGATTCCACTTCTTCCGGACTAACCAGACTCATATCCCGTTCCAAACCGTCAACCAATATAAGCGGTGTGCTGCTTGACAAGCTCTGCAAACCACGCACATAAAAAGTAGGATCTGCCGTCAGTCCTGTACCAGCCGCATTTTGTAAAGCAGTAAGTCCTAATCCATGTCCATAAAGAGAGTTGGATATATTCTGGGAAGACCGCTTATTAAATTCTTCATTATACGTGGTAGAAACAGCCGCCGTCGATTCATGACGATTGAATGTTCGGTTAGCTCCCACGTCGATAGTCTGCGCTGCATATCCCATTACAATGGTCATCGGACCATCAGCCTTTACCGCAACTGTGGTAGAGCCTTTGTCAACAGAAACGACATTCAAGCGTTGTCCTTTCTCGACTGCGATTTCAAATTTTCCATCCTTATCGGTTTCAACCCGGGTCTCTACTGCGCCACCTTCCACATTAACAGACGCTCCATAAACTGGGTTCCCCGATTTATCAACAACAATACCTATAATGTTGTTGTCTGTATTCTGCGCTCTGACCGGAATGCTCAAACAAACCAGTAAAGCCAGTATCAGAATCTTGTTTTTTCTCATATAAATCAATATTCAACTATTGTTTTAATCAGTTTCGTTGTCTCACATTACCAACCCGGATTCTGAATCAATCCATACTTTTTGTTGATTTCCGTTTGCGGGAATGGAGAGAGATACCATTTGGAATCAAATCCGTATGTCCACCAACGACGAACCGGTTTGGATAACTCAAACCTTTCATATTCAAAACGAGTAGGCTGCAATGCTCCCTTATTCTTATCTCCTTCATTCCATTTTGTATTACCTGTCATGCGGTTACCGGCATCATCCAAACGATAAGCAAGCAAACCATGCAGGCGTGTCTCGAAACGGTCGGCACGTTTATAACGGATAAGATCAAAGTAACGGCTGTCTTCCAGACCCAACTCACGAGCACGTTCGCACAACAGTTCTTCCAGTAAGGCATCTTTGTCGGAAAGCAGTTTCTTGTCCGTAACGCACTCCGCCAAATCTTTCTTTAATCCCACGCGGGCACGTACGATATTCATCTGGTTAATAGCCCCCCGGTGATCGTTATTGGCTTGAAGCAGAGCTTCGGCATAAGTCAGATAAATGTCAGACAAGCGAAGATATACCCAATGTGTATACTGACGCTGGTACTCAGTTCCCAGATAATACTTCATGTTTTTATAGCCGGTCGCATAGTTACCCGATTCAAGTTTTGCATTCTCTCCTTCATCGTATCCTCCTACCCACAGTTCATAAGGCAGACCGGACATTGTACCGGCACTCCAGTCCAGCATTTTAGGCAATCCGTTCACCATACAATGCTCATACAGACGTGGGTCACGGGTCAGCACGATATCAGACAATAGCTGTTCAGTGCCTTTGAATGATCCTGTCAGGAACATTTCATCCAACTTACCCTCTGTCTGGGCTTTTTCCCAGTCGAACGGAGTACCGTCGGCCCATGGGAACATCTCCACATATTCCTGTGTAGGCGGATACTCGGTACGACAAAGCGACGGTATAGCCCAGGAATGCCACATATAAGAACTTGAGTTGAAAGCATCCGACATATTCGTGCGAACAGAATGCAAAACCTCTTTACTGTTCTGACGAATATATCCCATACGGTATGCCTGCCGATACTGTTCCGGTGTTTCTTCCGAAGCTTTATTCAGACTATATCCGCCTTGGCTCTCCAATTCTCTAAAGAATGCTTCACAAGCCTTCAAACAGTTATCCCAAAGTTCCGCTCGATAGCCGCCATACCATACCAAGTGTTGCTGTTCAGCCTCAGAGTTTCCTCCTGCATATCCTTTGACATCGTTGAATAACGGAGAAGCGGCAAATTGCCAGATTTTACATTTCAATGCCATAGCGCCGGCCTTCGTCCAGTGTCCGGCCTTACTCGTAAGATCAGCATCCGAATAAGCCCAAACCAATCCACCGGAATTGATAGCGTCATCCAACATCTGAATCATATAATTGACTGTCGCCTCTACCGTAGCGCGAGGCATTTCATAGCCCGATTCCGTACCGGTGAATGAAGCGTACAGCAGCGGCAATCCACCATAATGACGGAACATGTCAAAATAGCGTGCAGCTATCAGACATTTGGCTTCTGCTACCAACTGAGTTTTTTCAGCGTTATCCATACCCGGCACTCTATCTATGTTTTCCAGCAACAACCAGCACCAACGCACCACTTCCCACACCATTTCGCGTGTATAAGGGAAAATATTACCACGTGTGCCATAGTTGGCATTGAGAGAGCCCAGATAATACTGTTGATATATAGTCGCGTCACTAAAATAAAGCGACCAGCAGTCAGTCAATGCATCCTTTTTTCCTAAATAAGGACTGGAAGAATCCGGTATGTTACCGTTAGCGTCCGTATTATAAGGTAGTCCATAGTACTGCCTACTGTAACAGGTATTCAAAAACTGGCGCGTATATTCTGCACTATTGAACACTGTGTCAATAGTAGCGTTTCCACCCGGTGCCATCTCCAGAAAAGAGTTTCCGAATTTAATTTCGTCCACACATGAAGTGGAACCCAGACAAACCGCCGCTCCCATCATCGCACCGATGAACCATTTATTTTGTAATTTCATTGTATCTTTCCTTTTCTATTTTAGAATCCTAATTTCAAGCTCAACGTATAAGTCTTGGACAATGGATAAGAAGGGGCATTGGTAGCTCTTGCTTCCGGATCACCCCACAAATAAGGAGTAATAGTCCACAGATTATATCCTGCAAAAGCCAACTGACAAGTATTCAATCCAAGTTTCTTCATCCATGGAAAGTGAAAATTGTACGCAACCTGAAGAGTTTTCAGACGCAAATATTTCGAATCTTTCTCATACAGAGTGGAAGTCGCGTAATTGTTCTTCGCATTGTCAATGGTTGCCCGTGGATATTCCGAAGACTGTGACGGGTTTTCCGGCGTCCATGTATGATCTAAATGGTATGCCAACAATCCTCCCTGTTCGCTGTTGGAAGATGAATAAAACGGTTGGCGGAATACATCCGAAATCATACGGCTCACGTTCCAGGCACCTGTCCATTGAGTATTTATTTCCAGATTCTTCCAACTGAATCCTAAGTTAATACCTACCATATACTCAGGGTCATCCGTGAAGCCATAATCATGGCTTGCGTCGTTTGCGTCAATCTTACGGTCACCGTTCAAGTCGACATATACTGCATCTCCATTTTGAAGAACGCTCTCGTGAGTCGGGAACGGGCGATTAAAGGTTTGTTCATATAATGCCGGAGTATCCTCATCATAGAAACGCCAGAAAACGTATTGGCTACGCGAACCGATGCGGTGGCCTTTCTCATATTGATATAGATTATTCTGCGGGGCTTCCTTCTTTTCCAGAATCTCATTCTGATTATAAGAAAGATTGACACCTGCCCAGTAACGGAAGTTTTCTCCTATTTTATCGTTCCATTTCAAAGAGAGTTCCCATCCCCAGTTGTCCACACTTCCCAAGTTAGAATATGGAGTGATGAATCCCAACATACCCGGTGCTGTATTGTCGCGCAAAAGAATATCGTTACGACGCTCCTTGTAATATTCAAATGTCGTTTTCAGACGGTCGTCAAAGAAATTAACATCAATACCATAGTTTCGTTTAAGAGCTTTCTCCCATGTCACGGCAGCATTGTTTTTGGCCACTTCACGTGCACCTAAAGCAACGGTACCGTAGTCTGTACCAAACGCATATCCCCAAGCATTATTCGCCCCTCCGCTTGCTGTCACACGGTTTGGCAAGTCACTTAAACCAACATTATAGGGGTCAGCAATATACATAAACCGCGAACCACCAATATTATCATTACCCACTAAACCTACACTGGCACGTAATTTCAAAAAACTAACCACAGACTTTAACGGGCGGAAGAATTTCTCTTCACTCATCACCCATCCGATAGAACCTGCCGGGAAGTAAGAAAAGCGTAAATCGGAAGCAAAGTTTTCCGAACCGTTATAACCCACATTAAACTCTGCCATATAACGGCTCTTCCAGTCATAAGTGACACGGCCTACCAGCCCGACATATCCATGAGCAATATCCGAATACAATTTCGGATAATATTCTTTCTGCTGATTATACAACACTAAGGCTGTCACTGTATGGTCGCCAAAAGTACGATTATAGTTAAAGCTAGCTTCCATATACCAATTACGGCCTTTGTCTGTAGAATATGAATACTTCACATCCGTATTCTCGCCAAACTTACGATAAGAAATACTGCCGTCATCCATCAATACAGGAGTGTATGTAGCAACAGACCCACCCGAACCGACTTTATTGACTTTGAACGAGCTGTTATAAGAACCTTTCACTTTAAAAGAAAGTCCTTTAGTCAGGAAGTCCATTTTCTGGTCCAGAGCTACATCCACATTCAGCAAATTGTTGCTGGTCTGACTGAATCCATTGCCATAATATCCCATACCGGTACCTCCCGTAAACGGTAATTTCAACCCGTCGGAATAAGTCTCATCGCTCGAATTGACCAATTTCCCGTCTATGATTCCCGGACTGGAGAAAGGGGTAGCGTAATACATGTTTTTGATTAATCCGGAAGATCCCTGACTCGTACGCGGCTGGTCGGAATTATTCACGTTACCACTGATATTGAATGACAAGGTCGTGGTTTTGGTGATATCCATATCCAAGTTCGTACGGTAGTTGAACCGGCGGTATTGATAGCTCAAATTATAGGGAAGATCAAATTCACTGAAAAGTCCTCCTTGCGTATATGCACCTACAGAGATGAAATAACGTACTTTTTCTGTTCCGCCCGAAATATTCAAGTTGTGCTGGCTCTGAAGCGTGGAGCTTTTCATGATATAATCGGCCCATTGTATATCGGGGAAACGAATCGGGTCGGAACCATCCGCAAATTTCTGAATCACTCCATCACTGAATAACGCTGATTTACCATCACCGGACATCATTTGATTATGGAAACGGGCATAATTGTAAGAACTTGCCTGCTCCACCATTTTTGTGGGCATCAACACAGAGGCAGAAGTGGTAAACGAGATTTTCGCCTTTCCTTCTCTTCCTCGTTTTGTTGTAATCAAGATAACGCCATTCGCTCCACGAATACCAAATACGGCTGTTGCCGAGGCATCTTTCAAGATAGAAATGGATTCTATTTCATTCGGGTCGATATCGCTCATGGTTTCACGATCCACACCGTCCACCTGAATCAACGGTGAAGAGTTTTCCCAAGTAGCTTTACCGCGAATAAAAATCTCGGCGGCATCCGATCCCGGCTCACCGGAATATTGCACGGTAGTCAGACCTGTCATCTGCCCTCCCAATACATTGGAAACCGAACCTACAGATACACGGGTCAATTCTTCCCCCTTCACACTGGCGATAGCTCCCGTCATGGTCACTTTCTTCTGCGTGCCATAAGCCACAATTTCCACCTCCTCGAGAGCAGTCACATCCTCTACCAGAATGACTTTCATGTCATTCTTTGCTACTACTTTTTTATCAGTATAACCTATAAAAGATACTTTCAGTTTCGTACCGGGACGTACATTTATTCTAAATACCCCGTCGATGTCGGTAATTGTACCATTAGATGTTCCTTCCGCAAGTACACTTGCCCCAATTATCGGTTCGCCTTGACTGTCTACCACCGTTCCTTTTATAGTACTTTGCTGCTGTACAACTTCGACGGCTGCCGAAGCTGTTTGCAATCCCCATGCCGGTGCAAAAGTTGCTATAGTGAAAAACAAAGCGACAGGTAAGGTTGTCCCCTTTATAAAGTTTTTCTTATTCATATATGTATATGTTCATGATATAAGTATGGTTGACGGACTTTATCTACCGTCATGTTTTAATTTTAGAATGCAAGCATCATACGGAAATAGCCGGCACGCGAACCACGTTCACAAATAATGTGATATCTTCCACCAGCCATACCGTGCGTCCATTGGTTGGCAGCAGAACGTTGCGTGCTGCTCCAATAGTGTCCACTGTTAGTTCCCGAGTCAACAGAGGTCATTTCATCGCCATTTACATTCTTGAGACTACGGTTGATAACGCTCAAATTCTTAGATACTGTATCCCAGCACATTATAGAAGGCAGATACCAAGGAGTCACACCTGCCGGCACGGCTTCCGATTCACGATAAGCCTTGATATACTCATAAGCATAGTCGCAAGTAGAGGGACTTCCCTTCTCTTCGTAACACATAGTAAGTATCTGTGTGTTATTATATCCCATTAATGCAGGAAACACCAATGAGGCATCATTCTTGTTGACATCACTCTCTGTATTACAACCAACAAACTTACCTGTCCAATCCTCATCTGAAGTGAACCAGTTTGAATAATAACCGGCCTTGCTGGTATGGAACATTTGCAAGGCAGTCTCCTCTACCAATGAATTCTTGAGAGACAGTACTACTCCGTGCGTACTTGCAGGGAAGTCACGACGCAAAGCATCAACTTCTGTGGAATAAAGTTCAGAGTGTGTCACACTAGGCTGTGGATTTCCTACAGAACAAACAATACCGATAGCATTTTCCGGTACCGTTTCCGCATCCACAGAAACAATTTTTCCGTCTGCACAGAAATAATCCCCTACCTGCAAAGTATGATTGATTTTACTTTTATCATCGATTGTATACATTCTCGCCGTTCCTCCTTCCAGAGTACCCTTAGCTTCATATTCCATTTCACTTACTCCAGTATAAGTCCCCTTAATAGAGAAATCTTTATTAGGATTAACAAGGAAACGGTATGTATCCGTACTTTCCTGATAATAAGGAGTTGCTTGAGTATTATTCAAAGTAAACGAACCTGCTTCTACCGGTAACAGATAATCATCTATGCTACCATTCGTAAAGCTATATGTCAATTTAGGCATCTTCACTGCCGCAAGAGCCATTCGATGCTGCATCGTAAAAGCAATCTGTCCTTTCAAACGATCTCCTTGCACATTTCCTGTACTCGTCATCAAATCATATTGCGTATAGTTGCCCTCGTTTTGTTCCTCACCAATTTTCCAATTATTGACATACGTTTCAAAAGGATCTATCTTGGTGGGATCAAAAGTTACATTGGCATTATACGGATAGTATGCATAGAAAGTCATTCTTTGGAACTGTGAGCCTTTGTATTCAATAGGATCCCCCCCATCGGTCAATTCCCAATACCCATCTGTCAGTGTGAATTTCCGGTTTTTGATATCCTCTACCACCGCTTCTCCTCTTACCGCAAATATACCGATAGCATCTCCGTTAGAAAACCGGGTAACATATCCATTCTCTATGGCACGTGTCTTACTGGTTTCATCCATGAATCCTTCGTCAGACACACTAATCTGAAATCCTTGCAAAGAACCCGGATTTTCCCCTTCCAGTTCTTCATTTTGAGAGCAAGACGCAACTATGGCTGCTCCGGCCAGTAAAAGCATTGATATATAATTATGTACTTTCATAAATCTCATATTTTTATTCTTAGCAATTTTTGTCTATATGATAATAGTAAACTGATCACTTCTTGACAGCCTCAGGAGTTATGGTTTCTTCCGTAATGTTCCAACTGGGGTTGGTTATTTCAGTTCCGGTTTCGGCTATACTCGGGTCAGATGTTATAGGATCATGGTTTTCATTCTCCCAACCTACAATCTGCGTTTGCTCTGTGATTGTCAGCACATAATTATTATCTTCGTATTTATTTGTTTTGATAATATAGTTGTAAGAAAAACCAGATTTCAATTCTGTCAGGTTAGCAAACTCCGCTTCATAAAGATAACCGTTCATTCTAGCTTGAATAGTCACCTTACCTTGCACTTTCTGAGGCAACAGGATAGCTTGTACCGTATAATTATCTTGCTCTCCTATCTTATCCCAATAGAGATCATCTTCGTCCGTAACAGGTTCCTCAGTTACTGTTGTCTCTCCTGTCTTCGGATTAAATGTACCTTTATTTTTAAGCCCGATAAGATAGCAAGTAATATCTGCCAAGTCTACGCCTTCGCCAGCCTGAAATTCCAATCTGATACGACTCATGACATGATTGAATGCTAATGTTACGTTCGGAGTTTGTGATGTAGCCTTTCCTTTGGCAAAAAGAAAGTCTATTTTCGCACGTTCTTTTGCCGTAGCTTGATTATCACTGGCTGTAGTCACTTCCAATGCAGGTTGATCTTCACCTGATGTACCAGAAAATGGAGCGTATGCTACCACATCATACTCTCCGGAACCTAATACCCAAATTTCCGCAGCATTACCGCCTTTAGCTGTAAAAAGACCATTACTTTTGTATTTGTAATGGATATTCACCTGTTCAGTTCCACAAGTGATTCCTACCGAGTCTTCTGTCTCCCAGTTTGTTTCCGTAGCTCTTGTAACAAGGTCACTAGCCTCATGATTGTTAATTACTGCACTAAAAGAAACTTTTGCTCCCGCCTCACCGGCAAACTGGATATCCGTTTCTTTTACGTCATTACTGCACCCCGCCAAAAGAAGCAAAGCAAAAGCAGCCGTTACATAGTTTATTTTCATACCATGTTTTTTAAAGTTAAACAAATATATTTTCATTTATAAATTCTCTACTAGTAATAAGGAACCGCCCTCCGGATTCATTCTTTCCGACAGCAGTAAATGGGGAGTAGTGTTTTTCATAACTTATCATACTTTAAAACATTAAGTTAAACAAAAGTTAGACTTATGTTTTAATCTGAAAATATTGTATATTAGGAGTTTATTATAGGAAAGAAGTTACCTTTAGACAATAATAAGGCAACCATTGAAAAGTGTTCAACAGTTTAAAGGAAGATAGAAACAGAAGAAATACCTCACGATGAGACATTAAGGAATCAACGCTTTACAATAGCTGGTCTAATATTTCTCTAAATACTTTATCAGCATGTTCCTGCATAATTTTGATGTAATTGAATATGGGACGATTGTTTTTCATACTGTGTCCTATACAATACTCTATTTTTTCAATCTGGATTCCTAAATTATATCCGTGTTGTGCAAATGTTTTTCGAGCGGAATAGTAAGTTACCTTTTTCTTTATACCGGAAAATTCCGTAATCTTATCAATATGCCGGAAGATTAAACTGTATATCTGTCTATAAGATGAGTATTTCCCAAATTTTAAATATCCGTCCCTAGTTAGATATTTATCTACGATAGCTTTTGCTTCGGGTTGCAGGGTAAATACAATTTCATTCTCTCCTTTCTTACTATTACGTGTTTTATGACGCACATATCGCATATAGTCTTTATCTTTAAAATTGTATGCCAACAAGTCCCTCAGATTAATACCACCTAAATAATAAGTAAGCATAAAGATATCCCTTACTATCGACAGAGTAGGTTTAAAAAGACGGACATCCCGTATTTTCTTTAGTTCTTCGACCGATAAATCAAGCTCCCGTACATTACTTGCCGGCATTTTAAAAAGAATAAAAGGATGAATAGGGTAAATGACATAGTTCATCTTTCCTGCATAATTCAATATCACTTTTATTAAAGTCAGATAAATCCTGATAGTTGTATCTGCCAGGTTCTCTTCGTGAAGAACTTTAGCAAATTCCTGTATATGGAGAGGGGTTAACTGAATTAAGGGAAAATCTCCTTTCATATACTTAACAAATCTCTCAGAAGCTATTTTGTAAAGCTTATAAGACTTCTCTCGCTCTTCCCCTTTCATAAATTCCATATATTCTTTCGCAACAGTTAGAAAAGTGATTCCCTTTTTTTTCTGTTCATAAGTGATAATACGTATCAGTTCCGTACATGAAATTGCGGGTAAATAGCTGATGGATGTAACTATTTCTTCATACTCGTTTATCAGTTTTCGCAGACAAGCATTTATATTGGCTGCATTTTCGTGTCTAACGACTCTGCCATTTTTTAGCTGGCTGGCAGAATCCAAAGTGAACTGAGTAGATATATATCTGGTTTGCGAATGGTGAGCTACCGCTATTCTTATCCGATGTCTGCCATTTGATAGTTTTTTAGTTGGAACAATCACAATAGAAAAATTTGCCATATCGTTTTTTAGGTTTATAAATTACTATTTCCCATACAATAAAATAGAAATGAAAAGGTTCATAGCTGTTAATCGCTAATTAAAAATCTGGGCTACAGCATGGAATATCGTGCAAAAGACGGTATTTTCCATGCATTTGTACGATTCTGCATTGCTATATCTTAATTAAGTCGTTATGTTTGCAACACTTTTTCACAGGTAGAGTGTGAAAAGGACTATTAAAAAAGAGAATCTAACTTTTGTTTAACTTAATAACAGAAAATAACCAATGTAAATATGCAAATATAATACGAGATATTATGCAACCAAACTTCCTCAAAGTTCTACACTTTAGGAGAGTTTAGATAAGCTAATAAAAAAGGAGAAACAGGAAAAACTTCAAAAGAATAAAAAGAAAAACAACGTTCAAAACGCATAAGTCAACATTTATAACTAATTATTAATCATATGAAAAACATCTATTTCATGGCATCCTTCGCTACATTACTGTTAGCAGGATGCAGTAATGACGACGGAACTCCAAAGTTCGAAAATAGCGAACCTGGAGCCAAGGCCACGATCAATGCAACTATTGACGGGCTTATGGATACTCCAAAAACTAAAGCAGTGGATGAAACATGGACTGTCGGTGATCAAATAGGTATTTCGTGTACAGATAATTACACGGAAACCTATGACCAGAAAAACTTTGCCTATAAGGCAACCACCGCAAACGGTGATTTTATGTCTATTGACCGTTTGAAAGAAATTTGGTTTTTAGGTGTTAATGAATATCAGATTACCGCTTATTATCCGTACACTGGTGCAACTGGCATTATTCCTAATAAAAAGGCAATGATAACGAACACCGAATATCAAACATCGGAGAAGCAGCAGCAAATTGATTTTCTTTTTGCTACTACCAAGGCATCCTACGAGAATCCGGCAGTCAATTTCTCTTTCTTTCATAAGATGAGCCGTCTTCAGGTTCAGTTTGTATCACAAAAAGACCCTGACAATGGTAACCCGATCATATCAGATTTAGGCACCATTGACTGTTACTTAGTAAATGTTATACAAAGTGGTACATTCGATCCCACTACCGGAACAGCCGTTGCTGATGCACAAAATAGTACAGAGGTAAAAGACAAGAATGTACACCAACAAGCTAACATAGAAAATGGACACAAGCTTTCCCTTATTTTATTCCCGCAACCGGAAATATCGAATGCCCGGATTGATGCGGTATTGAAAAACGATGATAATCCGGACGGAATATATTATAAGATACCACTAAGCAGCTTGCACCTGGAAGTAGGAAAGTCTTATAACTACACAGTAATTGCAAAACTCAATCCTGAAGACAAAAAAATTACGCTGGAAATCAATAAAGGAAGCATTAATGACTGGTACGAAGTTCCCTCTATAGAAGTGGAACCAGAACCAGGAAGAGTTCAGACAACTGTAGAAGGTACAACAGCTAACGGATGGACTCCCGATGGAGAAGAAGTAGACGTAGAAGTCGAGGAAGCCAAGTAAACACGAAAGTGAAGAATAAAAAGAACTATGTATAACGATAAAAACAATAATATTATGAAATTCAGAAATGTAATGTCAGCTGTCTTACTTGTCGGCTCATTGATAATGGTGTCTTGCTCACAGGACGAAGAATTGATAGGACAATCTAAAAATAATGATAAGAACCAGTTACAAATAACTGTTACTGATGCGGGTGTACGAAGTGATTCACAGACACGTGCTGTAGAGGATGGATATACGACTACTTTTGAGAAAGGGGATGCTATCGGTGTTTATGCCGTTAATATGAATACCAAAGAGTTGAAAGTGGAAAATAGAAAGTTCGTCCTTGGAGACGACGGATGGGAACTTGCTTTAGGTACCCCGATTGAATATGTCGAAAGTGAAATGGGAAATATAAAATTTTATGCTTATTATCCTTATCAATCAAATGGCATAGAGTTTTCAGTTCCGAAAGAACTAAACGAAGATCCTTTTGTAAAAGCTGTTACATCATGGTCTATCAATTACAATGATCTTGCAGAAAACTATACGAAGTATGATTTGATGACGAGTGTGGCGACAGATATTATTCCGAATGGTGCTTTGGGCAATGTGGAGTTTCAACTAAATCACCGTATGTCAATGGCTCTTATCGCTCTGCCTGCCAAAACCTATACATTCACAAATGAAGATACAGAAATAGCACCTTATTCACTTCCTGCTATTCCGGGCGAATTTAAATTTGAACAAGGTAACGATGTATCAGTTATAGTCAAACCTTATTATGATAAAGCAAATGATCAATATCGCATTTTAGCAAAACCTAATGAAGAATATACTGTTTCCGGAACTTATACATTAGGTCAAAGAATGACCTATACACAAACTCTTCCTGCAGCTCGAAGCAAAGCTGGGACAGCCGTTAAATTCAAATTAAAAGGTTCAAGTATAAATGAACATAACCTTCAAGCCGGTGATTATTATTGTGCTGACGGATCCATTGTTGGAAAGGATGCCAAGGAAGTTCCCACAAATGCTATTGGGGTTGTATTCTTCGTTGGAAATCCACAAGTATCTGCATTGTATAATTACACTGAATACCAAGATGCCTTAAAAACAGATTTTCCAAATTGCAAACACGGATTGGTTGTAGCACTAAAAGATGCAAATAATGGAAATACTTCAAGATTCTCTGAAAGTGGCAAAAATGTTTGGATCGACAATTGGAAAAAAGAAACAGAGGATTTAGATCGGTATTTAAACTTATCTCATAATAATTCAGCAGGAAAGGACAAGCTAGAACTTTTGCTTGAAATAAAAGGGTATAACCATACAAAAATATTCTTAGCTAGTCAAAATGATGATGCTGTAAAAACACGTTCTAATCTTATGTGCAATATCCTGAACAAATATAAAGAAACTGTCCCTACTCCATCTCTAAGTACAGGCTGGTTTTGCCCTTCATTTGGTGAGTTCAACCAAATCATAAAAAATTACAATATGGTAAAAGCAAGCATTGAGTCTGCAAAAGGTAGCTTAGAACAATATCCTATTACTGGAAACATGAACACAGAAAACAACACCTATTGGGCTAGCAATTTCCGCAGCGATGCTGCACAATGGATTTCTGGATTAAACGCAGAGGAAGAAGATGGAAAGAAGTTGGGTTTCGCAACTAATAATAAGACATCTCAGCATTTCCGTTTCTGCCTTGCTTTCTAAAATGTTTGTTCATCAACATATTGAAATGACCTTATGAATAAGAAAAACTTTATAAAAGGGACAGCTTTACCTGTCGCTCTGTTTTTCTCCATGGCCACTTTGACACCGGTAATGGGTTTCCAACCGGTGTCGGCTGCCATTGACATGGTACAGCAACAGGGAGCCATCAAAGGAACAGTAGTCGATAGTAAAGGCGAACCGATAATCGGGGCAAACATAGTAGCAGAAGGCACTACAACTGGTACTATTACGGACATTGACGGTGTATTTAAACTCAATGTACGTCCCGGCACCAAACTGAAAATATCATTTATCGGTTATGAAACTAAAGTACTGGCTGCCAAAAATGACATGCGCATTATATTAACAGATGATGCCACTACCTTACAGGAAGTAGAAGTCGTTGCTTACGGCGCACAAAAGAAAGTAACTGTAACAGGAGCTATCTCCAGCGTAAAAGGTGAAGAGTTGATGAAAACCCCTATCAGCTCGGTGACCAATGTACTAGCAGGACAGATGACTGGTCTGACTACCGTACAATATTCCGGTGAACCGGGTTCGGATGCCGCTGAAATCTTTGTCCGGGGTAAAGCCACATGGGCAGATTCATCTCCGTTGATACAGGTAGACGGAGTAGAACGAAGCATGAGCGACATCGACCCAAGTGAAATAGAAAGTATAACTGTACTGAAGGATGCGTCAGCAACAGCTGTATTCGGTGTTCGCGGAGCCAACGGTGTTATATTGATTACTACCAAACGTGGTAAAGAAGGAAAGGCTAAAATATCTTTTTCTACTTCAGCCTCTGTATTAATGCCTACTAAAATGGTGGAGCAAGCCAATTCTTACGAATATGCCACCTTCTACAATGCCATGAAACAGAACGATGGAGCGGAAGCTGTATTCAGTGATGCTGTGATTCAGAAGTTCCGGGACGGAAGTGACCCTATCCGTTTTCCAAGCACACAGTGGGCAGATTACATCATGAAAGATGCCACCTTACAAACTCAACATAACATTAATATCTCCGGTGGGACAGACAAAGTACGCTACTTCATCTCAGCAGGTGCCTATACACAGGGGGGATTATTCAATGAGTTCGATTTGCCTTACAAAATCAGTTACCAATACCGCCGTTTCAACTATCGTTCCAATTTGGATATCGACGTAACGAAAAGTACAACCCTATCATTCAATATCGGTGGCAATGTGAACAACTCCGACAAACCGTATACGGGACAAGGTAGTTCGGGTATGATTAAAAACATGTTCTATGCAACTCCTTTCTCGAGCCCAGGGTTAGTGGACGGAAAGCTAGTAACTACTGCAACTGATTATAGTGACGTAAAATTGCCGTTTACCGGAAGTAATGGTATGGCTTATTATGGAGCAGGATTTATGCAAACCAGCAATAACGTACTGAACGCTGACTTAGTTTTAAATCAGAAACTTGACATACTAACCAAAGGTCTGTCATTCAAATTGAAAGGTTCGTACAACAGTTCCTTTACTCTCAACAAACAGGGACAGGCGACGGTTGCCACTTATACTCCTGTATTGAAAGAAGACGGTTCAATTGCTTATCGCAAAAGTGGTGAGAACACTGATGCCGCCTATAAATTAAACAATAACAGTAAGGCGCGCGATTGGTATATGGAAGCTAGCTTCAACTATGCACGTTCATTCGGTAACCACAATGTATCAGCATTAGTTCTCTATAATCAGTCAAAGAAGTATTATCCGAAAGAGTATTCTGATATTCCTCAAGGTTATGTTGGTTTGGTGGGACGTGTCACTTACGACTGGAAGAACCGTTACATGGGTGAATTTAATGTCGGTTACAACGGTTCGGAGAACTTTGCTCCCGACAAACGTTTTGGTACTTTTCCCGCAGGTTCTCTAGGTTGGGTAGTCAGTGAGGAAAAGTTTTGGGAACCGATAAAGTCGGTAGCCAGTTTCCTGAAGTTACGTGCCACTTTTGGTCTTGTAGGTAATGATAAAATTAACGGTAGCCGTTTTATGTATGTCGCCGACCCGTTCTACGTCAACAATGGTTCCGCTTTCAATCGTCAGGACGGATACGGATACATTTTCGGCATAGAAAACAGCACAACTAGCAAAGGTGCTTATGAGGGTAGTAAAAATAATGCGAATGTGACTTGGGAAAAGTCGTTCAAACAGAACTATGGTTTTGACATGAACTTTTTCAACGACCGACTAAAAACAACTTTCGACTATTACATTGAACATCGTAAGGACATCTTACTACAAAGCGGTGCATTGCCCAGCCTACTGGGATTTACCGTTCCTTATTCCAATACGGGCAAAGTAGACAGTTGGGGATGGGAACTCTCTTTAAAGTGGAACGATAAAATCAACGATAAATTCCGCTATTGGGCATCCTTCAATATTTCCTATAACCAAAACGAAGTGATAGAAAAGATGGAAACACCGCAAAACAACGCTTACCAGCTTGAAAAAGGACATCGTATCGGTGCTGCATCAAAGTATGTTTTCTGGCGTTTTTATGATGAACAGGCTTCCGAATTATATGAAAAAGAATTCAACCGCCCATTTCCCGAACATTCTGTTACTTTGCGAAATGGTGACGCCGTGTATGTCGACCTCGATGGTAACCGCAAAATTGATGCCAACGACATGAGCCGCGACTATGGTTACACCAATGACCCGGAATATATGGCAGGCTTGAATTTAGGATTTGCCTGGAAGAATCTGGAAGTGAGCATGCAATGGACAGGAGCCTGGAATGTGAGCCGTCTCATCTCGGATGTCTTCCGTCAACCATTCTATTCAAGTTCTGACCCCACACAAGGTGGTTTACTTGCTTATCACCTGAATCATACATGGACACCGGAAAATCCGTCACAAAATGCGGAATACCCACGTGCCACCTGGGTGAATGCAGACAATAATTATGCCACCTCTACACTGTATGAGAAAGATTCCAAATATCTGCGTTTGAAAACATTGCAAGTGGCGTACAACTTCCACTTCCCATTAATGGAACGTCTAAAATTGAATACCTTTCAATTGTCATTCAGCGGATATAACCTGTTGACATTTACCCCGTATTTATGGGGCGACCCGGAAACGAGAGCCAGCAATGCTCCTTCGTATCCATTGTCGAAAACTTATTCTTTGAGCTTAAAACTCGGATTCTAAATTAAGGAGACAAAGTAATGAAACTAAATAATAAATGGTTAATCGGAATGGCGGCGGGCATCGCTATCAGTGTCGCCTCTACGTCTTGCGTAGACGAGATTAAGTTTGGAAGCGCATTCCTCGAAAAGGCGCCAGGCGGAACGGTAGGCAAAGATACGGTGTTCTCGAATGCGGAATACACCCGCCAATTTCTTACATCTATCTACGCATTACAATACTATGGATTGCCTTACAGTCAGGCGGCAGATAAATGGCCGGCAATCAATAACCCATGGGTGGGCAAATTTGATGCCCTGAGTGACTGCTGGCAACTTCATTGGAATGCAACAGCTATCTTTAAGCAATACTACTCAGCCTCACACACGGCAGCTGACGGAAATAATGATAAATTCAGTTACAACAAGAATAAAGTATGGGAAGCTGTTCGTGCCGTGTGGATGCTTGTAGAAAACATTAACAGCGTACCCGAACTTGGTTCTGATGAACGTGATAAGATGAGAGCGGAAGCTTATTGCCTGCTTGCTGCCCGCTACTTCGACCTGTTCCGTCACTACGGTGGTCTTCCGCTAGTTACTTCCACGATGGAATATTCTGAAGGAGCAACCTATCAGCTTCCCCGAGCTACGGTGGAAGAAACTGTCAAATACATGATCAAGTATCTGGATATGGCTATCAATTCAGACGCATTACCTTGGTCTTATGAAGGATCAGTAGGTAAAAATTCCACCGGACGATGGACGCAGGCAGGTGCGATGGCACTGAAATGTAAGATATTACAGTTTGCCGCTTCGCCATTGTTTAATGATACAGAACCTTACTATGGCGGAAGCTCCGAAGCCGAACAAAAACTCATGGTATGGTATGGAGGATACAAATCTGAACTATGGGAGCAATGCCGCACTGCTTGCAAGGATTTTTTCGATGCAGTGGATACGAAAGGATTTTATGCATTGAATAAAGCCACGGGCACTACTCCGGAAGCTTATCGTCAAGCTTACCGTATGGGATACGTAAAACAAGAGAGTACGGAAGTAATTCATTCTGTACGTGTGATAAACTATGAAGCCTTTGGCAAAGGAGCCTACTATATTTGGCATAATTGGTGTGACATCGGTCGTAACACGTACACTCCAACACAGGAGTATGTGGAAATGTTTCCATGGAGTGACGGACGCCCGTTCGACTGGGATGCTGAAGAATTGGACAGAGACACTATGTTCTTGAAAGGTACTTTTAAAGGCAGCAACCTTGTATTGCAAGACTTAGTACTTACACGTGACCCTCGCTTGTACGAAAGTGTACGGGTAAACGGATTGCCCAAACAGTTAAGTTGGACCAATGGAGAAATGAACGGGAATCCCTACGAACTATGGATTGGAGGCTATGATGCCGGGAATAATCCCAAAACGGAAAGCGGATGCTTTGCTACCGGATATGATAATATGAAATATTACTTGGGAGAGGAATACAACCGGCAATACGACCAATGGGTATATCTTCGCCTGTCCGACATTATGCTGATTTATGCAGAAGCCCTGCTACAAGCCGACAATGATTTTGGAGGAGCATTAAAATGGGTGAATGAAGTTCGTGCCCGTGTAGGATTAAAAAAACTGGAAGATTGCAATCAGGACAAGAATCTTACCCAAGACAAGCAAGCCTTATTGGACGAAATCCTGCGTGAACGTGCCTGCGAATTGGGATTCGAAGACAGCCGTTTCTTCGACCTCGTACGCTACAAGATGAGAACAACTTTCGAAAAACCGCTGCATGGACTCCATATCTATCGTTTGAAAGATGGTTCCACTACGGAGACAGTTGAAGATAAGTGGTTTGAAGGTGACCGTGACAAGGGAGTGAAGCAGCCGACCCGGTTTAAATATGAGAAGTTTGTATTGAACAACCGTCGCCGTCAATGGTGGGATGCCGGATTCGACCCGAAATGGTATTTATCTCCATTTCCACAAAGCGAAGTGAACAAGAACTACGGGTTAGTGCAAAATCCCGGATGGAGATGACGAAATGAAAGTAAACGATATATGAATATAAAATATATGAAAAAAAGAATCATCATTATTCCGTTCTTTTCAGCTTGTCTTAGTATATCGGGACTCGCTCAAGAACCGGATAAGAATATAATGGACAGCGTGGAATATGCGACAGAAACCATAGATGTTGGCGCTAACCGCACTTTCACTCGTGCCGAATCAGCTGCCTCTGTATCTACTGTCTACAATGAGCAGTTTGATAAACGAGCTTCAAAGAATATTTCCAATTCTCTGTATGGACATGGGCTGGGACTTATCTCCTTACAGAATTCAGGGAACTATTCAGATTATGAACCCACTTTCTATATACGTGGTTTGCAGAGTCTTTCCAGTAGTTCACCCCTTATTCTGGTAGATGGGCTGGAACGGGATATGAGTTTGGTAAGTCCTGAAGAAGTAGAATCGGTATCCGTGTTAAAAGATGCGGCTGCTGTGGCTCTCTATGGTTATAAAGCAATCAACGGAGCCATTCTGATTACGACAAAACGAGGAAAGTATAATACACGCGAAGTAAACTTCACATACGACCACGTTATTAACTGGGAAACGCGCCGACCCAAATTCGCTAATGCCATAATGTACGCCAATGCTATGAACGAAGCTTATGCCAATGATGGACTAGGTACACGCTACAATGACTGGGAACTGAATGCATTCGCGACCGGACAGCAGAATGTGAATCTTTATCCTGCCGGAAATATGGGTATTTACGCAAATGTTGATTGGATGGGAGAAACGTTCCGTGACCAAGGTGTAACAAACAAATATATGGTTGAATTCCGTGGCGGTGGTTCTAAATTCCGTTACTACACATTGGTCAATCTACTTACAGACAAAGGATTCATCAAAAATCCAAACGAAAACGAGGGCTATTCTACCCAGAATAAATATTCGCGTGCTAATTTGCGCACCAATTTGGATGCTGATCTCACCTCAACTACTAAGTTAAAATTGAACGTGCTTGGTACTCTGTCTGAGTTAAGCCGACCGGGAGATTCCGCTGACTTATGGAATATGGTTTATACCTTACCTTCTACCGCTTTTCCTATCCGTCAACCGGACGGTACATGGAGTGGCGGAGGAACGTGGGACGGTACGTTGAATCCAGTGGCACAGTCACAAGGTGCTGCTTATAGCAAAGGGCACAGTCGTAGTTTATTTGCCGACCTTACCCTGTCACAAAACCTATCTAGCATCCTTCCTGGATTAGGTGCAAACATCCGGCTAGCATATGATAACTATTCTTCCCTTTGGGAAAACCATAGTAAGACGTACGTTTTTAACAGCTACTCCGTTACTGGTTGGGAGTCTGGCGAACCGGCCAACTATCACCATTATTCTGGTGGTACGAACACGGAGATGGGCACTTCTTCTGAAGTAAAAGCATGGACGCGCCAATTCAATTTTGCCGGAAGCATTGACTACAATCACTCTTTGGGACGGCATAGCATTTATTCTCAGTTAAAATGGGATTATGAATATCGAGATGCAACAGGCATTAATACAACTATTTATCGTCAGAATGTTTCGTGGTACACCCACTACGGGTTCAACAAACGATACTATGTTGACCTGGCATTAGTCGGTTCGGCTTCAAGTTTGCTCCAACCAGGGCATAAATGGGCTTTCTCACCAACAGTGGCAGCCGCATGGGTACTTTCCGAAGAAAACTTTTTGAAAAATGTCTCTTGGATTGATTTCTTGAAACTCCGTGCTTCTTTTGGTATTATTAATGCTGACTATCTGCCGAAAGACGGAAGTTCTACAGTGTACGACTACTGGGATGAAATATACAATGTGAGTGGTGTGACTTACCCATTCGACGATGCTTACGGAACAGACTTCGGAAGTACTTCTTTCTCACGATTAGTATCGCAGAACACTACACATGAAAAAGCATTCAAATACAATGTAGGCTTGGACGCTACACTCTTCAAAGGTCTTAACTTGACGGCTGAAGGTTACTACCAAAAACGAAAAGACATCTGGATGTCATCATCAGGAAAATACTCTTCTGTATTAGGAATGGCAGCCCCGTTCGAAAATGCCGGAATAGTGGATAGCTGGGGAGCTGAAGCGGGAATAGACTATACACGGAAATTTGGTGAAGTGACAGTAAATGCAGGTGGTAACTTTTCATTCAACCGGAACGAAATCAAGGAACAGTTGGAAGAACCACGTGCTTACGAAAATCTGAAACAAACCGGACATTCACTGAATCAGACATATGGACTGATAGCAGAAGGGTTCTTTAAAGACGAAGCTGAAATAGCTGAAGCGTTACCACAAAATTTCAGTACAGTACGTCCGGGTGATATCAAATATAAGGATATGAATGGCGATAAGAAGATAGATGAAAATGATATAACAGCTATCGGTTACAGCACTGTAGCTCCCGAAATATACTATTCATTTCATTTGGGATTGGAATGGAAAGGGCTGGGATTTGACGCCATGTTCCAAGGTACAGGCCGTTATTCAGCCATGCTGAATACGAAGAGTATGTTCTGGCCGTTAGTCGGCAACACTACGATTTCCGAACATTATTATGAAAATCGTTGGACACCGGAAACCCCAAACGCCAAATATCCCCGCCTGAGTGCTCAAAGCAATGCCAATAACTATCAGAATAATACAATATGGCTTACTGACCGCTCATTCCTGAAGTTGCGGAACGTGGAATTATACTACAAGTTCCCAAAATCATGGATGAAAAAGACTAAAATTCTAGGCAATGCCAAGATTTATGTGCGCGGAGTAGACTTGCTTTGTTTCGATAAAATCAACGTGGCGGATCCCGAATCTTACGGTGCTACCAATCCGTTGACCCGCAGCGTAGTGGCAGGATTGACAATCGGTTTTTAATTATTAAAGACAATCGAAAGTATGAAACTAAAAAAAATACTATATAGTGTGATAGGAGTGTCGATGCTGGCTTCGTGCAATGACCAGATGAACTACCACGAATATACCAATTATGGAAAAGATTACGTCACTCTCAACTTCGGAAACGTGGGAGGACTAATAACAGATCTTTATAACGATCTTGATGCTGACTTTGGCAACTATTCAGGAGCAGTGCTTGGTTCGGCTACCGATGAAGCAGAGTATGCCTACACCGGAAATGAAATCTACGAATTCTTCAATGGTGCATGGAGTCCTGCCAACCCCAAAAGCAGCTTATGGACAAAAAATTATGCTGCCATAGCCAATTGTAACCTTTATTTGGAAGAGTTTACAGGATTAACATTCCCCGAACTTCAAGAAAACGCAGACTATCAGCAGCAGATGTATCGTTACAATAACTATCAATATGAAGTACGTTTCCTACGCGCTTACTTTTACTTTAATCTTGTCCGGCAGTATGGAGACGTTCCTTTTGCCGAACATGTGTTGACCGGAGAAGAAGCGAATGCCCTAACCCGCAAACCTGCCCAAGAAATGTTTGATTACATAATTGGCGAATGCGATCAGATCAAGGATTTAATCATAGAAGATTACAGCAAATTGGGAGACATGGCACTAGGCAAATCGGAAACTGGACGTGCCAACCGTATCACAGTGCTGGCATTGAAAGCACGTACGGCATTGTATGCTGCCAGCAAACTGTTTAATCCGAACAACAAACCGGAACTTTGGCTCCGTGCAGTAACCTCAACTAAGGAACTTCTGGATGCATGCGATAAAGCCAAAATCAGTTTGGTTAGTGATTACGCTACTTTGTTCGGTGAAACCAACTGGCAGTTGAAGGAAGTCCTTTTTGGGCGTCGTGGTGCGGAGAGTAACTCGTTCGAAGCCTATAACTTCCCCGTAGGCGTAGAGGGAGGTAAAGGCGGGAACTGCCCCACACAGACCCTAGTAGATGCTTACGAGATGAAAGCCAGCGGTCTGCGTTGGGATGAAATAGGCAGTGGATATAAAGAAGGCCAACCGTATGACGGACGCGACCCTCGCTTTGCCGCTACCATTATAAAAAATGGAGATGGAGGTGGAAGTGAAAAAGATGGAAAAAGATGGCCGGCATATAATGAGAATACGATACAGACATATTATGGTGGTTTAAACGGAGAACCGACTGCCGGTGCTACTCCTACCGGATATTATTTAAGGAAATATTGTAATGCGGCAGTAGACTTACGTTCCGGCAAATCGGTAAAGAAGAGACATACGTGGGTCATTTTCCGTCTTGGTGAGTTTTATTTGAACTATGCAGAAGCCTTGTTCAAATATCAGGAAGCACTGGGTAATGTAACAAATGCCGGTTACATAGCTCCAGAAGGCATTGAGATGACAGCCAATCAAGCAGTGAACAAAACCCGCCTACGTGCTACAATGCCTGATTTTCCGGATGAAATGAGCAATGATGCATGGTGGGAGAAGTACAAAAACGAACGCATGGTGGAACTAGCTTTCGAGGGACATCGCTTTTGGGATGTGCGCCGCTGGAAAGAAGCAGACAAGCATTTCACACAAATTATAGAGATGAAGATTACCAAAGATGGCAACAACACCGTCTACACACGGAAAACGGTGAACCGTCAATGGGAAGACAAGATGTATCTGTTTCCTATACCACAAAGTGAAAATGCAAAAAATCCCGGACTAGGACAAAATCCCGGATGGTAAGTTCCAGAGTGAGAATATGAAATTTATTGTTAACACAAATTACTGATGAAATGAAGAAATATTATAAATATCTATGGTTTGCCTGCCTGCTAGCAGGTACTACTGCTTGTTCTGACGATTCCGTTGTAGCGGAAGTAGGAAGTGGAGGCGACAAAGAGTTAGTAGATACTGAATTTGAACTGCCCTCGTTGGCTGATGTTCCCGATATTCCATTTGCAGAACGGACAATGTGGGTGAGCTATGATCCGCAGCCAGGCACACAAGGTACTTCGACAGGAATAACTCCCGCATTAATAAGTTGGCGTTTTCTGCCATCCGATCCTGAAAATGCCAGTTTTAATGTATATAAGACTATAGGAGGAAAAGACACAGCTGAAGAACTGAAGTTAAATGAAGAGCCTATTATTAATAGTACTTGTTATCAAGACGCTGCCATCAACAACACTGTGACTAATTATTACAGGGTGACAATGGTTGGTACGGATTCTGATGGAAATGAGACAGAAAAGACTATTTGTGACTATACTCTTACTTCAGAAGCAGCACAGAGATTTTTTCGTGAAATTAAATTGAGAACAGATGTTCCTATTCCGTCCATAACCTACAAAGCCGATGATGCGCAAGTGGGTGACCTTGACGGTGATGGTGAAATGGAAATCGTCGTGAAAAGAGAACCGTACGACGGAGCAAACCAAGGTGGATGGCGTGGTGAGGGTACTACCCTGTTGGAAGCTTACAAAATGGACGGCACACCACTATGGCAGATTGACATGGGGATCAATATCCGTTCCGGTTCACACTATACCTCTTACATCTTGTATGATTTTGACGGTGACGGCAAATGTGAAATAGCTTTCCGTTCTTCGGAAGGAACTAGATTTCCTAATGGAACAATCACCGATCCTTATGGTAATGTGAACGATTATCGTATTCGTGATGACGCCGGAGCCGGATGGTATTCGGGAGCCAGCCTTTACACAACTTGTGGTTTGATTTTCGAAAGCCCTGAATATATCTCCATTTGCCGGGGACAAGATGGATGTGAAATCACCCGGATAAATAACATACCTCGTGGAGGTGAAGGTTCCAGAGTAGAACGTGCCGAATATTGGAAAAATTATTGGGGAGACGATTATGGAAACCGTATGGACCGTTTTTTTATCGGAGTTGCTTACCTGGACGGATATCCTACCGATGATGACCTTAAAGCAGGTCGAAGACCATATAATCCTAGCTTGATTATAACCAGGGGAGTGTACGCCAATTGGCAAGTATGGGCACTTGATTTGAAAGGCAACGAGTTAGAAACACGTTGGAAATTTGATACTGCCGGACATTCCAGTAAATGGTTAGGTATGTGTTCGCATGCATTCCGTGTAGCGGACTTGAACGATGATGGAAAGGATGAAATCTTATATGGTCAGGCTGCTATCAGGAGCAATGGAGAAGAATTATGGTGTACAGGCAATGGTCACGGAGACGTATTGCATGTAGGTAAATTCATTCAGGATAAGAATGTGAAAAAAGAACAGGGACATGGCAAACTACAAATAGTAGCTTCCTTTGAAGAATCGAACACATATAATAATCAGGGATATGGATATGGTTGCCAAGTTATTGATGCAAAAACTGGCAAATTCATTTCTGGACATGGAAAAGGTTCGACAGCAGATGTAGGTCGTTGTATTGTAGCAGACGTAGATCCGGACAGCGAGGACTTCGAATATTGGTCTTCTTTGGGCGAAGGAATGTTTAGTTGCTCTGCAAGTACATCGCTGGGAAATGCTCCGACAGGTATTGGTGGAGGAACAATGTATAATGTTGCCATTTATTGGACAGGCGGCAGAACTCGTGAATTATATGACCGTGCACTTATCGTAAGTAAACAAAACGGGCGTATTGTCCAATTTGACACTTATGGGAGTAATCAAGGAAATCATAGCACGAAATTCAATCCTTGTTACATCGGTGACTTTTTAGGAGATTACCGCGAAGAAGTTATTTTGGGCTCAAAGGATTATAACTCTATCTATATATTTTCCACAAACTGGATGACCAATAATCGTCTTCACCATCTGATGACAGACCATACATATGATATGTCACAGGCTATGCAAAATATCGGATATAACCAAGGTACTAATTTAGGATATTATGTCGGTGCAGAAACTTTGAAATAACACATTATGCCACTTAAATAAAAGTGTATCATTTTTTTGCCACTTGTCACTTCTTGAACTAATATTTCATAATAAAGAAGTAATAAGTGGCATTTCTTTTATATTTTTAGATTTCAAACTTCATTAGGGAGAGGATAGTAATCATCTTTTTATATATTTATCCAATTCGTAAACAGGAATTACCTCAATCCAGACATCTTCCACCTGTATCTTGTCCTTCTGATCAAGAGTTACTTAATAGAGATGATTCCAACCAATTTATTCGCAAAAACCAAATTTCCATAATTGGATGCTAAAATACAGCATTATCGACAAAATAGACTTTTTATTTGTAATCAACAATAGTTTGTATTACTAATAAACACTTTTGTTGATTTCTAATAAAAGCAATAACATCCTACAAAATAGAATCTTCGTAAGATTTGATTCATTTCCGTATGGAAACGAGCTAAATATATTTGTATTGTGAATAATAGGTCGTTGCTATATATATTTTAATTTCTTTCTTCCTTACCAGTATTTTCCATATTGCCTAATAAGTTTTCGTTTGACTTAAGTCAAGCGTTAGTTCAACTTAAGTCATTCTATCGCTTGACTTAAGTCAAACGAAAACTTATTAGGCAATGAACTATTTCTGAGTAGTATAGGGGGCACTTAAAACTTCGACAAAAGTTATAAATCAGAATAATTCATTTCCGTACACAAATGAACTAAACTCCACAATCCAGAATCAAGCAAATTATAGCATAGAAGATTTATCCTTCATCTGATAAGTAACATTCTTCTCCACCACATTCTTCACATTATTCACCTTCTTCACGAACTTCTTCACCTCTCCTACCTTCACATTCTTGATTGTCACATTCTTCACCGGCAGTTTTGCATTTCCCTTCAGTTCGTAAACGGCGTCTGCCGATTCGCAAGTGACTTTATCCATATAAATGCCATCAATACGGGTGATGCGTTCTTCATACGTAGGAACCAGGTCTTTCCATTGATAGAGCACTTCGGTATCTATTTCAAGTACTCGTTGGGCAGTTCCCGCCTGTACATTCTTCATATAGATGTTTTCGATAAATCCGCCTCTGCGATGATTGGTCTTCACAAAGAAAAGGCGCATCACGGAGTTCGGGGCAGTGCAGTCATGCATATAGATGTTCCGTATTCCACCGGAGATTTCGCTTCCGATACCAAGGAGAGTATGTCCTTTAAGAATTTGGCAATTACGGATGACAATGTTTTCGCAAGGGGTATTCAACCGCCATGCGTCCTGATTACGTCCGGCTTTGATAACTACCGCGTCATCTCCCTGGTCGAAAGAGCAATCTTCTACCAGGAAGTTACGGCTCATCTCGAAGTCGATGCCGTCATTATTATGCCCGTGAGCTTTTACATCGAGATTGCGTACTAATCCACCGTCACACATATAGAGATGAATCGTCCAAAAAGGGCTTTCACGAATCTTGAATCCATCCAGCAAAACATTCTTGCAACGGTTGAAGTGTATCAGGTGCGGACGGAGATGGTTCTCTCCCACTGCCATTTGACGCTCGTTCACAGGAACATCGGTTGAGGCTTTCGTATAAAGTTCTTTCAATGCTTCCAAATGAGGTTTGGGACGTTTAAACCATACTTTCCAAGTATCCATTTTAGGTTGTAGCGTCCCTTTACCGGTAATTGCCACATTCTCACATTCAAAAGCATAAAGCAAAGGAGAATAATTATAACATTCCAGACCTTCCCAAGAGGTCATTACTGCCGGAAGATAGTCCGAGGGATTATCTGTAAAACTCAAGACGGCATTTTCTTCCAGATAAAGATTTATATTGCTCTTAAAATGGATTGGTCCGGTCAACCATGTACCTGCTGGTATGACTACTCTCCCGCCGCCTGCTTTGTTACACGCATCTATGGCGGCAGTTATGGCTTTCGTATTATCTATTTCACCGCCGGATTTAGCTCCGTAATCAGTGATAGAAAAGTCTTTGTCCGGATAGATAAATACTTTAATCGGTTGCATAGGAAAAGGCGCTTTCACCTTTATTGTTTTATAGTTGTCACCTGCCAAAATTGAAGAAACACTCAACAAGCAAAGGCATATACCCAGCATACATTTCAAGAAGTTAGTCTTCATCGCATTATTATTTTTAATTCAGATATGTATATCAGTACTTTAATTTATTCAAAGATAAGAATTATATGCTATTCTATATTCATATTGAAAAGACCAATACGCCCGCCGTGGGAATTTCCGGGGTTCCTATCAATACTTTGCTACCTTTCGGTAAGTCGAAAGTATAAGGCTGGTCTGAATAGTTCAGAACAATTCCAAAGCCATTGCGGTATTCAAGGGTTACGCCATAAGGCAAATCCATTACCGGAATATCGAGTTGTGCATATAATTTCTTCAACAGGTCTTTTTCCAGTGCACCGTTATGGCTGTCCACTCCGACATAAGTAATCGCTCCTTTTCCCAATTTACGGAAAGTCACTGCGGGGCTTCCTTCGTAAAATTCATTGGTATATGTCGCCCATACTTGTGCATCGGCCGGGGGATTCAGGATTTCTCCCCAGGTGTTCCAGGAATATTCCTTTCCGTTCATTACAACAGTGCCGGGGTCTTCGGGAAGAAGCAAGTCGTAAAAATTCATTTCGTTTCCGGTCAGCGGGGTAATCATAGAGCCGAAAGGGGCTTCCGGCAGACGACCGTAACGGTCTTTCTGTGCAGTACGACAGGTAAGGACGAGATTTCCGCCATTCTTCACATAAGCAGTCCATTTGTCTACCAGTTCTTTATCAGCTAATTGATAGGCCGGGGCGATAACGACCGGGTAATCTGACAAATTCTTGGTTTCTGAGATAAAATCGACAGGTGCTCCGAAGGATTTTAAAGTACGGTAATATTTTTCGATGTGTGCAAAAGTATCCCATGTGCGGTTCTGCTTCTGCCGTTCGATGCTCCAGGAGTTTTCATGGTTGAAAAGAATAGCTGTACGACGTGCGATGTATGCGGCAGGTTTCGTTTCGCGGGGAGAATAGTGCTTGCGGAGTTCGCGAATCTCTTTTATAAAGGTTTCATATTCTCTTCCGCCGGGAGTTACGGTCACTCCGTCCGTGCCTACTATTCCATAATGATATTGCTCTGTGCCGTAGAGAGGCTGACGATAGCGGTAGGTGCAGATAAAATCCCCACCACCGGCAAAGACACTCCACATCCACAGGCGGACTGCTCCCGGAAGGGGTTGGGGATTGATGCCACCCCAGTTTACTTGTCCCGGCTGAAGTTCCATTACTCCGTAGGTTCCCTGTATCGGACGGAAGAAATCATTTGCCCATGCGATACGCAACGGATTGCCGACACGATATCCACGACGGCCGATACCTTCATTATCTCCATACACCATATAGCGGGTGTAACTCTGAAAGTCAAGGGAAGGGCTACCTCCGATATGTCCTTCGTCATAGTTCGGTATATAGTTGGTAGTAACCCATTGGTTCTTGGCGTATTTCTTGATTAATAGACATTGTTCGTTCAGGAAATCATTGGTCTGTGTTGCCGCAAAACGACGGTAGTCCAGGATTTGATGATGATTCATAAACATCTGTACACGCTTGGGAAGGGTTATTTCATCAAAAGTCGAATAGGCTTCGCTCCAAAAGGCGGTTCCCCATGCATCATTCAATTGCCGGATGTTATTATGGTATTTGGCACGAAGGAAATCACGGAAGGCAAGTTCCGCTTTCAGGTTATAGTCGAATTGTACGGCAGGCTCGTTATCGAGTTGCCAGCCGATAATACGGGAGTCATTTCCATAATGCTGTGCCAGTTTTTCTATCATTTTATAAGATAATTCCCGATATAGGGGGGAAGCAAACGATGCGTGCTGGCGGGCGCCGTGGTCGAGGATTGTACCGTCTTCGTTCTTCAGTAGGATTTCGGGATATTTCCGGCTCATCCATACGGGCGGTGTGGCGGTAGAAGTACACATGATTACTTTCAAATCATATTTGGCAGCTAAAGCTACGGCTCTGTCGAGCCAGGCAAAGTCATAACGCCCCTCTTCGGGTTCCAGTTGCGCCCATGCAAACTCGGCAAAATGGGTAAACTCAAATCCCAGTTCATGCATTTTCTTGAAGTCACGCTCCCATTGGCTTTCATCCCAGTGTTCGGGATAATAATAGACGCCTGTCAATGTCAGGTCCTTGTCATTAAACCAGGAAGAGGTTTGTGCTGTGGCTGAAAGGGTCAGCAGGCAGGCAGCACAAAAAGCTGCCAGCATTTTACTTTTTATCATATATTTCATAAATTCGATGAGGTTATCGGTGTGATTATTAGTTCAATATTAGTTTTATAAATGGAGAATTAGGCACGGATTACACGGATTTCACGGTTTTTCCTAAATATGTGTGCATATTGCAACAGCGTAATCCGTGCCTAAAAATCATCATTTCTCATAGATTTTCCATTCCCATAATCCGGCATCTCCCCTGCGGATATGAAGGCGAAGATAACGGGCTTTGCCGATACCGTTGGCAATATGAGGAGAGCGTACCTGTACTTTTCCCTGTTCGGCGCACGTTTGCCAATGCTTTCCGTCCATTGATTTCTCCAGTCTCCACGTATGTCCTTCGGTGGGGCGGGTAAAGTAGAACTGACATTCGCTGATGTTGCGGATTTCTTTCAAGTCGGCTGTGATATAGGGGCTGCTGTCCGTATCGGCAGCCATCCAACGGGTTCCATTTGATTCGTCGGCTACATAAGCTGCTTGATATGTATGTGTACGTGTATAGCTTTTCACCGAGCCTTTATCCGGCAAAGGTTGGTTGGGCTGGGTTTCGATATTGACAACGGAAGTTCGGGGAGCTTTCTCGCTGGAAGCATAGAAATGAGCCTGCAAGGCGAGGTTCGTCCGTGTCTCTTGCGGAGTTGTCAGATAGCCGACACCACGGATATCGGGGATTAAAGTCTTAATCGTTCCGTCGTCATTAAACTCCATGCGGTTGGCGTACACTTGGCGGGTAGTTCCGCCATCCCCATATTCAAGATAGAGGAAGATATATTCATCCGTTCCTTCATCATAGAATACATTGCCGTGCCCCGGCCCCCATACCTGATTCTCGGGAGAGGAAAATAAAAAGATGTCATTGCCTTCCGGCTTCACGAAACCGGTAAGAGGGGATTCACGGCTCATCATATAGGCATTTGCATAATTCTGATGTCCGCTCAACGTATAAATATAGTAATAGATGCCTTTGCGCTTGAACAGAACAGGGCCTTCGGAATATCCCTGACGGGGTGTTTTCAGTGTCACCGGTTCACCTTCCAAATGAAGCCTGTCCGCTGAAAGGCGTGCCGCATTCCGGCGACGCCAGTAAATATACCCTGTACCGTCGTCGTCAATAAAAGGTTCTCCGTCAATATCATCAATGAGAGCCGGGCTGTCGATACCGCCTTCTCCGGGAGCTAAGAGTCCCTTACTGTCAGCCAAGAAGCCCTCTCCGGGAGCAAAAAGCCCCTTACCGTCGGCAAAGCGGAAAGGACCGTCCGGGCGGTCTGCTACGAGCACATACGTTCCCATTTTCTCGTCCGGCTTCACGAATGTAGTGTACAGATAATATTTACCGTCCTGCTCAATTACCCGTCCGGGAGCCCAGTAACGAAAATATCCTTTCTTCTTTTCGCCTTTATCATTCGTATATTCATATTCCTTCGACCAGTCGAATCCGCTAATATGGGAACCTTCAAAGCTCCAGTTCACAAAATCCTTCGATTTCCATACGACAGGTGTTCCGGCACGGTTCAGACCGTAATCCAAATCGGTCGTTCCATACAGATAATACGTATCACCGAACTTGGCAACGGAAGGGTCTGCCACATTATCGGGAATCAAAGGGTTGTAGTTGCGGTTGGCTTTCAACGCTTCCACTACGGAAATATCGACAGTAAAAGCTGTTCCGTGGCGGATACCCCGCGGAAAGGAAACCTGTTCGGAAACATCTTCCCACGTTCCGCCGTAATCCAACGAACGGACAGCGCCATAACGGTGGTCACGGTATTTATCGAAATAGACATAGAGCGTATCACCTACAAAAAGAGGAGCCGGGCCTTCTGCCCAGTATTTTCCTGTAATGGGTGCAGATACTTTGGTAGGGAATCCTTTCGCTATCTTCTTCGTGCGTGTGACACGCAGATTCTTTTCCGGCGGATTGGAATTTTCGTTCTTCACCACCATTATCAAGTCTTCATGCTTCGGGGCTTTCACAATGGCAGCGTCAATTACGCTGAAATCTGGGTTGAAGAACATCTTTGTCTTTGAGAAAGTGCGGAAGTCTTTCGTCGTTACGTAATATATGCGATGATTCAGCCCCTTTTCACTTTCGCTGGTCGGCACTTCCTTGTGACGACCGGGGATGGTGGTAGCCCAAAAGATATAGTAAGTCTCCGAAGGCTCGTCATAGAACAGTTCGGGCGCCCAACAATTATGGGCTTCCGGCTCGTGCATCATCACAGGGATGGCTTGCTGTTCACTCCAGTGAATCAGGTCGCGGGAAGAGGCATATCCGATAATCCGGTCTGTCCAACTGGAAGTCCATACCATGTGGAATGTTCCGTCCGGAGCCTGGCAGATGCTCGGGTCACGCATTAATTTATCTTTACCGACAGAGGGTGTCAGATAAGAGCGTCCGCCATTCAGAGGCAGCCAGTTCAGACCATCGTAACTGTATGCCAAATGCAGTCCGTCTTTACTGCCATTGATAAAATAAGAAAAGAGATAGGCTTTCTCACCGGCAAAGATTGTCATTACCGACCAAAGGCTGAGAGCTATCCAGACAAATACTTTTTTCATGGTTCCTTTTAAGATTAAAAAGTTTACTTCGCAAATATAGGGCATCTCCCAAACTCCTCAAAGACAAAGAGCATGGACAATATTTCAAATACATGTAGTTTTGTACACAAACCGCCCTGTACATCCATTTTGATACAATATTCTATGTATCTGTACATCTTTCTATTTACCAAACCCTTAAAAAGCCCTACTTTAGCGGCAGATTTTCAGAAGAAATGAAAAACATATCAATTCTATATATCATGAAACGACTTTTAGTAAGTATTGCTATCGTATTTGCCGCTATACTGACCGCAGTGGGGCAAAATCACTCTTTCAGCTTATCCGGCAAGTGGAACTTCCAGATAGACCGGGAAGATACCGGCGTCAAGGAACAATGGTTCAAAAAATCCCTCGACGACTCTATCAACCTGCCCGGCTCCATGCCCGAAAAGCTAAAGGGGGATGAAGTGACCGCCCGCACCCAATGGACGGGAAGCCTCTACGACAGTTCTTACTACTTCAACCCATATATGGAAAAATACAGGATAGAGGGACAAGTAAAACTCCCCTTTTTCCTGACTCCCGACAAACATTATGTAGGCGTAGCCTGGTATCAAAAGAAAGTTACAATCCCTTCCAACTGGAAAGGGGAAAGAATCTCCCTTTTCCTGGAACGTCCGCATATCGAAACCACCGTTTGGGTAAACCAAAAGGAACTCGGTATGCAGAACAGTCTTTGTGTTCCCCACGTCTATGACCTGACTTCTGCAGTCTCCCCCGGAAAGACATGTCTGATTACTATCCGCATCGACAACCGCATCAAGGAAATCAACGTAGGCCCCGACTCCCACAGTATCACCGACCAGACGCAAGGCAACTGGAACGGTATCGTCGGACGAATCGAATTGCAGACCACTCCGAAAGTACACTTTGAGAACATTCAAGTATATCCCGATTTGAGCAATCAAAAAGCACTGGTACGTATGAATGTGCAGTCCGCCTCTTCCGCCAAAGGAGAAATCACGCTTTCCGCCGAGAGTTTCAACACGGACATCCGGCACAAAGTCGCTCCCGTACAGCAAAGTTTCAGTATCCGTCCGGGAGACAATGCGGTTGAAATGGAACTTCCGATGGGAAAGGATTTCCTGACATGGGATGAATTCAGCCCTGCACTCTATAAACTGACAGCCACGTTGAGCAACGGCAAACAGACGGATACGAAGCAAGTGCAGTTCGGTATGCGCGACTTCAAGATAGAAGGAAAATGGTTCTATGTGAACGGCAGAAAGACAATGCTTCGCGGCACGGTAGAAAACTGTGATTTCCCGTTGACAGGCTATGCGCCGATGGACGTAGCTTCCTGGGAACGGGTATTCCGCATTTGCCGCAGCTACGGGTTGAATCATATGCGTTTCCACTCTTTCTGTCCGCCGGAAGCGGCTTTTATCGCTGCCGACCTTGTAGGTTTCTACCTACAACCGGAAGGACCGAGTTGGCCAAATCATGGGCCGAGACTGGGTAACGGACAGCCGATTGACAAGTACCTGATGGATGAGACGATTGCTTTAACGAAAGAATATGGGAATTACGCTTCTTATTGTATGCTGGCTTGCGGCAATGAGCCTTCCGGTCGTTGGGTGGCATGGGTAAGCAAGTTTGTGGATTATTGGAAAGCGACCGACCCGCGCCATGTATATACGGGAGCTTCCGTAGGAAATAGCTGGCAGTGGCAGCCTCACAATGAGTTTCATGTGAAAGCCGGAGCACGCGGATTGAGTTGGGCAGGTGCCCGTCCGGAAAGTATGTCGGACTATCGCGCCAGGATAGATACGGTGAAGCAACCATATGTTTCGCATGAGACAGGTCAATGGTGCGTATTCCCGAATTTCAATGAAATCCGTAAATACACCGGGGTCAACAAAGCGAAGAATTTTGAAATCTTCCGGGATATTCTGGATGATAACCATATGGGAAGCCAAAGTTACGACTTTATGATGGCTTCGGGTAAACTTCAGGCTCTCTGCTACAAGCATGAGATTGAAAAGACATTGCGTACTCCCGATTATGCCGGATTCCAGTTGTTGGCTCTCAATGATTATTCCGGTCAGGGAACTGCATTGGTCGGTGTGTTGGACGTATTCTTCGAAGAAAAAGGATACATCAATGCGGAACAGTTCAGACGTTTTTGTAGTCCGACTGTGCCATTGGCGCGTATCCCGAAATTTGTATATGCCAATAACGAAACATTCCATGCCGACATCGAAGTGTCTCATTTCGGGGCAGCTCCTTTGCAGGAAGCAAAAACGGTTTATACTATCAAGGATAAGTTCGGAAAAGTATATGCCCATGGAAGTGTAGGTACTCACAATATACCTATCGGTAATCTCTGTTCTTTGGGTAGTGTAGATATGGATTTAGCAGAAATCACTACTCCGCAGAAACTTAATCTGGAAGTACGTATCGAGGGCAGTGATGCCGTGAATGACTGGGATTTCTGGGTATATCCCGCACAAGTGGAACTGACACAGGGTGATGTATATACCACAGATACACTGGATGCCAAGGCTTTATCGGTATTGCAGGAAGGCGGAAACGTTTTGATTACGGCAGCCGGAAAGATTCAATACGGCAAAGAAGTCAAACAATACTTTACTCCGGTATTCTGGAACACTTCCTGGTTCAAGATGCGTCCGCCGCACACGACGGGTATCTTCGTGAATGAATATCATCCGCTTTTCCGCCAATTCCCGACGGAATATCACAGTAACCTGCAATGGTGGGAACTGCTGAATAAAGCACAGGTAATGCAGTTCACCGACTTTCCGGCAGAGTTCCAACCAACGATTCAGAGCATTGATACGTGGTTTATCAGCCGGAAAATAGGAATGTTATTTGAAGCAAAGGTATTGAACGGAAAGTTACTGATGACCAGTATGGATATTACTTCACAACCGGAGAAAAGAATCGTTGCCAGACAAATGCACAAAGCAATCCTGGATTATATGAATTCGGATGCTTTCCGTCCGTCAACGGCAATAACGCCGGAGCAGATACAAACGCTGTTTACTAAAGTAGCGGGAGATGTGAAGTCTTACACCAAAGATTCTCCCGACGAACTGAAACCGAAGATTAACTAAACGGATATACATTAATTTATATTATAATGAAAACTACTATCATAGGCTTACTACTCTTGGCTACACTAACCGTCAATGCTCAAGAAGAAGTCCGAACCTACCAACTGTCGGACGCACCCCGATATAGCGAGGAGACGGGATACGGATACGACCTCACCG
>PPYF01424933.1_pt1 | contig 38012 bp, 34 predicted proteins | sample 1559871 | NCBI WGS metagenome assembly PPYF01 (sample SAMN08240021, study PRJNA423297) | Human gut metagenome, whole genome shotgun sequencing project.
CGGTTGTAGGCCTGATAAGACGCAACAGCGTCGCATCAGGCATTGGTTGCCGGATGCGGCGCAAGCACCTTATCCGGCCCAGGTTTTGCTATTACCACCAGATTTCCATCTGGGCACCGAAGGTCCACTCGTCGCTGTCGCCACGACCGAAGCTACCGCCGTTGAAATCAGCCGACACAGCCTTGCCGTAGTATGGGTTGGTTGAAGAGCTACCGGTGTAGTCATAACCCCATTTCTCATCCCACTTGGCGTAGGTTGCGAAGACACGAATAGCCGGGCGTGACCAGATGCTGTCGCCAGCCTGCCATTGTTGTGCAAGGGTAATTTTGTACTGATTGTTCTTGTCGCCGGTGCGCTGGGATTCGACGTTGTCGTAGCCGATTTCCATCACGGTGCTCATGATTGGCGTCCACTTGTACATCGGGCGAATACCGACGGTCCACCACTTGGTGCCGTTGTCGTTATCCCAGTTGATATCCTGGTACATACCCACGTACATCATGTCCCAGTTGTCGCCCATGGAGATCGCACCGTGGTCGAGGATACGCAGCATGTGACCGTTGTTGTTGATATTGTAGGCAAATTTTTCGTTATCAAACGCGACGCCAGAACCCTGCGACAGACCTTTACCCTGCGAGGTCATCGAGTCAGTAGCGTACTGAACAACAAACTTGTTAAAACCCTTCAGGACACTCTGAGTATGTTCAGCAGTGAATAACCAGCCGTCTTTCGATGCGCCATCAACCAGACGATAGTTATCACGCAGGTTGGCACGACCGTAGTCGACACCCAGTTCTAATGTGCCGCCCGGGTTGATTTCCATCTGCGCTAAACGCACATCGAAAACGTCGTTCGCGGTTTCGTTGGTATAGTCATAAATATTGTTGCTGGCGAAAGAGGAAGAACCACCCGCTTCAGAGGAGCGGGTTGCTGCCAGAGAGAGTTTACCGAAGCCAACATCGATGTTTTCCAGACCGGCACCAGGACCAGAAATATCCCAGTAGTAGAAGTCGATCATATGAACGTCATGACGTTGGTAGAAGCGCTTACCTGCCCAGATGGTGGAGCCTGGCAGCCATTCGATCAGGTTTTTACCCTGCACGTTTGCTTCACGGAAGGCCGGATCGGTAGCTTCCCAGTCATTCTGTTGCGCGACGGAATAGGCCACGTTAGTGTCGAAATAGAAGCTCTTATCGCCCTCTTTCCACACTTCCTGACCCAATTTTAATTCAGCATAAGTTTCACATTCGTTGCCAAGACGGTATTTACTTTGAGCACCGGTAGTCTGGAAACACTGTTGTTCGCCGCCGCTACCTGTCCAGCCAATACCGGAACGTGCATAGCCGTGGAAATCAACAGCCATTGCCTGAGCAGACATTACGCCCGCTGCGACGGCAACCGCCAGAGGAAGTTTGCGCAGAGTAATCATCATTCTATCTCCTGAGTCATTGCTTTTCTTTTTTCACATCACCTGTGACAGGCTTTGTGTGTTTTGTGGGGTGCTTAAACGCCCGGCTCCTTATGCAGTCGACGACATGCAGTGCCATCCTCACGGAACAGATGGCAACGCTCTGGCGGCAGGCCGATAGCGAATGTGGCACCTTCTTCTACCAACACCACGTCGTTCTGGCGGTACACCAGGTTTTGACGAATGGAAGGGATCTGGATATGGATTTGGGTTTCGTTGCCGAGTTGCTCGACGACCTGAACTTCCCCCTCAAGGATGACGTCAGCGATATCACTCGGCAGTAGATGTTCCGGGCGAATACCCAGCGACATATTGGCTCCCACCTGGACATCACGGCTTTCAACAGGTAGCCAGACTTGCTGACGATTTGGCATCGGCAGCTCCACCTGCACTTGATCGATTGCGGTGGAGGTCACTTTTACTGGCAGGAAGTTCATCTTTGGCGAACCGATAAATCCGGCGACAAAACGGTCTGCCGGATAGTGATACAGCTCCAGCGGTTTCCCAACCTGCGCCACGCGACCAGCGTCCAGCACCACGATTTTGTCGGCCAGCGTCATCGCTTCGACCTGATCGTGGGTGACGTAAATCATTGTGCGGCCCAGGCGTTTATGCAGACGGGAGATTTCGATACGCATTTGCACACGCAGTGCAGCATCGAGGTTGGAGAGCGGTTCATCGAGCAAAAATACGCTTGGCTCGGCCACCAGCGTACGGCCAATCGCCACACGCTGACGCTGACCACCGGAGAGCGCTTTCGGTTTGCGATCCAGCAAATGCGCCAGTTGCAGCACTTCCGCAACCTGGTTAACTCGCTGGTTAATCACTTCTTTTTTCGCGCCAGCCAGTTTCAGGCCAAATGACATGTTTTCTGCTACTGACAGGTGGGGATAGAGCGCGTAAGACTGAAACACCATACCAACGCCGCGTTCTGCAGGCGGAGTGTCATTCATCCGTTTCTCACCGATGAACAGGTCGCCGCTGGTGATCGTCTCAAGCCCGGCAATCATGCGCAGTAAAGTCGATTTACCGCAGCCAGACGGTCCGACAAACACCACGAATTCACCTTCATGGATATCGAGATTGATATCTTTCGATACCACGACCTCGCCCCAGGCTTTCGTTACATTTTGCAGCTGTACGCTCGCCATGCCCTTCTCCCTTTGTAACAACCTGTCATCGACAGCAACATTCATGATGGGCTGACTATGCGTCATCAGGAGATGGCTTAAATCCTCCACCCCCTGGCTTTTTTATGGGGGAGGAGGCGGGAGGATGAGAACGCGGCTTCTGTGAACTAAACCGAGGTCATGTAAGGAATTTCGTGATGTTGCTTGCAAAAATCATGGCGATTTTATGTGCGCATCTCCACATTACCGCCAATTCTGTAACAGAGATCACACAAAGCAACGATGGGGCGTAGGGGCAAGGAGGATGGAAAGAGGTTGCCGTATAAAGAAACTAGAGTCCGTTTAGGTGTTTTCACGAGCACTTCACCAACAAGGACCATAGATTATGAAAATAAAAACAGGTGCACGCATCCTCGCATTATCCGCATTAACGACGATGATGTTTTCCGCCTCGGCTCTCGCCAAAATCGAAGAAGGTAAACTGGTAATCTGGATTAACGGCGATAAAGGCTATAACGGTCTCGCTGAAGTCGGTAAGAAATTCGAGAAAGATACCGGAATTAAAGTCACCGTTGAGCATCCGGATAAACTGGAAGAGAAATTCCCTCAGGTTGCGGCAACTGGCGATGGCCCTGACATTATCTTCTGGGCGCACGACCGCTTTGGTGGTTACGCTCAATCTGGCCTGTTGGCTGAAATCACCCCGGACAAAGCGTTCCAGGACAAGCTGTATCCGTTTACCTGGGATGCCGTACGTTACAACGGCAAGCTGATTGCTTACCCGATCGCTGTCGAAGCGTTATCACTGATTTATAACAAAGATCTGCTGCCGAACCCGCCAAAAACCTGGGAAGAGATCCCGGCGCTGGATAAAGAACTGAAAGCGAAAGGTAAGAGCGCGCTGATGTTCAACCTGCAAGACCAGTAAAGTGAATTATGGTGTAACGGTACTGCCGACCTTCAAAGGTCAACCATCTAAACCGTTCGTTGGCGTGCTGAGCGCAGGTATTAACGCCGCCAGTCCGAACAAAGAGCTGGCGAAAGAGTTCCTCGAAAACTATCTGCTGACTGACGAAGGTCTGGAAGCGGTCAATAAAGACAAACCGCTGGGTGCAGTAGCGCTGAAGTCCTATCAGGATGAACTTGCGAAAGATCCACGTATTGCCGCCACCATGGATAACGCTCAGAAAGGTGAAATTATGCCGAACATCCCGCAGATGTCCGCTTTCTGGTATGCCGTGCGTACTGCGGTGATCAACGCCGCCAGCGGTCGTCAGACTGTGGATGCTGCGCTGAAAGATGCACAGACTCGTATCACCAAGTAATGCTGTGAAATGCCGGATGCGGCGTGAACGCCTTATCCGGCCTACGAAATTGAAACGTATGTAGGCCTGATAAGACGCGTCAGCGTCGCATCAGGCAGTTGTTGTCGGATAAGGTATGAAAGCCTTATCCGTCCTGGAATGAGGAAGAACCCCATGGATGTCATTAAAAAGAAACATTGGTGGCAAAGCGACGCGCTGAAATGGTCAGTGTTAGGTCTGCTCGGCCTGCTGGTGGGTTACCTTGTTGTTTTAATGTACGCACAAGGGGAATACCTGTTCGCCATTACCACGCTGATATTGAGCTCAGCGGGGCTGTATATTTTCGCCAATCGTAAAGCCTACGCCTGGCGCTATGTTTACCCGGGAATGGCTGGAATGGGATTATTCGTCCTCTTCCCTCTGGTCTGCACCATCGCCATTGCCTTCACCAACTACAGCAGCACTAACCAGCTGACTTTTGAACGTGCGCAGGAAGTGTTGCTAGATCGCTCCTGGCAAGCAGGCAAAATCTATAATTTTGGTCTTTATCCGGCGGGCGATGAGTGGCAACTGGCGCTCAGCGACGGCGAAACCGGCAAAAATTACCTCTCCGACGCTTTCAAATTTGGCGGCGAGCAAAAACTGCAATTGAAAGAAAGCGCCACGCAGCCTGAAGGCGAGCGCGCGAATCTGCGCGTGATTACCCAGAATCGTCAGGCACTGAGTGACATTACCGCCATTCTGCCGGATGGCAACAAAGTGATGATGAGCTCCCTGCGCCAGTTTTCTGGCACGCAACCGCTCTACACACTCGACGGTGACGGCACGTTGACGAATAATCAGAGCGGCGTGAAATATCGTCCGAATAACCAAATTGGCTTTTACCAGTCCATTACCGCCGATGGCAACTGGGGTGATGAAAAGTTAAGCCCCGGTTACACCGTGACCACCGGCTGGAAAAACTTTACCCGCGTCTTTACCGACGAAGGCATTCAGAAACCGTTCCTCGCCATTTTCGTCTGGACCGTGGTGTTCTCGCTGATCACTGTCTTTTTAACGGTGGCGGTCGGCATGGTTCTGGCGTGTCTGGTGCAGTGGGAAGCGTTGCGCGGCAAAGCGGTCTATCGCGTCCTGCTGATTCTGCCCTACGCGGTGCCATCGTTCATTTCAATCTTGATTTTCAAAGGGTTGTTTAACCAGAGTTTCGGTGAAATCAACATGATGTTGAGCGCGCTGTTTGGCGTGAAGCCCGCCTGGTTCAGCGATCCGACCACCGCCCGCACGATGCTGATTATCGTCAACACCTGGCTGGGTTATCCGTACATGATGATCCTCTGCATGGGCTTGCTGAAAGCGATTCCGGACGATTTGTATGAAGCCTCAGCAATGGATGGTGCAGGTCCATTCCAGAACTTCTTTAAGATTACGCTGCCGCTGCTGATTAAACCGCTGACACCGCTGATGATCGCCAGCTTTGCCTTTAACTTTAACAACTTCGTGCTGATTCAACTGTTAACCAACGGCGGCCCGGATCGTCTTGGCACGACCACGCCAGCCGGTTATACCGACCTGCTTGTTAACTACACCTACCGTATCGCTTTTGAAGGCGGCGGGGGTCAGGACTTCGGTCTGGCAGCAGCAATTGCCACGCTGATCTTCCTGCTGGTGGGCGCGCTGGCGATAGTGAACCTGAAAGCCACGCGAATGAAGTTTGATTAAGGGAGATAACAAAAATGGCAATGGTCCAACCGAAATCGCAAAAAGCACGTTTGTTTATTACTCACCTGCTACTGCTACTTTTTATCGCGGCAATTATGTTCCCGCTGCTGATGGTCGTCGCCATCTCGCTGCGTCAGGGGAACTTCGCGACCGGTAGTCTGATCCCGGAGCAAATCTCCTGGGATCACTGGAAACTGGCGTTAGGTTTTAGCGTGGAACAGGCTGATGGTCGCATTACGCCACCGCCATTCCCGGTACTGCTGTGGCTGTGGAACTCGGTAAAGGTCGCCGGGATTTCCGCGATTGGCATTGTGGCGCTCTCCACCACCTGCGCCTACGCTTTCGCCCGTATGCGCTTTCCAGGCAAAGCGACGCTGCTGAAAGGAATGCTGATTTTCCAGATGTTCCCGGCAGTACTTTCACTGGTCGCGTTGTATGCGTTGTTTGATCGTCTGGGTGAGTACATTCCATTCATTGGCCTGAATACTCACGGCGGCGTAATTTTCGCGTATCTGGGCGGGATTGCGCTGCATGTCTGGACCATCAAAGGTTATTTCGAAACCATCGACAGTTCGCTGGAAGAAGCGGCGGCGCTGGATGGTGCGACACCGTGGCAGGCCTTCCGCCTTGTCCTGTTGCCGCTGTCAGTACCGATTCTGGCGGTTGTGTTCATCCTGTCGTTTATCGCTGCCATTACTGAAGTTCCGGTCGCGTCGCTATTACTGCGTGACGTAAACAGCTACACCCTGGCCGTGGGGATGCAGCAATACCTCAACCCGCAAAACTACCTGTGGGGTGACTTTGCCGCCGCTGCCGTGATGTCTGCATTACCGATCACCATCGTCTTCTTGCTGGCTCAACGCTGGCTGGTCAACGGCCTGACGGCAGGTGGTGTGAAAGGTTAAAGATGTTGTTCTGCCAATGTTATGCCGCTGCACCCTCAACTTACGTTATCCCAACTTGTGACTGTTATTCGGCGCTCCACGGAGCGCCTTTTTTTACTCCCGCTTCAGCCGTTTCGAATTACACAACCACAGGGTGATCACCAGTAACAGGATCGCTGCCGAGTAGATCAACACATCCAGTGGCGATTTATGATCGACGATGATCAAGCGCACAATGGCGGTGATCCCAATATAGACAAAGTAACGTAGCGGGAAGTGAAAACCGGACTGAAAGTACTTCACAATCAGCGCGATAAATTCGAAATAGAGAAAGTAAACCACCAGCCCTTCTACCAGCTCATATTTACTGGTTTGTTCTGGCGCGAACAGCACATCAGCCAGATGCACCGTTTCTTTGCCGAGGAAGACAACCAAAATCAGGCCGAGGCACAACAGGCCAAGATTGAGTACGGTCTGCAAAATGGTGGAGATAAACTCCACGCGCGGACGAGAGAGTGACGTCATAGCAGTACCTCCTTCACAGTGGCGAGCTTCCTGTATAACGCAAAAATGTGACGGAGATCTATATTTTTTGTGTATGTTTTGTTCAGCTCAATTAAGTGGGCATCTCCCATCAATGTCTCATCTGGCAAAACACACAGCCCAAAAAAATCACCCATTCAGGTGATTCCCTGCCACCAGCAATGCGCGAAAAATCGACAATGTTCCTCTGGAACAAATGAAACGTAACCTGATAAAGGTGGTAAAAATGAAGCCTTATTTTGCTGCTTTGATGTTATCAGTCTCTGTTCTTCCTGCTTATGCTGGTCCGCTCGGTACTGCTGATAAAGCCGACCTACCGCAAAGCAATGTCTCCAGCCCAATGATGGCCCAGTCGCTCAGGCAACCAGACCTGCAACCGATATCGACGGACAGGAAGACAGAATGTTTTCGCCTTTACACACCAGATCGCAAACCGGGGGTGAACTGCGTTCCTGATGGCTCGACAGGCCATTAAGAATGAAGGTGCCAGTGAGTGCGAAAACTGGCACCTTTCCCATGACTTAGCGGAAATTGACGCTACGGTCGCTGGTCATATCATACAACTGGAACTTACGCCCAAGTTGCTGACCACCGTCACGCGTCAGCGGCGTCCAGCCAATCGCCGCACGGCTGCGTGTCGGGCCAGACGAGAAGAGATCCAGCGGTACAGAGACATACACGCCTTTGGTGAAGTCCCCTTCGCCGTACTCCTCTTTCGAAACATTCGTGATCGTGGCATAGCCCCCCACCACCACGCCGCTATCAAAGCGTTTGGCGATCTCCAGCGTGCCGCCTTTATCCCCAGCCAGATACTGCCCGACGCTCGCTTTCACTAACACGTCCTGGGCGAAAGATGGCGTCCAGTACGCGGTCAGATGTCCGGTTTTCACGCTGTAATCGGTGAATTTCATCATATCTTTTGCGCTACGCCAGTCGCGCTGTTTAACGTAGTTGGCATCCAGACCAAACGCCCAGTTACTATCCAGCGGGCGATACAACACTTCTGCTCCCACGCCGCCAAACATGGTTTCGAGATAACCTCCGTAGACCTGACCGTAGAAGCCGTTGCCCAGATGCTGGAAGTAGTTGGCTTGCAGGTTATTCACATAGACATCATTCTGCACATACTCGCGCACATGGGTACGCACGCGCGGTAAGTGCGAGTCCTGCGGTGGATTGGTGTAGTTAAACTTGTCGTAGTTGTTGGCAAGGTTAGCAAACAGGCTGCCGGTGGTCAGCAGATGGTCCGTCAGCCACAAATCCGCCGTTCCCATCACGCCCAGCTGATACATGTAAAAGTTTTCCGGGCCACCGACCGACTGGTTCAGCACCGGATCAATATGAAAATCAAAGCGCGATTTGTCGATATACCAGCCCTGCTCGGTGGACTTCGGAACCACTGGCTCGACGCGTTTTTGCGCCAGCTTCGTTTCGTGGCCCAACGGCTCTCCGGCGAGATGATTTTTCAGGCTGGCGACATCGGTTTCCGTCGTCACCTGCGGCATGTTAAGGCGATTTTCCGTAATGCGGATCGTTTTGATCCCATCAGGCAGATCGTTCATCACGATCCGATTAGCACGGATGATCCCTTCGCGCGAATCACGATATTTCACCTGCTCGCCGGTGACATACAGCGTATCGCCTTTCGCCTGGATCTGCGGATCGGCCAGTCCGGCATTGTATTTCAACAGCGTTAACTGATTCGCCACCACCGAGTGCTGCAAAATGGCATCCTGCGGTTGCGGCTGGTATTTCGGTCGGGCGTTATCGTTGTAGGACGGGCGCAGATCGTTAAAGTTGGTGCGCAGCGTGACGCCAAACATAAAGGTGTTGCCACGTTCATAGCTAAGGTTAACGTCGGCCCAATCGGTAACGCGATAAATCGCCCCGACGTTAAACTTACTTTTTTGCTCCAGCTTCCCGGCAAAATCCTGCTGATAATTATTACCTTCATACTCCAGTTTCAGGCGCAGCGGTTGCCAGGGCGTCTGGTATTCCACGCCGCCAAACAGTGAGGCCGGGCCGTGGAACATCTGACTGCCGTCGATAGATCCCGCTTGTTTGTAGCTGTTATCGCGATAGCAATATTTATCACTGGCTGAACAGAGCGGATTTTTCACGTTACCGCTGGTGCCCAGATATCCCCAGCCCAGGCCGAGTGTAAAATCGAACGGCCACCAGGCTTTGCTGGCAACAAGATATTCCGCATCAAACAGCCCCGTACCGCCGATATCCCGCGCACCAACCGCCACTTGCGGCAGCCAATAACTCTCTTCCCACAAACGCAGTTTGAGATCGAAGGCTTTATCTTTATACGTTTGATCGCCAGAGAACGCTTCGACGCTGCTGTACTGCCGGGTGCGCACGTCGGTGTAGCGCAGCGTTGTTTCCAGCCACGGGAAGAGTTGCACTGAAGCTGAGTAATAACGGTACTGATCGTTATCGCGATAGTTCAGGCTCAGCTCCCCTTCCCGCGCCATGCGCGCGGTGGGCGTTTGTAATAATCCTACGCCACCGAAATCCGATTGCGACGGACCAATGGGCGCAGGATATGTTTCGCCGTAGCAAGCTGTGCTAATGCCCAGCGCCAGTAAGCTAAGCAGATGTCTTTTTTTCATTATTGGGGTATCCGCTGCGTCAGAGTCTGAAGAATGTCGGCGTTAAGGGCATCAGGTGTCTCACTCCAGACGGAGTCCGCGAGGCCAACATAAATAATGCTGCCGGGCATCGGCTCTACGTGACGCTTGTTCCAGTAAGCCACCGGCGCTTTTTGCGTGCGTCCGTCCGGGTAAACCACCCACGCGTAGCTGCGATCCGCACCGCTGAGCAGGCTCTGGTCAGAGAGATAGCTCGCCACGTCGCGACCTGGAGTGAATGACTGCTTGCCAGGACGACTGATAAGCCCGAACAACGTGACCGTGGACGGCGGCGTTCCGACCCACAGCGTGTAGTTGCCCTGCAACGGCGGGTTACCGCGTTCGGCAACGCGGACGATATCAGGATCAAGATTGATTTTTTGCCTGCCCGTCACCTTCAACGCCTGAATTTGCTGGCGTAAGGCGTTAATCGCGGCGGCATCGTCGGCGCTGGAATCTGCAGCCAGTTCTGCCAGCCGTGTCAGCAACGCCTGCTGCTGACGCAATGCAGCCGCCGTGGCCAGCTCTTCGCTAATCACCGCTCCGGGCCACCAGCTGTTTGCCAGCCGCGGTTGGCCTACCAGATCGATTAAATGCTCTGCGCCCGTCAGCGTTTTGGCCTCACTGCTGCCATTGCTGAACACCTTGACGGTTCCCGCCGCGAAGACTGATGACGCCCCCGCACTCAAAAGCAACGCGACAATAGTTTGTTTAATCATTGTTTTGCCGCCTTGATGAGGGTGGTTTTCACCGGGAAGTAATCCGCGCCGAGATACTGTTCCGACTGGCGAATTTGCCCTTCGCTGTCGATCCAATAGCGGTTATGCCAGCGCGCCTGGTCAGTGAAGACTTCTTCGTCCAGCACGCGAACCGGGGTTTCATCGCTGCCGACTTTGACGGTATCGGTGCCATTCCATTTGAAGACTGAGCGCGCGGTGGCGTAGCGTACCTGCTGGTACTCGGTCCAGCCCATCGTGCGCGTCCAGGTTGCACCATCAATGATTTGTGCGGGTTTAATCAGCGGGTCGGCGGCAAGGTTATTCACTTCAATCAGGTTGTCGCCGCCAAGCAAAGTCTTCACCAGACGACCATGTTGTGTGACAAGGGTGGCCTGATCCTGAGTGACCCATTTTTGTTGTCCGTCTTCAGCGAAGGCCAGCACCACAAATAACTGCGGCCCGCCATTAAGCTGCATGTACTGGCTGGCGTAGGGCATATTTTGAATATCATCGTCCGTCAGCTGTACGCCTGGCGTACCGAACAGACTGTCCCATAGTGAATTGCCCAGCTCTTTAGTCGTGGCTGAACAGGCCTGTAATAGCAGGCAGATAAGAATGAGTGCAGGTCGCTTCACGACTCTTCTCCAGAGGGGCAGAATAACCACACCGGAGTGTGGTTATGGTTAATCCCCTTCATACTTCAAGCTGCAGATGCGGTGACCGCACTCGTTCACCCCGGTCACATAGTTATCTATGCTCCCGGGGACTCACTCGCTTGTCGCCTTCCTGCAACTCGAATTATTTTGGGGATACATACTTTATTACTGGGTACTGGTGGTCGTGGTTGTGGTGGTCCCGGTATTAGAACCATCACCGCCACCGGTTGCCGCGAGCGCGACACCCACCGCCGAGCTTACGGTGCTGACGCTGGTCGCGGAGGAACTCCCCGCCGAAACCGACGTTGCTGCCGATCCTGCCGCTTCGCCCACCTGTACAGGTGCAGCCCACGCAGAAGTCGCCGCAAGCGCAGATATGGCAAAAATGCCATACAGAACTTTTTTCATAACAATTTCCCTTCATTGAATGAATGGAGATTTACCCAAAACATTTCGGGCGGGATCGAGTATACACAACTAAAGCATGCGAATTACGGCGCGGGGAATTAGTGATGGAGTTTTAGGACAATTGGAATGAATATCAAATATAAGCTTTGACTTATATATAAATAAGATTAAAAATCATGAAGTTAAAATAAAATAAAAAGTAATTACTCTGCGTATTTTCCGAAATAAACCACGATTAAAAATTTATTTTAGGATTAACCTCACGGTATGATTTTCGTTAAATGACAGACAAGAGGATTTATCTGATAAAACAATGCCGACTTATAGTCGGCATTGTTTTTAAGGCTATTTAATCAATCGTACTATGTATTAATTGCCGAATACGATGTACATATCGGCATCGACCTGTAGGCCTGATAAGACGCGACCGCGTCGCATCAGGCATCGGTTGCCGGATGCGGCGTGAACGCCTTATCCGGCCTACATATCGACAATGATTAACCGCGCCACGCTTTATAGCGGTTAATCAGACCATTGGTCGAGCTATCGTGGCTGCTGATTTCTTTGTCATCTTTCAGCTCTGGCAGAATACGGTTCGCCAGCTGTTTACCCAGTTCCACGCCCCACTGGTCGAAGGTGAAGATGTTCAGGATCACGCCCTGAGTAAAGATTTTGTGCTCATACAGCGCAATCAACGCACCCAGGCTGAACGGAGTGATTTCACGCAGCAGGATGGAGTTAGTCGGGCGGTTACCTTCGAACACTTTGAACGGCACCACGTAGTCAAGCGTTGCCGGATCTTTACCCTGATCGCGATATTCCTGCTCAACCACTTCGCGGGATTTACCAAACGCCAGCGCTTCGGTCTGAGCAAAGAAGTTAGACAGCAGTTTCTGGTGATGATCAGAGAGCGGGTTATGGGTGATAGCCGGAGCGATGAAATCGCACGGTACCATTTTGGTTCCCTGGTGGATCAGCTGATAGAACGCGTGCTGACCGTTCGTGCCAGGTTCACCCCAGATAATCGGGCCAGTCTGGTAATCCACAACCTTACCGTTACGGTCAACATACTTACCGTTGGATTCCATATTGCCCTGCTGGAAGTACGCCGCGAAACGGTGCATATACTGGTCATACGGCAGAATCGCTTCAGTTTCCGCGCCAAAGAAATTGTTGTACCAGATGCCAATCAGCGCCAGCAGTACAGGCAGGTTTTTCTCGGCAGGCGTGGTGGAGAAATGCTTGTCCATCGCGTGTGCGCCAGAAAGCAGTTCAACGAAGTTATCAAAGCCGATGGAGAGAACAATCGACAGGCCAATCGCTGACCACAAAGAGTAACGACCGCCGACCCAGTCCCAGAACTCGAACATGTTGGCAGTATCAATACCAAACTCGCCAACGGCTTTGGCGTTGGTTGAGAGCGCCGCAAAGTGTTTCGCAACGTGCTTCTCATCACCTGCCGCTTTCAGGAACCAGTCACGCGCGCTGTGGGCGTTGGTCATGGTTTCCTGAGTGGTGAAGGTTTTAGATGCTACCAGGAACAGCGTGGTTTCCGGGTTTACTTTTTTCAGCACTTCCGCGATGTGAGTCCCATCGACGTTAGAAACAAAGTGCATGTTCAGGTGGTTTTTGTATGGACGCAGTGCTTCAGTCACCATGTACGGGCCGAGGTCAGAACCGCCGATCCCGATGTTCACTACGTCAGTGATTGCTTTGCCGGTATAGCCTTTCCACTCACCGGAAATAATCGCTTCCGAGAAGGTTTTCATCTTCTCCAGCACCGCGTTGACTTCCGGCATAACATCTTTGCCATCAACCAGAATCGGGGTATTGCTACGGTTACGCAGCGCTACGTGCAGTACGGCGCGGTTTTCAGTGCGGTTGATCTTCTCGCCAGAGAACATCGACTTAATCGCGCCCGCCAGATCGCACTCTTTCGCCAGATCTTGTAATTTCGCCAGCGTCTCTTCAGTGATGCGGTTTTTGGAGTAATCCACCAGCATCTGATCGTCGAAGGTTGCGGAGAACTTAGAAAAACGATCGCCGTCTTTAGCAAAAAGATCGGCGATCGTAACGTCTTTCATTTCATCGAAGTGTTTCTGTAGTGCCTGCCAGGCAGCGGTCTGCGTTGGATTGATGTTTTTCATTAGCAATACTCTTCTGATTTTGAGAATTGTGACTTTGGAAGATTGTAGCGCCAGTCACAGAAAAATGTGATGGTTTTAGTGCCGTTAGCGTAATGTTGAGTGTAAACCCTTAGCGCAGCGAAGCATTTATTAGCTGAACTACTGACCGCCAGGAGTGGATGAAAAATCCGCATGACCCCATCGTTGACAACCGCCCCGCTCACCCTTTATTTATAAATGTACTACCTGCGCTAGCGCAGGCCAGAAGAGGCGCGTTGCCCAAGTAACGGTGTTGGAGGAGCCAGTCCTGTGATAACACCTGAGGGGGTGCATCGCCGAGGTGATTGAACGGCTGGCCACGTTCATCATCGGCTACAGGGGCTAAATCCCCTGGGTTGTCACCAGAAGCGTTCGCAGTCGGGCGTTTCGCAAGTGGTGGAGCACTTCTGGGTGAAAATAGTAGCGAAGTATCGCTCTGCGCCCACCCGTCTTCCGCTCTTCCCTTGTGCCAAGGCTGAAAATGGATCCCCTGACACGAGGTAGTTATGTCTGAAATTGTTGTCTCCAAATTTGGCGGTACCAGCGTAGCTGATTTTGACGCCATGAACCGCAGCGCTGATATTGTGCTTTCTGATGCCAACGTGCGTTTAGTTGTCCTCTCGGCTTCTGCTGGTATCACTAATCTGCTGGTCGCTTTAGCTGAAGGACTGGAACCTGGCGAGCGATTCGAAAAACTCGACGCTATTCGCAACATCCAGTTTGCCATTCTGGAACGTCTGCGTTACCCGAACGTTATCCGTGAAGAGATTGAACGTCTGCTGGAGAACATTACTGTTCTGGCAGAAGCGGCGGCGCTGGCAACGTCTCCGGCGCTGACAGATGAACTGGTCAGCCACGGCGAGCTGATGTCGACCCTGCTGTTTGTCGAGATCCTGCGCGAACGCGATGTTCAGGCACAGTGGTTTGATGTACGTAAAGTGATGCGTACCAACGACCGATTTGGTCGTGCAGAGCCAGATGTAGCCGCGCTGGCGGAACTGGCCGCGCTGCAGCTGCTCCCACGCCTCAATAAAGGCTTAGTGATCACCCAGGGATTTATCGGTAGCGAAAATAAAGGTCGTACAACGACGCTTGGCCGTGGAGGCAGCGATTATACGGCAGCCTTGCTGGCGGAGGCTTTACACGCATCTCGTGTTGATATCTGGACCGACGTCCCGGGCATCTACACCACCGATCCACGCGTGGTTTCCGCAGCAAAACGCATTGATGAAATCGCGTTTGCCGAAGCGGCAGAGATGGCAACTTTTGGTGCAAAAGTACTGCATCCGGCAACGTTGCTACCCGCAGTACGCAGCGATATCCCAGTCTTTGTCGGCTCCAGCAAAGACCCACGCGCAGGTGGTACGCTGGTGTGCAATAAAACTGAAAATCCGCCGCTGTTCCGCGCGCTGGCGCTTCGTCGCAATCAGACTCTGCTCACTTTGCACAGCCTGAATATGCTGCATTCTCGCGGTTTCCTCGCGGAAGTTTTCGGCATCCTCGCGCGGCATAATATTTCGGTAGACTTAATCACCACGTCAGAAGTGAGTGTGGCATTAACCCTTGATACCACCGGTTCAACCTCCACTGGCGATACGTTGCTGACGCAATCTCTGCTGATGGAGCTGTCTGCACTGTGCCGGGTGGAAGTGGAAGAGGGTCTGGCGCTGGTCGCGTTGATTGGCAATGACCTGTCAAAAGCCTGCGGCGTTGGCAAAGAGGTATTCGGCGTACTGGAACCGTTCAACATTCGCATGATTTGTTACGGCGCATCCAGCCATAACCTGTGCTTCCTGGTGCCCGGCGAAGATGCCGAGCAGGTCGGAGAATAATTGCCTTTAATTTTTTATCCGCATCTCTAACTAATTATCGAAAGAGATAAATAGTTAAGAGAAGGCAAAATGAATATTATCAGTTCTGCTCGCAAACGAATTCCCGTACACTGAACTCTCTGGCTCACTGAGGGCACCATCATGGCACTCCCCCGTATTACCCAAAAAGAGATGACTGAACGCGAGCAGCGTGAACTTAAAACACTGCTGGATCGGGCGCGGATTGCGCATGGTCGCGTACTGACCAACTCCGAAACTAACAGCATTAAGAAAGAGTACATCGATAAATTAATGGTCGAGCGTGAGGCTGAAGCGAAAAAAGCCCGCCAATTGAAGAAAAAGCAGGCTTATAAACCGGATCCTGAGGCGTCATTTAGCTGGTCAGCAAATACGTCGACGCGCGGCAGGCGCTGATTAACGCCCCTTCTTTTTACGCCCCGGCGAGGTAAAACGCTTACCGTTGGACGCCGGGCGACCGCCTTTTTCCGCCGTTTTTTCCATCTTAACGACTGGACGTTTGATGCCTACCGTTTTCGGTTTGGCCTTCGCTTTAGGTTTTGCCTCGGAAGAGGAATTTTCAATGAGCTTAAAGAGATCGATTAACTCATCGTCGGTTAAATCGCGCCACTCACCCAGCGGAATGCCGCTTAAGCTGACGTTCATAATGCGCGTACGTTCCAGCTTTTTCACTTCGTAACCAAAGTGCTCGCACATGCGACGAATCTGACGGTTCAGCCCCTGCACCAGGGTAATGCGGAAGACAAACGGTGCTTCTTTTTTGACTTTGCACTTTTTAGTTACCGTCCCGAGGATCGGTACTCCCGCCCCCATACCACGAATAAATTCATCGGTAATCGGTTTATCAACCGTCACCAGATACTCTTTCTCATGATCGTTACCCGCACGGAGGATCTTATTCACCAGATCGCCGTGATTGGTGAGGAAAATCAGCCCCTGGGAATCTTTATCCAGGCGGCCAATCGGGAACACGCGTTTGCTGTGGTTAACGAAATCGACAATGTTATCGCGCTCGCCATCTTCGGTGGTGCTGACAATACCGACGGGCTTGTTCAGGGCGATAAGTACCAAATCTTCGGATTCCCGAGGCTCAATCAACTGACCATTTACTTTCACAACGTCGCCGGGTTTCACCTGATCGCCAATGGTGGCTCGCTTGCCATTAAGGAACACATTGCCTTGCTCGATATAGCGATCCGCTTCGCGGCGTGAGCAAATTCCGCTTTCGCTGATGTATTTATTTAAACGGACTGATGAGTCGGGCAGCATAAATTCTCCTGTAAAACGCGGAATATACCGTACCTCTTAGCGGGGAAAAACAGGGTTATGCGGCAACGTCGAAATTAAATGTGATCTGCCACGCCTTTTATCACAAAAGTGTCTCCGGAAGTACGATGCAAATTTGCCTGGCAAAATAAGGATAATCAACATATTACGAATCGCTGCACACCTGTGCTGATGACTACTACGCAGAGAAACAAATGTGCAAGAGAAAGCGCTATTTCTCCCCCTGCAAAGAGTGAAAAATCGCTTTGAAAGGCCATCATGATGGGGTTATATCAGATCAAGCGGTGAGAAAGCGTATTTGCACAAATGTGCAGAACCAGGAGGCGGCAATGGAAAACAGTGACGATATCCGTTTGATTGTGAAGATTGCCCAACTCTATTACGAACAGGATATGACGCAGGCGCAAATCGCGCGCGAACTGGGTATTTACCGCACCACCATCAGCCGCTTGCTTAAACGAGGCCGCGATCAGGGAATTGTCACCATCGCCATCAACTATGACTACAACGAAAATCTCTGGCTGGAGCAGCAACTGAAGCAAAAGTTTGGCCTGAAAGACGTTGTGGTGGTGTCAGGAAATGATGAGGATGAAGATACTCAACTGGCGATGATGGGGTTACACGGCGCGCAACTGCTGGATCGCTTGCTGGAACCTGGTGATATTGTTGGTTTTTCCTGGGGTCGCGCGGTGAGCGCACTGGTTGAAAACTTGCTGCAGGCGGGGCAATCGCGGCAGTTAATCTGCGTACCAATTATTGGCGGACCGTCCGGTAAACTCGAAAGCCGCTATCACGTAAACACATTAACCTACAGCGCGGCAGCGAAGCTGAAAGGGGAATCGCATCTCGCGGATTTTCCGGCTCTGCTGGATAACCCCTTAATTCGTAATGGGATCATGCAGTCTCAGCACTTTAAAACCATCTCTGCCTACTGGGATAATCTGGATGTCGCCCTGGTGGGAATTGGCTCACCAGCCATTCGCGACGGCGCTAACTGGCATGCGTTTTATGGTGGTGAAGAGAGTGACGACCTGAATGCCCGCCAGGTTGCTGGCGATATTTGCTCGCGCTTTTTTGATATTCACGGCGCAATGGTTGAAACGAATATGAGCGAAAAAACACTCTCTATCGAAATGAATAAATTAAAGCAGGCACGATATTCCATTGGCATTGCCATGAGTGAAGAAAAATACAGCGGAATTGTTGGTGCACTGCGTGGAAAATATATTAATTGTCTGGTAACGAATAGCAGCACAGCTGAACTATTACTGAAATAAAAATCTTCCCGATGTTTACCGTAATAAAAATTACGGCGGGTCCCTATTATCTAAAATCAGGAGTCTGTTATGCAAACGTGGTTAAATTTGCAGGATAAAATCATTATTGTCACCGGTGGCGCATCCGGCATTGGTCTGGCGATTGTGGATGAATTATTAGCACAAGGCGCGAATGTACAGATGGTCGATATTCACGGTGGCGATGGACAATATGAAGGTCATAAAGGCTATCAGTTTTGGCCGACCGATATTTCCAGCGCCAAAGAGGTAAATCATACGGTAGCAGAAATTATCCAGCGTTTTGGTCGCATCGACGGTCTGGTCAATAACGCCGGGGTCAATTTCCCGCGTCTGCTGGTCGATGAGAAAGCGCCTGCCGGGCAGTATGAACTCAACGAAGCTGCATTCGAAAAAATGGTCAATATCAACCAGAAAGGCGTTTTTCTGATGTCGCAGGCGGTGGCGCGACAGATGGTCAAACAACATGATGGCGTGATTGTGAATGTTTCCTCAGAAAGTGGGCTGGAAGGCTCAGAAGGCCAAAGCTGTTACGCCGCGACCAAAGCCGCGCTCAATAGCTTCACGCGCTCCTGGTCGAAAGAGCTGGGTAAGCACGGTATCCGTGTGGTCGGTATCGCGCCGGGGATTCTGGAAAAAACAGGACTGCGTACGCCGGAATATGAAGAAGCGCTGGCGTGGACGCGCAATATCACCGTCGAGCAGCTGCGTGAAGGCTATACCAAAAACGCCATTCCTATTGGGCGCGCCGGAAGATTAGCAGAAGTGGCTGATTTTGTTTGTTATCTGCTGTCTGAACGCGCCAGCTATATCACCGGAGTAACCACTAACATTGCGGGCGGCAAAACGCGCGGCTAAGGAGGCTTTATGGTCAACGCCATTTTTTGTGCGCATGGCAAATTAGCTTGCGCCATGCTGGAATCGGTTCAGATGGTGTACGGCGATGCCAGGGTCGAGGCCGTTGAATTTGTGCCCGGCGAGAACGCCGGAGACATCGTAGCAAAGCTGGAAAAGTTAGTAAGCATTCACAATCAAGATGAGTGGCTAATCGCCGTGGATTTACAGTGCGGCAGCCCGTGGAATGCGGCAGCGATGCTTGCGATGCGCAATCCTCGTCTGCGGGTAATCAGCGGCCTTTCTCTGCCGCTGGCGCTCGAACTGGTTGATAACCAGGACAGCATGAATATTGATGAACTGTGTGAACACCTGACGCAAATCGCAAAGCAAACCTGCGTCGTCTGGAGACAGGTGGCAACAGCGGAGGAGGATTTCTGATGAACATTACGCTCGCCCGCATTGATGACCGCCTGATCCACGGCCAGGTCACTACCGTCTGGTCTAAAGTGGCTAACGCCCAGCGCATTATTATCTGCAATGACGAAGTTTATAACGATGAAGTTCGCCGGACATTATTGCGTCAGGCTGCGCCACCGGGAATGAAGGTTAACGTGGTCAATATTGAAAAAGCCGTCGCGGTGTATCACAACCCGCAATATCAGGACGAAACCGTTTTTTATCTTTTCACTCGCCCACAGGATGCCTTAGCAATGGTTCGACAGGGGGTAAAAATAGGTACCCTGAATATTGGCGGCATGGCCTGGCGTCCTGGTAAAAAACAGTTAACCAAAGCAGTTTCATTAGATGACGATGATATTAACGCATTTCATGAGTTAAATAATCTTGGCGTCATACTGGATTTACGCGTCGTAGCGTCAGATCCCTCAATCAATATTATCGACAAAATAAACGAACAGTTAATCGCAAATTAAATAATAGCGCCTGTGTACATATGCTTTAACAGGCAGGGATGACGACACTTAAAAGGTGACAAATCATGGAAATAAGTACCCTACAAATTATTGCTATATTTCTTTTTTCCTGTATTGCCGGAATGGGCAGCGTGCTGGATGAATTTCAGACTCATCGTCCGTTAATTGCCTGTACGGTGATTGGTTTAATTCTCGGTGATTTAAAAACCGGAATTATGCTCGGTGGTACGCTGGAATTGATAGCTCTAGGCTGGATGAACGTCGGCGCGGCGCAATCTCCGGATTCTGCACTCGCCAGCATAATCTCCGCCATTCTGGTTATCGTTGGTCAGCAAAGCATCGCCACCGGAATCGCCATCGCGTTGCCTGTGGCTGCTGCAGGCCAGGTGCTGACGGTGTTTGCCCGTACCATCACCGTAGTGTTCCAGCACGCGGCGGATAAAGCAGCGGAAGAAGCACGGTTTCGCACTCTCGATATTCTGCATGTCTCCGCGCTTGGCGTGCAGGCACTGCGCGTTGCTATTCCGGCACTGATTGTCTCGCTGTTCGTCAGCGCTGATATGGTGAGCAATATGCTGAGCGCCATTCCCGAATTTGTGACCCGTGGACTGCAGATTGCTGGCGGTTTTATCGTGGTGGTCGGTTACGCCATGGTGCTTCGCATGATGGGCGTGAAATATTTGATGCCTTTCTTTTTCCTCGGTTTCCTCGCAGGTGGCTACCTCGATCTCAGTCTGCTGGCGTTCGGTGGCGTCGGCGTGATCATGGCCCTGCTCTACATCCAGTTAAATCCACAGTGGCGTAAAGCTGAACCACATCCCCAGACCACCACTATCACCGCCCTTGACCAACTTGATGATTAACGGAGCCATCATGGAACAGAGAAAAATTACACGCAGCGATCTGGTGAGCATGTTTCTGCGCTCCAACCTGCAACAGGCATCCTTTAACTTTGAACGTATTCACGGGCTGGGTTTTTGCTACGACATGATCCCCGCCATCAAACGACTTTACCCATTAAAAGAGGATCAGGTTGCGGCGCTCAGGCGACACCTGGTGTTCTTCAATACCACGCCAGCCGTATGTGGCCCGGTCATCGGCGTCACTGCCGCCATGGAAGAGGCACGAGCCAACGGCGCGGAAATTGATGACGGTACCATTAACGGCATCAAAGTCGGTCTGATGGGACCATTGGCAGGAGTTGGCGATCCACTGGTCTGGGGAACGCTGCGCCCGATTACCGCCGCGCTCGGCGCATCTCTGGCACTTTCGGGCAACATTCTCGGCCCCCTGCTGTTCTTCTTTATTTTCAACGCGGTGCGTCTGGCGATGAAGTGGTATGGCCTACAGCTCGGCTTTCGCAAAGGGGTGAATATCGTCAGCGATATGGGCGGTAATTTGCTGCAAAAACTCACCGAAGGCGCGTCGATTCTCGGGCTGTTTGTGATGGGCGTGCTGGTGACCAAATGGACGTCAATCAACGTACCGTTGGTGGTTTCACAAACGCCTGCCGCCGATGGTGCCACCGTCACCATAACCGTGCAGAACATCCTCGACCAACTTTGCCCTGGTTTGCTGGCGCTCGGTCTGACGCTGCTGATGGTTCGTCTGCTCAACAAAAAAATTAACCCGGTATGGCTGATTTTCGCCCTGTTTGGTTTAGGGATTATCGGTAATGCGCTGGGCTTCCTGTCCTGATTCTTCGCCCCGGCACGACTGCCGGGGTCATCGCTCAACATGAGGTGGTTTATGAAAACAACAGCTCTGCGTCTTTATGGCAAACGTGACCTGCGTCTGGAAACCTTTGACCTTCCTGAAATGCAGGAGGATGAAATCCTCGCGACGGTGGTCACTGACAGCCTGTGCCTCTCTTCCTGGAAAGAGGCCAATCTGGGTGAAAACCATAAAAAAGTACCCGACGATGTGGCGACCAATCCCATCATCATCGGCCACGAATTTTGCGGCGATATTCTGGCCGTGGGTAAAAAGTGGCAGCACAAATTCCAGCCGGGTCAGCGTTATGTGATTCAGGCCAACCTGCAACTCCCCGACCGCCCGGATTGCCCCGGCTACTCCTTCCCGTGGGTAGGCGGCGAAGCGACGCATGTGGTTATTCCCAACGAGGTCATGGAACAAGATTGCCTGCTGGCATACGACGGCGAAACCTATTTTGAAGGCTCGCTGGTTGAACCGCTTTCCTGCGTGATTGGCGCGTTCAACGCCAACTATCATCTTCAGGAAGGTAGTTATAACCACACGATGGGGATTCGCCCGCAAGGGCGCACGCTGATCCTCGGCGGCACCGGACCAATGGGACTGTTGGCGATTGATTATGCGCTACATGGACCCGTTAACCCTTCGCTGCTCGTCATTACCGATACCGACAACGACAAATTGAGTTATGCACGCAAGCACTATCCATCAGAACCGCAAACACTGATTCATTATCTCAATGCCGCCGATGCAGCATTTGATACGTTAATGGCACTGAGTGGCGGTCACGGCTTCGATGATATTTTCGTCTTTGTGCCTAATGAAGGACTGGTGACTCTCGCCTCTTCCTTGCTGGCGACAGATGGTTGTCTGAATTTCTTCGCCGGACCGCAGGATAAGCACTTCAGCGCGCCAATTAATTTCTACGATGTGCATTATGCATTTACCCACTACGTGGGCACGTCAGGCGGCAATATCGACGACATGCGCGCAGCGGTCAAATTGATTGAAGAGAAAAAAGTGCAGGCCGCAAAAGTGGTAACACATATTCTTGGGCTGAATGCCGCGGGCGAAACCACGCTTGAATTGCCTGCCGTCGGCGGCGGCAAAAAGCTGGTGTATACAGGGAAATACCTGCCGCTGACGTCACTCACGCAGATTCAGGATCAAGCACTGGCGGCGATTCTGGCGCGTAATCAGGGGATCTGGTCCGGTGAGGCGGAGCAATACCTGCTCGCCCATGCAGAGGCAATTTCCCATGATTAATCGCGCTACTTAACTCTGCATGTCGCTGGCTGGTCGCCGCAGCAACTTCGCGGCCTGATGTGCGGCTGATTGCAGAAGCGGCACAATGTGCACGAGAAGAATAAAAAAACATCAGCGCCTTAAGGGGCGCTCAAATTGGTGGCAAAGTGCACATTGTTTATGCCGGATACGGAATGAAGCCTTATTCGCCTACATAATCTTGAAAATTCAATATATTGCAGTTATCTGGTAGGCCAGGTAAGCGTAGCGCATCAGGCAATCCTGTGTTTGTCATCAGTCTCAGCGCCTGTGCAATATGTGACATCGTGAGCCATGTCAGTAAGTGGTTAAATTCGCAGTGGTAGCATTCCTTCCGTGTTTTCTTACTAACCGGAGAAGTAATGGAACTGCTTTTATTGAGTAACTCGACGCTGCCGGGTAAAGCCTGGCTGGAACACGCGCTGCCGCTGATTGCTGAACAGTTGCAGGGTCGCCGTTCTGCGGTATTTATTCCTTTCGCTGGCGTAACGCAGACCTGGGATGATTACACAGCGAAAACGGCTGCGGTTCTCGCTCCGCTGGGTGTTTCTGTCACCGGTATTCATAGCGTTGTCGATCCCGTTGCCGCGATTGAAAATGCGGAAATTGTGATTGTCGGCGGCGGTAATACTTTCCAGTTGCTGAAACAGTGCCGCGAGCGCGGGCTGCTGGCACCCATTACTGACGTGGTGAAACGTGGCGCGCTGTATATTGGCTGGAGCGCAGGCGCTAACCTTGCTTGCCCAACCATTCGTACCACCAACGATATGCCGATTGTCGATCCGCAAGGTTTCGATGCGCTAAATCTGTTCCCGCTACAAATCAACCCGCACTTCACCAACGCGCTGCCGGAAGGCCATAAAGGTGAAACCCGTGAGCAGCGTATTCGCGAACTGCTGGTCGTCGCGCCAGAACTGACGATTATTGGTCTGCCGGAAGGTAACTGGATCACAGTAAGTAAAGGTCACGCTACGCTGGGTGGCCCGAACACCACTTATGTGTTTAAGGCTGGTGAAGAAGCGGTGCCGCTGGAAGCGGGTCACCGTTTTTAAGTGAATTGCCGGATGCATGATCCGGCATCTTGTTCATAGTGCCTGATGCGACGCTTTACGCGTCTTATCAGGCCTTCAGGGTCACGGTATTAATACTCGTCCCGTCCTTCATCTTCATCCGGCTGTTCCAGCACACTGTAAGCCACCGAACAAAACAGCGAGTTCAGACGCTGCATATCTCCCAGTAAGCCTAAATGTAGCGAACTGGTTTCAATACTCTGCACGTTTTGCTGGTGCAGGCGATCGACGTGGGCGTGGGAATAGCGGCGATTAAGAATGCGAAAACGATGTTTGCTGCGGCGCAAACGACGGGCGCTGGTAACATCGCCAGAGAAGAAAACCGACATTGCCAGTTTTAAATTACTGAGCAATTGCTCATAGAGCGCATCCAGTTCCTTCAAGCCATCAAGCGAAAATGCTCGCCTTGCTGCCAGCGATTTGTCGGCAATTTCACTCCCCATGCGCTCGACGATATCGGAGGCCTGTTCAAGGTTGAGCGACATTTCGATGATCTCCGCCCAGCGGCGCGACTCTTCTTCTGCCAGTTCCTCTTTTGGCATCCGCGCCAGATACAGCTTAATGGCGGTATAGAGAACGTTGATGTCATCAGCCAGCTTACGCAGCTCTTTCTCCTGCCGTGGCTCGCCGTGCATCACTTTATTCAACCCTTCCATCATCTGTTCCATGGCGTCGCCAATGCGCAGGGTTTCGCGGGCAGCGTTCGCCAGAGCAAGCGTGGGCGTATCCAGCGCGCTGACATCCAGATGTTTAGGCCGTAGCTGGGTATCCAGTTCCGGTTCATCGCGAATAATCGTTTTGCAAAACCGTGCCATCGGGTCAACGAATGGCAACATGACCAGGCAGCGTACAAGGTTGTAGAAGACGTGGAAATAGATCACCAATTCCGCTTTTGGCAATGGCAACTTCCCCATTGTCTCCGCCAGCAAATGAACAAACGGCAGGATAATCAGGCTACCCACCAGCTTAAACAGCAGGCTACCCAGCGCGACACGGCGGGCTGCGGCATTGGCGGCACTGTTGTTGAGCATCGCCAGCAGGCCGGAACCGAGGTTTGCACCAATCACCAGACAAAGCGCCACTGGGAAAGAGATAATGCCTGCGGCGGTCAGAGTCGCGGTCAGCAGTACCGCGGCAAGGCTGGAGTAGCTGATAATGGCGAACATCGCACCAATCAGCGCATCCAGCAAAATGTCGCCAGTCAGCGAGGCAAAGATCACCTGAACGCCGTTTGCCTGAGTGATCGGCGTTACGGCCTGCACAATCAACTCCAGCGCCAGTAAAATCAGCCCAAGACCAATACCGACGCGGCCCAGCTGCCCGGCGCGTGACTGTTTGCGTCCGAGGAAAAAAATCACGCCGATAAAAATAAGTAACGGTGACAGCCAGGATAAATCGAAGGTGAGAATACGCGCCATCAGCGCCGTCCCGACATCTGCACCCAGCACAATCACCAGCGCAGGCGCGAGAGCAACCAGATCCTGAGCGACGAACGAGGTCACCAGCATGGTGGTGGCATTACTGCTCTGCACCAGTGCGGTAACGCCGATCCCCGCGCAAAAGGCGAGCGGCTTTTTTTCGACGCTCCGGCTAAGGACAGTACGCAGACGCGCGCCGAAGACGCGCATTACACCTGTTCGAACAATATGAGTCCCCCAGACCAGCAGGGCGACGGCAGAAAGCAGGTGAAGCAAAGTTAGCACGGAATCAGGTTCTCCTTTTTGTTATGCATTTTCCTGTTAAGATTTTTCTAATCACGTTGTTTTTATCCAGGCATTTCTCTTGTATGTACTTTCAGTATAAGAGATTTATACAAGAAAGCATTTAAAAAGGCATTTATATAAAAATCCACCTGTATCTGTTGCTATTTCTGTCACACTTTCCCCTGTCGTTTACACCAGATAATCGTTGTCACTTTTGTGACCTCTGAGAAGATAAACAACGAAATATTTAAGACCAGTTCCTGTGAATGAAAATAATTAAGTAACAACGGTATTACGGAGATTGAGCAGCTTACGGTAGCAAAACGCATAAACTCCTGAATCGCCAAAAAAGAGAAACTAAATAATTTTTGTCTTAAAAAACATTGCGCAGAAAAGAATAAAGAGAACAATAATACTATTTGTAGCGTAACAGTGGCGACTGCATAAGCGTAAAAACCGCCTTCAACGCCGATATCCTTAAGTAAAGAAAGTGAATGAACGATATCGGAATAAAAAGGGATACGACCATTACCAAGCGAGTAGAACAGATATGTGGCTATCGCGATAACATCCATGACACCCCAAAAAAGAAGAATGTATTTTTTATATTGACGTTGCATAAAGTAAATCCTTTTTACGAAAACAAATATTACCAGGAATTATTATAATTGCGGGCGTTTTTGGATTAACACTCCACCCGTATTTTTTAAACCTCTGTCAGCTATACCTTCACTAAATAAGACATCGATACGCCCTTTACTTTTATCGTGATACAGAATACTGCATGAGATACACCTTATACCCTCTTTGGATTTACGAAAATCTAACCAATAACGACCATCATAAAATACCCACTCCACACCTGTTTTTATATTAATCATCCAATCATTATAACCTGTTGGTTTTTTTCCTAATAGTTCAGTAACTTCGGACTCTGAACATCCTTCGAAAGCGAAAAAATCTATTTCATCAATTTTTATCATGTTCAATAATCCATTATTTATGACATTAAAAACCGGGGCAAATACCCCGGTGTTATCACTTACTCGGCATCATACCCCAGATTCGGTGCCAACCAACGCTCGACTTCGGTAACGCTCATTCCTTTACGGCGGGCATAGTCTTCAACCTGATCGCGCTGAATTTGCGCCACCGCGTAATACTTGCTGTCTGGATGACTGAAGTACCAACCCGAAACCGATGCACCCGGCCACATGGCGAAGGATTCCGTGAGTTTCATACCGGTATGTTTTTCCACTTCCAGCAGCTCCCAGATTGTGGCTTTTTCCGTATGTTCCGGGCAGGCAGGGTAGCCCGGTGCAGGACGGATGCCCTGGTAGTTTTCGCGGATCAGCTCTTCGTTGCTGAGGTTCTCGTTCGGCGCATAGCCCCAGTAGACTTTACGCACACGCTCATGGAGATACTCCGCAAAGGCTTCCGCCAGACGGTCGGCAAGCGCTTTCACCATGATTTTGTTGTAATCATCATGCTGTGCTTCAAAGGCATCAGCCAGTGCGTCCTCTTCCAGCCCGCCAGTCACGGCAAATGCGCCGATGTAATCCGCTTTGCCGGAAACCTTCGGCGCAACGAAGTCAGCGAGACAGTAGTTAGCGAAGCCGGTTTTTTCGGTCTGTTGGCGTAGATGGTGGCTGACATTAATCACATGGGTACGCGTTTCGTCACGGTAGATTTCAATGTCATCGCCCACACGGTTTGCCGGGAACAGGCCCACCACACCACGCGGGTTCAGCATTTTTTCGGCGCTTAATTTATCCAGCATGTCGTTGGCGTCTTTAAACAGCCGCTGCGCCTCAACACCTACCACTTCATCTTCCAGAATGCGCGGATACTTCCCGGCCAGCGACCAGGTCATAAAGAACGGCGTCCAGTCGATGTAATTACGCAGCGTTTCGATGCTGGCTTCGACTTCCTGCACACCGAGACGGTGCGCCACCGGCGGCGTGTAAGCCTGCCAGTCAAAAGCGAAGTCGTTATCACGCGCCGCTTCCAGCGTGACCGGTGGTGTGCGTGGTTTCTTTCGTCCGTGCTGAATACGCACGGTTTCGTACTCCTTGCGGGTACGAGCAACGAAATCATCGCGCTGAGTATCGGAAAGCAGCGCCGCCACCACACCAACGGTGCGCGATGCGTTCTGCACATACACCGTCGGGCCGCTGTAGTTCTGCTCGATTTTCACCGCCGTGTGCGCTTTTGAGGTGGTCGCGCCGCCAATCAATAGCGGAATGGTGAAGCCCTGACGCTCCATCTCTTTCGCCACGTTAACCATCTCGTCCAGCGACGGCGTGATCAGCCCCGAAAGGCCAATCAAATCAGCATTCACTTCTTTAGCGGTACGGAGAATTTTTTCCGCAGGCACCATCACGCCGAGATCGACAATTTCGTAGTTGTTACATTGCAGCACCACGCCAACGATATTTTTACCGATGTCGTGGACATCACCCTTCACTGTGGCGATCACCATCTTGCCGTTGGTTTTACCCTGCTCTTTGCTGGCTTCAATGAACGGCTCGAGATACGCCACCGCCTGCTTCATTACGCGCGCCGATTTCACCACCTGCGGCAGGAACATTTTGCCCTCGCCAAACAGGTCGCCGACCACGTTCATGCCGTCCATCAACGGGCCTTCAATCACTTCAATCGGACGCGTAGCCTGCTGGCGGGCTTCTTCGGTATCCTGCTCGATAAACTCGGTAATGCCTTTGACCAGCGAGTATTCCAGACGTTTATTCACTTCCCACGAGCGCCACTCCGCCTGCTGGGTGTTAGCGGTGTCGTCGGTTTTGCTGCCGCGATATTTCTCGGCAAGCTCCAGTAAACGCTCGGTGCCATCGTCGCGACGGTTGAGGATCACATCCTCCACCGCGTCGCGTAGCTCGGTAGGCAGGTCGTCGTAAATCGCCAGTTGCCCGGCGTTGACGATCCCCATATCCATGCCATTGCGAATAGCGTAGTAGAGGAACACCGCGTGAATGGCTTCGCGCACCGGATCGTTGCCACGGAATGAGAAAGAAACGTTAGAAACGCCGCCGGAAATCAGTGCGTGCGGCAGTTCACGTTTGATGTCTTCACACGCGCCGATAAAGTCCTGCGCGTAATTGTTGTGCTCTTCAATGCCAGTTGCGACCGCGAAGATGTTCGGGTCGAAGATGATATCTTCAGCCGGGAAGCCAACCTCTTCGGTGAGGATTTTGTACGCCCGACGGCAAATCTCGATTTTCCGTGCGCGGGTATCGGCCTGGCCCTGTTCGTCAAAAGCCATTACCACGACTGCCGCACCGTAGCGACGCAACAGTTTCGCGTGATGGATAAAGGCGTCGACACCCTCTTTCATCGAGATAGAGTTAACAATGCCTTTGCCCTGGATACACTTCAGACCTTTTTCAATAACGTCCCATTTTGAGGAGTCGATCATAATCGGCACGCGAGCGATATCCGGTTCACCGGCAATCAGATTGAGAAAACGCACCATCGCCGCTTCGGCGTCGAGCATCCCTTCATCCATGTTGATATCGATAATCTGCGCACCGTTTTCCACCTGCTGACGCGCCACATCCAGCGCCTCGCTGTATTTCTCTTCTTTGATCAGTCGCTTGAACTTAGCGGAACCGGTGACGTTGGTGCGTTCACCCACGTTCACAAACAGGCTATCTTCGCCAATGTTCAGCGGCTCCAGGCCGGACAAGCGGCAGGCTACGGGAATTTCCGGTAGTTTGCGCGGCGCTAATCCTTCTACTGCACGACTCATCGCTGCAATATGTTGTGGCGTGGTGCCGCAGCAGCCGCCGACGATATTGAGAAAGCCTGCTTCTGCCCATTCACGTATCTGTTTTGCCATCGTGTCGGCGTCGAGATCGTATTCACCAAAGGCGTTGGGCAGCCCGGCGTTCGGGTGGGCGGTGACGTAGCATTCCGCAATACGCGACAGTTCCTGTACGTACTGGCGCAGTTCGTCTGGCCCCAGCGCACAGTTCAGGCCAAAGGTCAGCGCTTCGGCGTGGCGCAGGGAGTTGTAAAACGCTTCAGTGGTCTGCCCGGAGAGCGTGCGCCCGGAGGCGTCGGTGATGGTGCCAGAGATCATAATCGGCAGTTCAACGCCCAGCGCTTCAAACTCCGTTTTCACCGCAAAGACCGCCGCTTTGGCGTTAAGGGTGTCGAAAACGGTTTCAATCAGGATCAGATCCGCGCCACCTTCCACCAGCGCTTTGGTGGATTCTCGATAAGCCGCCACCAGCTGGTCAAAAGTGATGTTGCGGAATGCCGGATCGTTGACGTCCGGAGAAATAGACGCCGTGCGGTTGGTCGGGCCGAGAACACCGGCAACGTAGCGCGGTTTCTCCGGCGTGCGGGCAGTCCACTCGTCGGCACAGGCGCGCGCCAGTTTCGCCGCTGCAAAGTTGATTTCCGCCGACAGGGATTCCATCTGGTAATCCGCCATCGCAATGGTCGTGGAGTTGAAGGTGTTGGTTTCGATGATATCCGCGCCCGCTTCAAAGTAGGCGTTGTGGATAGCGGCGATCACTTCCGGTTTACTGAGCACCAGCAGATCGTTATTGCCTTTGAGGTCGCATGGCCAGTCGGCAAAGCGTTCACCACGAAAATCGGCTTCGTTCAGTCGATAGCTCTGGATCATGGTGCCCATACCGCCGTCCAGCACCAGAATACGTTCATTTAACTGCGCACGCAGTTGTTCCACTTTGCTGCTCACACTTGCTCCCGACACGCTCAACCCAGATTTAATAAAAATTCAACAAACCATACTGGCATAAACGCATCTGTGGTAAAAGCGACCACCACGCAACATGAGATTTGTTCAACATTAACTCATCGGATCTGTTCAGCAACTATTGCATTCGCTGATAATAAAAATGAAAATGATTTCCACGATACAGAAAAAGGAGACTGTCATGGTCGCCCCCATTCCCGCAAAACGCGGCAGAAAACCCGCCGTTGCCACCGCACCAGCGACTGGACAGGTTCAGTCTTTAACGCGTGGCCTGAAATTACTGGAGTGGATTGCCGAATCCAATGGCAGTGTGGCACTCACGGAACTGGCACAGCAAGCCGGGTTACCCAATTCCACGACCCACCGCCTGCTAACCACGATGCAGCAACAGGGCTTTGTCCGTCAGGTCGGCGAACTGGGTCACTGGGCAATCGGCGCACACGCCTTTATGGTCGGTAGCAGCTTTCTCCAGAGCCGTAATTTGTTAGCGATTGTTCACCCTATCCTGCGCAATCTAATGGAAGAGTCTGGCGAAACGGTCAATATGGCGGTGCTTGATCAAAGCAATCACGAAGCGATTATTATCGACCAGGTACAGTGTACTCACCTGATGCGTATGTCCGCGCCTATCGGCGGTAAATTGCCGATGCACGCTTCCGGTGCGGGTAAAGCCTTTCTGGCCCAACTGAGCGAAGAACAGGTGACGAAGCTGCTGCACCGCAAAGGGTTACATGCCTATACCCACGCGACGCTGGTGTCTCCTGTGCATTTAAAAGAAGATCTCGCCCAAACGCGCAAACGGGGTTATTCATTTGACGATGAGGAACATGCGCTGGGGCTGCGTTGCCTTGCAGCGTGTATTTTCGATGAGCACCGCGAACCGTTTGCCGCAATTTCAATTTCCGGACCGATTTCACGTATTACCGATGACCGCGTGACCGAGTTTGGCGCTTTTGTAGTGCGCGCCAGTAATCAGCGCGGAACAAGTCGGCGTGCATCTCTTCAAATAGCGGACCAATACGCGGGTCGGCACATAACCAGTGACGGAACTCTTCCGGGAAAACATCGCCCGGCGAGACGCTGTACCACGGTTCGCTGGCAAGTTCGTCTTCCGGGTAGCGCGGCAGCGGGATGTCGCGGAAATTCACTTCCGTCATGTAGCAAATTTCGTCGTAATCATAAAACACCACGCGCCCGTGACGGGTGACGCCAAAGTTTTTAAATAACATATCCCCAGGGAAGATGTTGGCAGCGGCAAGCTGGCGAATGGCGTTGCCGTACTCTTCAATGGCATCACGCAATTGCTGCCCCTCAACTTGCTCAAGCCAGATATTAAGCGGCACCATCCGTCGTTCGATATAGAGATGGCGAATCACAATTTGTTCGCCGAGATCGGTGATTTTTTCCGCTGCTTCCTGGAGCAGTAATTCCATTAATGCCGGGGAAATATGCCGCTTCTCCAGCACAAAGTTTTCAAACTCCTGGGTGTCCGCCATTCCTCATTACAGCCCTGTAGATAAACGAGATACTCGCGGTAGCTTTCGGTTTTGGCGTGCTTCTGGCAGCCGATAGCCATATACAATTCAGCGGTGGTTTTACCTGGCAGAATTTCCCGTAGCCACTCGACCAGCGCTGCGGGCAGCGGTGCATAAACCATAAAATAAGAACGCGCAAAGCCAAAAACAATGCTCGCTTCGGCGGTCGTCGTCAGGCAGGTATCAATAAATAACTCGCCGTCGTCCGTCTGGTGGATCGGCAATAAAAATGGCAACGTGCCGGAAGGCGTGATCAGTTTGCCCACCAGCCAGGCTGCCTTATTGCGGTAAAACAGTTCGTTCGCCACCTGTAAATGACTTTCGGCGAGGTTGTCTGTCCCCAGCGTTTCCGTCAGATGGCGAACGATGTAATGAATGTCACGGCTTTTATTCTGCCAACGCAGACGCAGCGGCAGATCGCTGATAACGCGCATCAGCAGAGATTCCCAGCCGTGATCGGGGTGAAAGTCTTTCGCCAGTGGGCGTGGAATGGTACGAAAGCGGCGCTCTGGCTGGGAGCTAAAAATAAAAAGCCGCTCGGGAGTAAGCGAGCGGTGGTCAAATAACCGACAGTACACGGAGTTGAAAAAGCTCTCCGCAATCTCGAAGCGCGGGTAATCTGGCAACAGCCGGGTGTAATGCTCTTTAACGCGCAGTAAAAATACCGCGTCCGTGCTTTGGCCGTTAGTAATGCAGCGCAGTTGCTCCACGACCAGACCCACGTGATGATCGTAAAGATGAATACGGTTTTTCATCGCCTGCTGGACAGCATGCCAGTCGGCTTGCTCGAAACGCTGCTGCGCCCCGGAAGTCACTTCGAGGAATCGACCATACTGAGCGTCGAAACCTTGCAAAATGGTTTGTGCAATCAGTAATTCCAGGCCACGCGGCATTTGTTGCCCTCGTCGGGAGCAGAGAATTGCCGGATAAGACGCGTAAGCGTCACATCAGGCGCTGATTGCCGGATGCGGCGTAGACGCCTTATCCGGCCTACGTTCGGCAACGGCTGTAGGCATGATAAGACGCGCAAGCGTCGCATCAGGCGCTGATTGCCGGATGCGGCGTGAACGCCTTATCCGGCCTACAGTCAGCAACGTTTATCGGTTGCTTAGAACTGCGATTCTTCGGTGGAGCCGGTCAGCGCGGTAACCGACGACGTGCCGCCCTGAATAATGGTCGTCACTTTATCGAAGTAACCTGTACCCACTTCCTGCTGGTGAGATACGAAGGTATAGCCATCTTTCGCGGCGGCAAATTCCGGCTGCTGCACTTTCTCAACATAGTGCTTCATACCCTCACCCTGGGCATAGGCGTTTGCCAGGTCAAACATGTTGAACCACATGCTGTGGATACCTGCCAGGGTGATGAACTGGAACTTGTAGCCCATATCCGACAGTCCGCCGCATCGGCATCGGTACGAGCAACCAGCAGGGTTGGAACGCCCGTCACATCTGCTGCCAGACGCGCCGCGACCAGTTTCTGAATAGCTTCCTGAGTTGGCACCAAAACTTTGCCGCCCATGTGACCACATTTCTTCACTGATGCCAGCTGATCTTCGAAGTGAACTGCCGCTGCACCGGCTTCAATCATCGCTTTCATCAGTTCAAAGGCATTCAGTACACCGCCAAAACCGGCCTCCGCATCGGCGACGATCGGCAGGAAGTAATCGACATAGCGCGGATCGCCCGGCTCAATGCCCGCGGACCATTGGATCTGATCCGCACGGCGGAAAGTATTGTTGATCCGCTCCACCACCGCTGGCACCGAGTTTGCCGGATAGAGCGACTGATCCGGATACATGCTGGCCGCCAGGTTAGCGTCCGCCGCTACCTGCCATCCCGACAGATAGACTGCTTCAATACCCGCTTTCGCCTGTTGCAGCGCCTGACCACCAGTCAGTGCACCGAGGCTGTTGATGTAGCCTTTTTTCGACTCGCCGTGCAGCAGACGCCACATTTTCGCCGCGCCCAGTTGCGCCAGGGTGCATTCCGGATTGACTGAACCGCGTAATTTCACCACATCTTCCGCGCTGTACGGGCGAGTAATGCCTTCCCAACGCGGTTGAGTCCACTCTTTCTGTAATTCTTCAATTTGTTGTGTACGGGTTTTCATGTGCAGATGCTCCATAGTTATGTGGTGGTTTACGCTAACAGGCGGTAGCCTGGCAGGGTCAGGAAATCAATTAACTCATCGGAAGTGGTGATCTGTTCCATCAAGCGTGCGGCATCGTCAAAACGCCCATGGGAGAAACGTTCTTCGCCCAGTTCGCTGGCAATGACTTTCATCTCTTCGCCCAGCATCTGGCGGAACAAGGCTTTAGTCACCGGTTTGCCATTGCTCAACGTTTTTTGATGATGGATCCACTGCCAGATTGAGGTACGGGAAATTTCAGCCGTCGCCGCATCTTCCATCAGGCCATAAATCGGCACACAGCCATTGCCAGAGATCCACGCTTCGATGTACTGCACAGCCACGCGAATGTTGGCGCGCATACCTTCTTCGGTGCGTTCACCATCACAAGGTGCCAGCAGCTGATCGGCAGTAATCGGCGCGTCTTGTTCGCGCATCACCTCAAGCTGGTTTTTGCGGGAGCCGAGAATATCGTTGAATACCGCCATTGCCGTATCAGCAAGGCCCGGGTGAGCGATCCATGTGCCATCGTGACCGTTATTGGCTTCCAGCGATTTATCCGCTTTTACTTTGTCGAGCACCTGGTTATTGCGCTCTTCATCTTTGCTCGGAATAAACGCCGCCATGCCGCCCATCGCAAAAGCACCGCGTTTATGGCAGGTTTTAATCAACAGGCGTGAGTAAGCATTCAGGAAGGGTTTATCCATCGTCACTGCCTGTCTGTCTGGCAGGACGCGATCGGGATAGTTTTTCAATGTTTTGATATAACTGAAGATGTAATCCCAGCGACCGCAGTTCAGACCAACAATATGGTCACGCAGCGCGTGAAGGATTTCATCCATCTGGAACACGGCGGGCAGCGTTTCAATCAGCAACGTCGCCTTGATGGTGCCGCGCGGCAGATTAAAGCGATCTTCTGCATAGCTGAAGACTTCGCTCCACCAGGCCGCTTCCTGCCAGGACTGGGTTTTCGGCAGATAGAAATAGGGACCGCTGCCCTTTGCCAACAGTGCCTGATAGTTGTGGAAGAAATAGAGCGCAAAATCAAACAGGCTACCGGGGATTGTCTCACCACGCCAGGTGACATGTTTTTCCGGCAAGTGCAGACCGCGTACCCGACAAATCAAAACCGCTGGATTGGGCTTGAGCTGATAAATTTTGCCTGCTTCATTGCTATAGCTGATGGTGCCGTTAACCGCATCGCGCAGGTTAATTTGCCCATCGATCACTTTGTTCCAGTCTGGTGCCAGTGAATCTTCGAAATCGGCCATAAAGACTTTCACATTGGCGTTGAGCGCGTTGATCACCATCTTGCGCTCTACAGGTCCGGTAATCTCTACGCGACGATCTTCTAAGTCCGCAGGAATCCCGCGAATTTTCCAGTCAGCATCACGAATGGAAGCTGTTTCCGAAATGAAATCAGGCAACGTTCCGTTATCGATATCCTGCTGCTGCTGAATGCGCGCTGCCAGAAGTTTATTGCGTTGTGGCGTAAAATGCGTCACCAGCTCAGTCAGAAATTCTACCGCTTCGGCAGTAAGAATTTGCTTCTCCTGCTCGCCATACGGCCTTGTAAAAGCCAGTTCATCGATTGTTGTTGCCTGTTCAGTCATCGTGCAGCTCCTCGTCATGGATCCGAAAACTTCCCCACTGTGAACGAAGGATCGTTGTGCGCTTTTCGTTCAGCACAACTAAGACTACTCATTTAAAATGCAAAATCAAAAACAATTTCCATTTTAATTAAAAATACATGTTAACTTATTGATAACAATATAAATAAAATTTATTCACTTACTGAGGTGTGTTTCGGAAATAAAAAAGGCACCCGAAGGTGCCTGAGGTAAGGTGCTGAATCGCTTAACGATCGACTATCACAGAAGATTAATCCAGCGTTGGATTCATGTGCCGTAGATCATATGGCGTGATCTGGTAGACGTAATAGTTGAGCCAGTTGGTAAACAGCAAATTACCGTGACTACGCCAGCTCGCTCGCGGTGTATTTTGCGGATCATTGTGCGGGAAATAGTTATACGGTACATCCGGGTCTAGCCCGGCTTCCACATCGCGGAAATATTCCTGCGCCAGCGTTTGCGCATCATATTCGGGATGGCCCGTCACAAAGGCAATGCGCTTATCTTTGCTGGCAAACAGATATGCATCCCCTTCTTCCGTCTCTGCCAGAATTTCCAGATCGGTATAATCACGAATCAACGCTGCCGGAAAGTCAGCATAGCGCGAATGCGGTGCCAGGAATGAATCATCAAAGCCACGCGTCAGAAGCGCATGAGGATGGAGAATATGATGCTCGTAAACGCCAGAGAGTTTGTCGGTGCGGGTTTGCTTAGGAATACCATAGAGGATATTGAGCGCGGCCTGTACAGCCCAGCAGACAAACAGCGTCGAGGTGACGTGATCTTTCGACCACTCCAGCACCTGTTTGATCTGCGGCCAGTAAGCGACATCATTAAACTCCACCAGGCCCAGCGGCGCGCCGGTAACTATCAGACCGTCAAAGTTTTGTTCCTGAATATCTTCAAAGTTACAGTAGAAGTTATTCAGATGCTCTGCGGGCGTGTTGCGCGATTCACGGGAATCGATGCGCAACAGCTGAATATCGACCTGCAAAGGTGAGTTTGAAAGCAGGCGCAGAAACTGATTTTCAGTTTCGATCTTCTTCGGCATCAGGTTAAGGATAAGCACCTTTAGCGGACGAATTTCCTGACCAGACGCGCGAGAAGTTGTCATCACAAAGACGTTTTCTTCACGCAAGAAATTGACGGCGGGTAGCTCGTCCGGCACACGAATCGGCATAACCTGATTACCTCACTACATACGCTTATACGTTTAGACATCCAGATAGCTGAAGATAACCAGAAAATTTACCAATGTCGAGCCTGCATGTTGAAGGTGAGAAAGTTTCAAGGAAAAGGCTACGTTAGAATATAAGAATGACGAAAAGGAGAGAAAATGGTTATTAGTATTCGCCGCTCACGGCATGAGGAAGGGGAGGAACTCGTTGCGATTTGGTGTCGTTCTGTCGATGCCACTCACGATTTTTTATCAGCAGAGTATCGGGCCGAGCTGGAAGAGCTGGTGCGTTCCTTCCTGCCGGAAGCGCCGTTGTGGGTCGCGGTTAATGAGCGGGATCGGCCGGTTGGGTTTATGTTGTTAAGTGGGCAGCATATGGATGCGCTGTTTATCGATCCTGATGTGCGCGGCTGCGGCGTGGGTCGGATGCTGGTGGAACATGCGCTCTCGATGGCACCGGAACTGACAACCAATGTTAATGAGCAAAATAAGCAGGCTGTTGGGTTCTATAAGAAGATGGGTTTTAAGGTTACGGGACGCTCTGAGGTGGACGATTTGGGGAAACCGTATCCATTGCTGAATCTGGCATATGTGGGGGCGTAGGCGGTTTTTTCTCATCCCGGTGGGCTGAACTTTAGGTTTCGTACCCACCAATGGTGACATGATTATTTCTGCTTAAACATTGCCATGACCGCACTATCACTGAGCACCACTGATTGCGCATGGATGTGGAACTGGCGATATTTCATTAACGTTGCCCCTGCGACCACTTCATGAAGAATGCGTTCCTCAACCTGTGACAAACCGCCCTCATTCATTTCCAGCGCGCTCACAACAATATCCATACGTTTTGCTGGCAAAAAAGAATGCCAGGTTGAACGTGGGTGGAGTTGCAGAACAAGATCTTGCAGAACTTTTTCTGCAACAAAGAAATTGGCGATTAACAGGCGCTGGTTACTGAAGGCAGCATCTCCTGACACTTCACGTTTGCTTTCAAGATCGCGAACAGTAATTTGATTACGACGAATTTGGATATACAGAACTGACATGAGATTCCCTTCATCATGCAAATAATTGATATGCAAAAAACCCCGGCCTTATTGACCGGGGTTTTTCTAATTTGATGCCTGGCAGTTCCCTACTCTCGCATGGGGAGACCCCACACTACCATCGGCGCTACGGCGTTTCACTT
>PPYF01506868.1_pt1 | contig 37982 bp, 25 predicted proteins | sample 1559871 | NCBI WGS metagenome assembly PPYF01 (sample SAMN08240021, study PRJNA423297) | Human gut metagenome, whole genome shotgun sequencing project.
TAATATATACAGCCTTTGTCATCTGCGGAATGTTGACCGCTTCCTGCTCGGATTTATTAAATCTGGAATCAAAGACAGATGTGACGAACAATTATCTGTTCACTACTCCCGAAGGGTTGAATACAGCTGTTACAGGTCTGTACTCCCTGGCTCGTGAATTGCCGGGTGGAGCGGATAATAATGAATCCAATCTGTACATCGTTACTATGTGTGACTTTAATACGGATATTGCGATACTTAGAGCAGGTGTTTCTACTTCAATCGGACGTTTGAATACGAGCTTTACTCCAAGTACTGGTGATGTCAATAAGTTCTGGAAACATCACTATGGTATTATTGGAAAAGCAAATGAAATTATTGTAGCCGCAGAAGCCCTGGGACTGGATGACAGCGATGTGCTCCATGCATGGAGTGAAGCGAAATTCTTCAGAGGACGGAGCTATTTTGAACTCTGGAAACGCTTTGACCGTCTTTATCTGAATATCACCCCGACCACCGTCGACAATCTGAAACGGGAATACAAACCTGCTTCTCACGAAGAACTGATGACGCTGATTACAACTGACTTGGACGATGCCATGAAAGGGCTGGACTGGTCGCTTCCTCAAAATAATGGAAATGTATTGTATGGACGGGTAACAAAAGCTACTGCCAAGCATGTTCGTGCACAGGTTGCCATGTGGGAGTCAGATTGGGATACAGCCATTGAGGAATGTGAGGATATCTTTAAGCAGGAAGGCATCTACTCGATGGAAAAGAAAGCCGAGAATGTATTTAATGGGGCAGATTTGAAATCTCCGGAAGTGTTATGGAGTTTCCAATATTCACAAAACTTGGGTGGAGGTGGTTCCGGAACTCCGGTTGCCGGACATCGTGTCTCTATTCAAACCACTACCCGAATCAATAAAATTTCAGGTTGTATCAATACGGCCGATCAGGGTGGATATGGTTGGGGACGTATTTATCCGAATACCTATCTGTTGAGTCTGTACGATCAGGCAAAAGATACGCGATATAATGAGTTGTTTGTTCACCGTTTCAAATACAATGACCCTACTTCTCCTAAATATGGAGAATTGATTCCTCTTACACAGAGTTCCAGCTATTGTGAAACACTGCATTTTATGTCGAAAAAATACTTTGACCAATGGACGATGGCTGATAATCCGGACCGGACAACAGGTTTCAAGGATCTGATTGTCTATCGACTGGCAGAAACTTACTTAATGGCGGCAGAGGCATATATGCGTCGTGACGGAGGTATGAGTACGGATGCTTTGCGCTGTTACAATAAAACATGGGAACGTGCGGGAAATGATAAATTTGCAGGTCCTCTGACACAGGATATACTTTTGGATGAATATGCCCGTGAGTTGAATTTTGAAGGCGTTCGCTGGCCTTTGTTGAAACGTTTGGGACTCTTGGGCGAAAGAGTGAAAGCGCATTATGGCGAGACGAAGGCTGAAAACCCTTATCTGGATAAAGATTATGCGGAATGCCGTACCAGTTTTGTGGTTGGAAAGCACGAATGTTGGCCTATTCCACAGGAACAGATTGACTTGATGGGAAAAGAGAATTTCCCACAGAATGAGAACTGGTATTAAGCGATTGATTATCTGTAAAACATGAATGAATATGAAAAAAATAATATACTTCTTATTGATTTTAAATCTGGGGTTACTTTCCTGTGTCGATGATGCATCGGTACGCGTGATGCCTGAATTTAATTGTAAAGATACAAAAGTAAATTTGGCGAAAGCGGCGGGTTCTTCTTTTACGTCGCTGTTATATACCAATGTCGGTCAGGTTGCTGTACAGTACGAAGCGGAATGGCTTTCTGTAGATGTAAGTTCAAAAAGTGTTGTCTACACGGCCTTGACACAAAATGATGGTGAAGATGCAAGAACGGCTGTCGTGAAACTGACTTGCGGCTCATATACAGTAGAAGTGACGGTTACCCAGGATTCTAAAGAACCGGATCTTTCTTTGAAGATAGGACAAAGTGTGGATGAGGGTATCGGTATGATTTTCTGGGTGGATCCTTCGGATAATATGGTAGGAAAAGCGGTTTCAGTGAAACGTCAGGGAGGGAATCCTTTTGAGGCTTCTGTGATGCCTCATAGTGCACTTTCCACCGTCAACGGATATGCTAATTCTGCCTTGTTCACTTCTCCGTCGGCAAATGATGCGGTAGCATATTGCCAGTCGTTGGGTGACGGGTGGTATCTGCCTGCCCGCGATGAATTATGGGAATTGTTTGATACCTATAATGGTGTTGGACATACTGATCCGGATTTTGTTTCAGCCGTACCTGATAAACTGACGGAAGTAGAGAAGGCGGCACGTGCTGCATTTGATAAGATGTTGACTGATTTACAAGGTGATGTGATGAACGAGGCTGCCGGTTCGGGTAATGGCGAAAGCTATTGGTCGAGTACGGAAAACGCAGCAGGTAATCAGGCTTATTGGGTACGTTTCGGTAAATCGGGAGCTGATGCAGGAAATAAGACTGCTACTAACCGTTTTGTAAGATGTATGCGTACAATCGGTGATTATACTTATCCTGAAGAACCGGCAACATTGACGGTTAATCCAAATCCTGTGACATTGGAAGGAGCTAATGAAGCGGAAGCAAATGTGACATTGACATCCAATAAAACGGTATTTAGTGTGGCTTTGGCAAATGATTCCTGGCTTTCGTATACTATTTCGGGCACAACAGTTACGTTCAAGGCAAAATCTAAAAATACCACTGGCGATGTTCGTACGACTGTTGCTACGGTTACAGCCGGTACTGGCACAGCCGCTAAGTCGGTGGAGGTAACGGTGAATCAGAATGTTGCGGCTGAAGGAGGCGCTTCTCTCGAGTTAAGCACAAATGCCGTGACTATTACTCCTGATGCTGTGACGAAATCAGAAGGAATAACGATGATTTCTGATGAAACAGAATTTACAGTAAATATAACTGATGAGTCTTGGGTGAAAGCGTATGTTGATATAACAAGTAAAACTCTTTATTTCTGGACATTATCGCCTAATTTGAATAGTTCTAACCGGGTAACGACTGCTACGGTAATAGCCGGAAGCGGAGCGAATGCACCTAAACAAGAAGTTACTATTACACAAAGAGGGCTTTTAAGTTCCGAGTTTGCGGTGGGACAGGTGATTGCGGATAATGGTTCGTTAAAAGGGGGCATTGTGTTCTGGGTAGATGGCACTAATCGTGGTAAGGCTAAGATTATGTCGTTGGACAGAGAGAATCTGGCATGGTCTACGGTAAGTTCTCCGGCTTCTACCGGTTTAACTTTATCCAATGACAATGGCCTGGCAAATACTACTGCGTTGGCAGCATTGCCGAATGCAGCAGAAATGCCCGCGCTTAAATATTGTATGGATAAAGGTTCCGGATGGTATTGGCCTACGAGAAGGGATTTGGAACAGATGTTTGAAACTTATAATGGGACTGCAGTGGCAGATGCAACGGAGAATAACCCGGATGCGATTACTGATTTTGAGAAAGCAAACCGTACAGCTTGGGATCAAGTGATTACTGGTGCAGGAGGAACTATCATGAATACGGCAGCAGCATCTGCTACCGGAGATTCTTATTGGGCTAGTCGTGAAACGTCGAGCGGTACAAGCGCATTTTATGTACGTTTTGGAAAACCGCTTGCCTGGGATAAATCGAATGCTAAAAAAGACGGTAAAAGATTTGTTCGTGCAGTCCGTTCAATCTCGAAATAATGGTATTAGGTATGTATAAGGTATATCAAAAAATAATTTTAGCCTGTTTGTTACTGGTTATGACCGGCACGGTTTATAGTCAGCGTGTGACGCAAACGATTAATGATGGTTGGAAGTTCTCCCTCTTTGAGGGAGACGCGTCCACTGCTGACTTTGATATTTCCGGTTGGACTGATGTTTCCATTCCTCATACATGGAATGCAAAAGATGCAGATGATGAAATTCCCGGTTATTTCCGGGGAAAAGGCTGGTACAGGAAAGTGGTGACAGTGGAGGAACTGATTCCCGAACAAAGAGTCTATCTTAGTTTTGAGGGAGCCAATCAAGAAACGAATGTGTTTGTGAATGGAACGTTTGTTGGAAATCATAAAGGTGGTTATTCCGCTTTTACGTTTGACGTGACTGATTATGTCCATGCCGGACGCAATCTGATAGCTGTGAGTGTTGACAACTCGCATCATCCGGATATTGCTCCTCTTTCGGCGGACTTTACTTTCTTCGGGGGAATCTATCGGGATGTTTATCTGGTGTATACTTCTCCTGTGCAACTGTCTACTACTCATTATGCTTCTAGTGGTGTGTATCTCAAAGCATCGAAGATTACGGATTTGCAAGCAAATATTTCAGTGAAGACATTCTTGTCCAATGCTTTGAAGAGTAATCAATCATTGATTCTTGAAACGGAGATTTTGGATGCAGATGGTAACAGAGTAGCGCTTTCACAAAAGAAAGTAAATGTGAAGGCAGAAGAAAAGAATGTAGCTTTTGAATCGCTCATGACTATTACGCAGCCTAAACGTTGGGATGTAGACTCTCCTTATATATATAAGGTGTATAGCCGTCTGAAGAATAAAAAAGAGGAGGTGCTCGATTGTGTTGTCAATCCGCTGGGAATTCGTGAATATCGTTTTGATGCGGAGAAAGGTTTTTTCTTGAATGGGAAATATCGGAAATTGATTGGTACCAGTCGGCATCAGGATTACAAAGGAATGGGAAATGCTTTGCGGGATGAAATGCATATCCGGGATGTACAGTTGAGTAAGGATATGGGAAGTAATTTCCTGCGAGTGGCTCATTATCCGCAAGATCCGGTTGTGATGCAGATGTGTGATAAGTTAGGGCTATTGACTTCGGTTGAAATTCCAGTAGTGAATGCCATCACTCAAAGTAAGGCATTTATGGATAATTGCGTGGAACAGGTGACAGAGATGGTTTCGATGCTATTGGGTTTTAATCTTTATAATGGATGGTATGGTGGTAGCTTGAGTGGATTTGAAGAGAAACTGGAAGAACTTCACAGGGAGTTTCCTCACAAACCGTTGCTCATTACCGAATATGGGGCGGATGTGGATACTCGTATTCACTCTTTTTCGCCGATGCGGTTTGACTTTAGTTGTGAATTTGGTTCCATCTACCACGAACATTACTTGCCTGAAATTCTAAAGAGGGATTATATCGTGGGAGCTATGGTTTGGAACTTGAATGATTTTTATTCCGAAGCCAGAAGAAACGCTATGCCTCATGTGAACAATAAAGGGTTGGTAAGTACGGATAGAGAACGTAAAGATGGATATTATCTTTATCAGGCTTATCTGAAAGAGGCACCTGTCCTGCACATTGCTTCTAAATCGTGGAAGAACAGGGCAGGAGCCAGTCGGGATGGAAAGAGTTGTACGCAACCTTTGAAGGTGTATACCAATGCAGATAGGGTGGAAGTCTTTTTAAATGGAAAGAGTTTGGGAGTATATCCGGTATCGGATAAGGTCGTTTCTGTGGATATTCCTTTTGTTAACGGAGAGAATGTGGTAGATGCTGTAATTGAAAAAGAGGGACGCGAATATCGTGACCAGTATGTTTGCAATTTCCAATGTGTCAATGTGAAGAACGGCTTTACGGAAGTCAATGTATTACTGGGTGCTCAACGTTATTTCGAGGATCGGACAGCAGAACTGTGCTGGATACCGGAACAGGCTTATGAAAAAGGCTCATGGGGATATATTGGCGGAGAAGTGGCTCCGAACAAGACTCGTTACGGTTCTTTGCCTGCCAGCGACACTGATATACTGGAGAGGAGTATGCAAACCGGGTATTTTCTGTGGATATAAATGGGGTATCTGTTGCCGGGCAAATGAATATTGCAGAAGAATACGGTTCCGAACGTGCGGTCATTAAAAAGTATATTGTTCCGGTTTCACAGGGAAAAGGGCTTGTCGTTCGTTTTGGAGCGGTAGAGTCTGTGCCTATTTTAAATGCAATACGAATCGTAAAAGAATATTAGAAGATGAAAAATAGTATAGTTATATTGTTTTTACTGCTGTTATCCCAGTTGGGTTATGGGCAGGGGCGTACATTTAAGGTCACTGCCCGTCCGTGGGTGAAAGGACAGAAAGATCTTCCATGGAAGGAGTATGATACCCGTACCATTGCTCAATTGGATGGTTTTAAAGCTACTGATAAAGTGCATGTAAATGAGTATGGAAGTGATTGGAATGCTCCGAAACACCGGGCTACTGGATTTTTTAGAGTAGAACGTATTGGAAATCGTTGGTGGATGATTGATCCCGACGGATATCGGCATTTGCAAAAAGTGGTGGTTGGAGTACGTTTGGGGACTTCCGAACGCAATAAACAAGCGATGCTGGACAAATTTGGTACGGAAGAAAAATGGATCGAAAGAACAGCACAGATGATTCATTCATTGGGCTTTTCCGGGGCTGGTTCTTGGAGTAATGAAGAAGTTATTGCTTCTTACAACGCATCTCACAAGGAAGTACTGACCCGTTCAATCATTCTTAACCTGATGAGCGGATACGGAAAGAAACGGGGAGGAACTTATCAGTTGCCTGGTAACACAGGATATCCTAATCAGTGTATTTTCGTTTTTGACCCGGAATTCGAGACTTATTGCGATGAGATGGCACAAAAACTGGTTGCGAATAAAATGGATAAAAACATCATTGGTTATTTTTCGGATAATGAACTTCCGTTCGGACCCAAGAATCTGGAAGGTTATCTGACTTTACAGAACCCTGGTGATCCGGGAAGAGTGTATGCGGAATCCTGGTTGAAAAAGCAGGGAATTACTTTGCAGCAAATAACCGATGAGCACCGGGAGGAGTTTGCAGGGGTGGTAGCTGAACGATATTATAAAGTAGTATCGGAAGCGATTCGGAAGTATGATCCCAATCATCTCTATCTAGGCAGTCGTTTACATGGAAAACCGAAGTTTATCCGCCAGATTGTGGAAGCGGCAGGCAGGTATTGTGATGTTGTTGCAATTAACTACTATGGAGCGTGGACGCCGAGTGAAAAGACCATGAAACATTGGGGAGAATGGGCTCAAAAGCCTTTCATCATTACGGAATTTTATACGAAAGGAATGGATTCCGGACTGGCGAATACGACAGGAGCAGGTTTTACCGTTCAAACTCAACAGGAGCGTGGATATGCCTATCAGCATTTTGTTTTAGGATTATTGGAAAGTGGAAATTGTGTCGGATGGCACTGGTTTCGTTATCAGGATAATGATCCGACAGCAAAAGGGGCAGATCCTTCGAACCTGGACTCTAACAAGGGACTGATAGATAATGAATACAATCTTTATAAACCGTTGGCCGATGCTATGAAAGAATTGAATATCAATGCCTATCGTTTGGCCGACTGGTTCGATCAACAATCAAATAACAATCAATAAAATACATACCATGAAAAAAATATTTATACTGGGAGCTTTACTGTTTATAACTTCTATTCCTATGGTTTCTTGTACGGATGATGATGATAAGGACCCTAATTTTATGCCTCCTGATATAGTGATGGGTGGGGGAGATGTGGAGTCGGAATACCCGGAAGATTTACCCGTTCCTGGAGCCTCTGTGGTATATGCTCCGTCATTAAATGCCAATATGTATCGCCCTATCAGTGTCAAGTATTCCAGTGCTTATCCTCCCATATCCAGTTGGAAAACAGAGAATACACGTATTATTGCGTATATGGACGGGTATAAACCGGCTATTAAGACATTGAAAGCATATCAGGAGTCGGTGAATAAGTATGGAAGTTCGACAACGCTTCCGAAACAAGCAGCTACGGGCAGGTTTTATACGAAGAAGATAGATGGACGTTGGTGGTTGGTTGATCCGGAAGGCTGCCTGCATCTTGAACGTAGTGCGACTTCTTTGCGCAAAGGAACTTCCAGTCGTAATAAAGCGGCTTGGAATAGTAGGTTTGGAACTGATGAGAAATGGCTGTCTACTACTCAACGTGAATTGAGCGAGATTGGCTTTCATGGTACAGGTGCCTTCTGTACAGGTACTTATTCACTGATTCAGATTCATAATGCTTCTAATCCGAGCAGTCCGTTGACTTTGGCGCCTTCATTTGCTTTTCTAAGCCAGTTCAAGAGTGCGAAGTCTTATAATTATCCCGGAGGAAGCGATGATAATGCTGCAGGTCTTGTGTTTTATAATGGATGGGCCGAATGGTGTGATTCATATTTGGCAGGTAGTGCTTTCGCAGATTATTTGCGTGATCCTAATGTCTTGGGGTTCTTTTCGGATAATGAGATAAACTTCTCTTCAAACAGTTCCCGGATTTTGGATCGTTTCCTGGCTATCAACAGTTCGAATGATCCGGCTTATGTTGCGGCAAAAGGCTTTATGGATTCCAAGGGCGTGCAAAGTGTGACGGATGCCTTGAATAATGAGTTTGCAGGTATCGTAGCAGAGAAATATTATAAAGCAGTGAAAGAGGCAGTGATGAAAGTAGATGATAAGCTGCTTTATCTGGGGACTCGATTGCATGGAACTCCTAAATATATGGAGGGAGTGATGAGAGCTGCCGGAAAATATTGTGATGTCATTTCTATCAACTATTATAGCCGTTGGAGTCCCGAACTGACAACAGCGATTGCAGACTGGGCAAGTTGGGCGGATAAGCCGTTTCTTGTAAGTGAGTTTTATACGAAAGGGGTGGAGGATTCCGATCTGAATAACCAGTCGGGAGCCGGGTATTCTGTTCCTACACAAAATGAGAGGGCTTATGCTTATCAGCATTTTACATTAGGATTGCTTGAGGCTAAGAATTGTATCGGATGGCATTGGTTTAAATATCAGGATGATGATGGTACGGATAATTCGTCGAAACCTGCCAATAAGGGTCTTTATGATAACTCTTATCAGTTGTTTCCTTATTTATCTTTCTTTGCCCGCGAATTGAATTTTAATGCGTATGATTTGATCCAGTATTTTGATAAATAGGTATTCGTTTCGATATAATATTTGAAAAGAAAGACAAAGTGCGAATTTCGCTATATAGCTTTGATAAAAACTACTATTGCAAAATTCGCACTTTTTATTTTCTGATTAGTTGTGTACTAACGTACCTATCTCTTCTCCACTGATTACTTTCTTTAAGTTGCCTACTGTGTCCATATCAAATACGACGATAGGCAGGTTATTTTCTTTGCACATACAAGTCGCAGTTAAATCCATAACTTTTAGACCACGTTTCAACACTTCATCATACGTAATGTCATCGAATTTGGTTGCGGTAGGATCTTTTTCAGGATCAGCTGTGTAAATGCCATCTACGCGAGTACCTTTCAGCATAACGTCTGCTTCGATTTCTATTCCTCTAAGTGAAGAACCGGTATCTGTAGTAAAGAAAGGATTTCCTGTTCCTGCAGACATGATGACCACTTCACCGTTTTCCATACATTCGATGGCTTTCCATTTACTGTAGAATTCACCGATAGGTTCCATCCGTACTGCTGTCAATACACGTGCTTTTACACCGGTAGCCACAAGAGCAGAACTTAGAGCGAGGCTATTGATAACGGTAGCCAACATTCCCATTTGGTCACCTTTCACACGGTCAAAACCTTTATTAGCTCCGCTTAATCCGCGGAATATATTACCTCCTCCGATGACGATACCAATCTGTACCCCTTGTTCGTGGATTTCTTTGATTTGTTGAGCATATTCTGCCAGTCTTTTTTCGTCAATGCCGTATTGCTTTTCGCCCATCAAGCTCTCTCCACTGAGCTTTAGTAAGATTCTTTTATACTTTGCCATACCTTTTGCTTTTTATTGTTTGCCGCAAATATAGAGATAATTTATCGGATAGCCTCACTGGGATGCGATTACTTTTTTCATTATTTGCCTTCCCAAAAAGGTTTGTACAACCCCTCGCAGGGAAAGATAAATGAGAAAAGCCAGCCACAGGGCGTGATTTCCCAGGAGAGGATGGAAAGCGTAATATACTCCGAAGAAGCTGGCGGAAGCGACTAACATGGAGTAAAGCATCTGACGGGTAGCGGTGGCACCAATAAATACTCCATCCCACAGGAAAGCAGAAAAGCCAGCTAGCGGAATGATAAGTGCCCAGTAAAAATAAGTGTCTGAAGCGTTGATTACGTAAGAAAACAGAGTGAATAGTTGCATGAGCAAGGTGTTTACGGCTAATACAATTTCTCCTTGGGCGGCTCCTGCAGAGGTGAAAAACATGGTGACTACAACCAGGCAAAGGGTACGGAAGAAGATGTCCCGGTTGACTTGGAAGAAACGGTACATGGCTTGTTTCTGTATAATTTCTTTCCATACGATCCGCTTTCTTAGTGCACTATAATAGCGCATATATAGCAATATGGCCATGAAGAAACCTGCATATTGGGCTATTAAAGTTCCTGTTGCCACTCCTGCCACTTTCATATCCAGCAAGTAGACAAAGGATAGGCTGGCTACAATATTGACAATGTTTTGAGTAATAGCGATATACATGGGAAAGCGTGAATTCTGCATTCCGATAAACCAACCGGCGAATCCATAAAGTCCTAATGTGGCGGGAGCTCCCCAGATACAGATATAGAAATAAGTAGTTGCCAGTTGCTCGACTTCCGGTGTGGTTTGTATCAGAGTGAATGCCAATTTCAGGATGGGGTATTGGAGTATCAACAGGCAAAGAGCTATAAACAATCCTACGCCAACGGAACGTAACAGTAACCGGGTGATTTCATTTAGATCATGCTGCCCATACGCTTGTGAGGTCATGCCACTCGTCCCCATGCGTAGGAATCCGAAAATCCAATAGATAATATTAAACAACATTCCCCCTACAGCGATGGCTCCAATGTAGGCCGGAGAACCGAGGTGTCCTACGATGGTAACATCGATAAGTCCCAGTAGCGGGACGGTAATATTTGATATAATCGATGGTATGGCTATCCGTAATATTCGTCTGTTTTCGGAGGATTGTTTTTTATCTATCATTTTATAGAAACACTTTTATCAAATTGATTGTTCTTTTCGTCCACAAAGGTACATTTTTAATTTTTTTGTTGTATCTTTGTGAATCACGAACTAAATAGCAATCAGATGGATTATGAGGACCTTAACTATTTTTTTTATCTCTTTATTCTCACTGCCGCTGGCGCTGAATGCACAGTCGGTTGATGAGATGTTGCAGAAAGTATCTGCCGCCATTGAGGCTGGGCAGAATGGACAGGCTGTGAGCTATTTCCGACAGACTATTCCTCTGAATATAGACCGTACGGAAATGTATTATTGGACGAATGTGGACAAGAATAGGATGCGGATAATCTGGCTGCTAATATCTTTTTAGGAAACTATTATTATTTGATGGCAGAGCAGGAGAAGAAAAAGTTAGAAACGGATTACAAAAAACTTCCTTCTCCCACTAAAATGCAGTATGCTCGCTATCGGGATGGATTATCGAAGTTGTTTACTACCCGGTATGAGAAAGCGCGTAACTCTTTACAGAAAGTTGTTCTACGTTTTCCATCGACAGAAGCTCAAAAGACATTGGATAAGATATTGAGAATAGAAAAAGAGGTGAATCGCTAGGTGGTTCACCTCTTTTTCTATTATATTCAATTTGTTATTTTATAGTTCGTATTGGTAAATCCAAAGGACCTTCATTAAGTGCTCGGGTATCAATGTCTCCTTTCTTCGGTCCAGGTATCAGTGGACTATAGGATAAGACATGTCTGATACGTTCACGTTGATTTAGAGTGAATTGATTTGAGTAGCTAATAGCATAATCCATGATATTATAAGAGATAAACTCTATACCATCACATCCTGTTCGTTTTACCAAATTTTCAAATGTGTATTTTGCTCTCTCATTTTCATATATGTAATCACAATTACTATCATACTCTTGTTTATTATAGCTTTTAGTATCTTTGCAATAATCTGTATCTTCACACGTACCATTATTTGTTTCGGCAAAGACATGATGCAGTCCCAGGTAATGCCCTAATTCATGAGCTAGCGTGACAGTAACGTCTGCTGTGTTATATTTTGTTGAAGTAGATTCTTCATTAATATATAGGCTATTAATAGAGACACATAGTGGAAATTGTAAATTTGCTAATGTTAGATGAGAGTAGTCTGTTTCACCAAGCCCTTCTAAATAATGCTTGCCTTTAGTAGAAAAAGGAATATGGGAGATACCTAATGTTACTGAATTTGAATTAGGTTCGGTTGCAAAATTATAAACCATAATATTGATATATGAGTTTGGATCCCATAAGTATTTTACATATTCTCCCGAATTATCCTCCATGAAAGCTTCACAGTCGATAGGGTATGATTCTGGCCATTGGATATATTCTACACCAGGATTGGGTAATGTTTCTCCATTTTTATCTGTTGTTGCCAATGTAAAAGTGAGATTCATATCTACACTGTTATTCTTGCTTTTATACAGACTGTTCACTTTGTCTAGTATATGGGATAAACGGCTTGAATTTACTTTCTGTAGAGAATTTCTATCTTCTTTATACAATACATGAAAGATTACAGGGATTTTATAATGATATTCTTCAGCTGTATTGATAGAGCCATTTTGGATGATTTGAACAGTTTTGTTAACCTTATGACTTATAATAGTGACAGTTGCTGTTCTGGAATTGGATTCCAGATTTGCATTAATAGATAAGATTAACTTTCCATCGTTCTCTCCTTTTTGTGTATTAGGAATACACCATTGTTTATTACTTGTTACAGTCCATGAAGAACTGCATGTAATATCTATCGTTAATGATTCACCGCTTGCGCTGATGTTATCAAACTTCGATTCTGATATATTCAATGTTGCAGAATCTGAATCATCGCATCCTATTAATATCCATAATAATGAAAGGAGGAAAATTAGTTTTGTTTTCATAAATGAAAGAGTTTTATATAAAAACGCACGTTCCAAAGATAATGTTTTGATCTGGAATAGGATAGCTTATTTCAGTAAATATTCTACTTCCTTAAACATATAGTCTCTTTTCATCAGCATCTCGTCTTCTAAAATTAATCTTCCTTCAGGTTCTACACAAACGATTCGTGCAAGAAATTCTCCATTGGCATCTTTATATCGATGAATTCCTTCCCTTCTGAAAAGAGACTTTTCATATTGACAGGCTATTGATGTCGTATCGCCTTTTTTGAGCAAGCTATAATAAGATTGGATACGTAGCATGATATTTTTCAGTATTTCGAATAGATCATGCTCTTTTCCTGTGATTTGTACTAGTGAAACGGGGTTAGGAGCAGAACTGTGAAATATCTCCTGATTAATATTAATTCCGATGCCTGCAATACTTTGACTGATGTTCCGCCCCATCAGATCGTTTTCTATCAACATCCCGCATATTTTCTTTTCTTTCCAATAAATATCGTTCGGCCATTTGATAGAGATATCGGTGGTATAAGTATCTAATTCTTCTTTAATGGCTAAAGAGATGACCTGTGAAATGAGAAACTGACGTCGTGCTTCCAAAAACTCAGGGAAGATAACGGTGCTGAAAAGAAGATTCTTGCCAGGATCTGATTCCCAAGAATTGCCACGTTGTCCCCGACCGGAAGTTTGAAAATCGGCGACAACGACAGTTAGTTCTTCCATTTTCTGTTTAGAACAGAGAGATTGCAGATAATTGTTGGTAGAATTAGTCTCGTTGATATGAATCAATGGAACCGGGAATATATCAGGGAAGGGCATCATATTCTGCACGTAACTTTTTAGTAAATTTTTTGATTACCTCATTATAAGAGTGATCGATAAGCTCTTTCATCAATTTATCGTCTATGTCACTATCAAAGCGGACACTATTCCAGTACTTTTTATTAAAATGATAAGCCCCTTCAATTCCCGAATAATGTTCACGCAGTTCGATTGCTTTCTCCGGGTCACATTTTAGCGCGATGTGATTAGCTTCTTCCAGGTCAATGAGAGCAAACATCTTGTTCATTACCTTTATAACCAGTGATACATCATCGAAAGGGAAAGATTCGGTGACTCCTCTCTTGCTTAAGCAGTATTCTCTGATAGTTTCTACATTCATAATGAATTAATAATTATAGTATGTTTTCATAATTGGTTATATCATAATTTTAAGCGCAGATTGCACGCATTTCACGGCTCTTATAATGATGAATATGTAAAGCCAAAGCATTCTTTAATATAAAGGAGGATAAAACGCTTCCTCTATGTGTTCAACCTTGAAATGCCCGTCGTTGCCTACTACAGTAATGATATCAAAGCGTACAGGAGAGTCAATCTGAAACAATCTGATATAGGTATCCGCTGCGCGTACCGTACGTCTTATTTTAGGTAAATCAACAGCATCTTCCGGCTCTGCAAATAGGGTATTACTGCGAGTTTTCACTTCTACTACAATCAGTTCATTATCCTTTGCTGCTACAATGTCCAGTTCGAAATGTCCTTTTCTCCAGTTCCGGTCACGGATGATTGAGCGACGAAGAACAGCTGATTGTAGATCGTTATCTTGAGAAATATAAGATAACGAACAAGTCACGTTGGCTTCGTGAAACGATTCTCATGTTTATTCATAAGAATATGGAAGAAGATTATCCAACCCTTTTTGGTGAACACGACATGAGACGATAGGGGGATAATAAAAATAATAGATTCAAAATAAAAGGGTGGAATGCTGGACGATATTTACTTCATGAAACAAGCTTTGATAGAGGCAGGAAAGGCTGCCGAGCGCGGGGAAGTTCCCGTTGGAGCTGTTGTGGTTTGTAAGGAGCGGATTATCGCACGTGCCCATAATCTCACAGAAACATTGAATGATGTAACGGCTCATGCCGAGATGCAGGCTATTACAGCTGCTGCCAATGTGCTTGGTGGCAAGTACTTGAACGAATGTACCCTGTATGTCACGGTTGAACCTTGCGTAATGTGTGCCGGAGCTATTGCTTGGGCACAGACTGGTAAACTTGTATTTGGCGCTGAAGATGAAAAACGCGGCTATCAGAAATATGCCGGTTCGGCTCTACATCCTAAAACGGTGGTTGTAAAAGGGGTAATGGCTGACGAATGCGCTACATTAATGAAAGAGTTCTTTGCTGCGAAACGAAAATAAAAGCAGTATTCTGTTTATTTGATTTCCTCAAAATCTACATATTCACCATCGTCCTGGGTGAATATTTTTTTATGTCTTTTTTCCGGGACGTTCTCGGAATATATTTCCTCTTCATCATCATTTGAACGGCGATCTCTTTGGCCATAGTCCTGTTGGCTTGTACGTCCCGATTCCGTTTGTTTCGGGCGTGATGAAGAAGAACCACGTCCTAATCCGAAAATCGTTCTTAGTATGAAGCCGATAATAGAAAGGCCAAATACGAAAATGGCAATAATAAAAATGAGTATGAATAAAAGTATATGCATCGGGCTATGATTTTTATGTTGTTACTTCGATAAAACTCATAGTACAACAAACGTGCCAAGAGATTGTTTATTTACTTTTTCTTGTAAAAAGTGAAAGTAAAAGGTAGACAGGATGGCAGTTGTCTGATATCAGGAAGTCATGTGCACCCGCCACTAAAGAACCCCAGAACAGAGCGTTGGCGGGAACCGGAAGTCCCACAAAAGAACTGGTCTGTCGCGTGTCATTATTGAATTTAGCCAGGCGCAATGCTGAAAAAACAGAAATCAAGAATGCCAAATAGGGTAGGTAAGGAGCGATGAACTCCATACTTGCCGGATAATACATTTCTTTGAACAGAGAGAATACGATCAGTGAAGGAGCAACTCCAAAACTGACATCATCTGCCAATGAGTCCAAGTCTTTTCCGATAATGGAATGTGCATTGAGCATACGAGCCAACAATCCGTCGAAGAAGTCGAAAATGGAACTTAAAGCAATGAAAAGTAGTGCCAGCTCATATTTGGCTTCAAAAGCCATGACGCAGGCAATACAACCGGAGAAAAGGTTCAGGCAGGTTACGGTATTCGGAATACTGTTTTTAATAACGTTTGTCATTGTGACAGAATTATTTAAGTTTGGCGATAACCGTTTGGTTACCGGTCGTTAATTGTCCCATGCTGACACATACTTCTGTGCCAATGGGTAAATACACATCCACACGGGAACCGAATTTGATAAATCCCATGTGTTCGTCAATATAACATTCTTCTCCTACTTCAGCGTAGGTGACAATACGGCGTGCCACTGCTCCGGCAATTTGCCGGGTGAGTACTTCCACTCCTTCCGGAGTTTCGATCACTACCGTAGAACGTTCGTTTTCTGTGCTGGCTTTCGGTAGCCATGCTTTCATGAAGTTTCCATTATGATGTGCTACCTTTTTAATGGTACCGTCCACCGGATACCAGTTGGCATGTACATTCACAATGCTCATGAAGATGGATATCATTAACCGGCGGTCATGGAAATATTCGTTTTCATCGACTTCCTCGATAACGACGATTTTTCCATCGGCGGGTGCTACGACAATCTTTTCAGTGTCCTGTCCGAAGAGACGGATCGGACATCGAAAGAAGTTCACCATCAGCAGATAGACTGATATACTCGCTACTGCTACCACATAAAAAGGTATTTTGCAATCGATCCCCCAATAAAGAGCCGCATTAATCAATAGCAATAGCAAGAAGCTAGCCCATAATATATGTGTTCCTTCGCGGTGAATACGTATTTTCTTCAATTTCTTTAGTCGGCCCATGAATGCTGTTTAATGATATTGTCTGCAAAAATATACTTAATTTAAAAATTCAGCAAGTAAATGAGCATAGAAATGCGAATGTTGATAACTTTTTGAGGATTATTTTTGTTTATAACCCGGGAGGTAGTAATTTTATGCCTTCAAATTAACTACTTATCATTATGCAGGATTTCGTTCATTTACATGTCCATACTCAATATTCTTTGTTGGATGGTCAGGCTAGCGTAGCTCGTCTGGTTGATAAAGCCATGAAGAATGGGATGAAGGGTATAGCCGTGACCGATCATGGAAATATGTTCGGTATCAAGGAATTTACGAACTACGTCAATAAGAAGAACAGCGGTCCGAAAGGTGAAGTCAAGGACCTGAAGAAGCGAATTGCAGGAATTGAGGCCGGCACGATAGAGTGCGAGGATAAAGAGGCGGAGATTGCTGCTTGCAAAGCTAAGATCGTGGAAGCGGAAAACAAACTATTCAAACCGATCATCGGTTGTGAAATGTATGTGGCACGCCGTACCATGGACCTGAAAGAAGGCAAGCCCGACCAGAGTGGTTATCACCTGATCGTATTGGCTAAGAATGAAACAGGTTATCACAACCTTATTAAATTAGTATCGCACGCGTGGACGCGCGGTTATTATATGCGTCCGCGTACTGACCGTAGCGAACTCGAAAAATATCACGAAGGACTTATTATTTGTTCAGCCTGTCTCGGTGGTGAGGTGCCGAAGCGGATTACTGCCGGGCAATTTGCCGAAGCGGAGGAAGCAATACAATGGTATAAGAATTTGTTTGGCGATGACTACTATCTGGAGTTACAACGCCATAAAGCGACTGTTCCCCGTGCCAATCATGAGTGTTATCCGTTGCAGGTGAATGTGAACAAACATTTGATAGAATATGCTAAGAAATTCAATGTCAAACTGATTTGTACGAATGATGTTCACTTTGTAGATGAAGAGAATGCGGAAGCGCACGACCGTTTGATCTGTTTGAGTACCGGTAAGGATTTGGATGATCCTACCCGTATGCTTTACACCAAACAAGAATGGATGAAGACACGCGAAGAGATGAACGAACTCTTTGCCGACGTGCCCGAAGCATTGAGCAATACACTGGAGATTCTTGATAAGGTAGAATACTACTCGATCGACCATGCACCTATCATGCCGACTTTCGCCATTCCCGAAGATTTCGGAACAGAGGAGGGGTATCGGGCGAAGTTTACAGAAAAAGACTTGTTCGACGAGTTTACTCAAGATGAACATGGTAATGTGGTATTAAGTGAAGAGGATGCGAAAGCAAAAATTAAACGCTTGGGTGGTTATGATAAACTTTATCGTATAAAACTTGAAGGAGATTATTTGGCAAAACTGGCTTTTGACGGAGCTAAAAGAATTTATGGTGAACCTCTAACGGAAGAAGTCAAAGAACGAATGAACTTCGAATTGTACATCATGAAAACGATGGGTTTCCCCGGATACTTCTTGATTGTACAGGACTTTATCAATGCGGCACGTAAGGAACTGGGTGTGTCGGTAGGTCCGGGACGTGGTTCGGCAGCAGGTTCAGCAGTGGCTTATTGTTTGGGTATTACGAAGATAGACCCTATCCAATATGATTTGCTGTTTGAACGTTTCTTGAATCCAGACCGTATTTCCTTGCCCGATATTGATGTGGACTTTGATGATGACGGTCGTGGTGAGGTACTTCGTTGGGTGACAAATAAATATGGTCAGGAAAAAGTTGCTCATATTATTACGTATGGTACTATGGCGACAAAGATGGCTATCAAGGATGTCGCGCGTGTACAAAAGCTACCTTTGTCAGAATCCGATCGTTTGTGTAAACTGGTTCCTGACAAGATTCCTGACAAGAAACTTAATTTGCCGAATGCCATTGCTTATGTTCCCGAATTGCAAGCAGCGGAAGCGTCATCTGATCCTTTATTGCGGGATACGATCAAGTATGCCAAAATGCTTGAAGGCAACGTGCGTGGTACAGGTGTACATGCTTGCGGTACGATTATTTGCCGTGATGATATTACTGACTGGGTACCTGTCAGCACTGCTGATGATAAGGAAACGGGCGAAAAGATGCTTGTTACCCAGTATGAAGGCTCGGTGATTGAAGATACTGGGTTGATTAAGATGGACTTCCTCGGTCTGAAAACTTTGTCTATCATCAAAGAAGCTGTTGAAAATATCCGTTTAAGTCGTAATGTTGAAGTGGATGTCGATGCGATAGATATTTCTGATCCGGCTACTTATAAATTATATAGTGACGGACGTACGATTGGTACATTCCAGTTTGAATCTGCCGGTATGCAGAAGTACCTGCGCGAATTGCAGCCTTCTACATTCGAAGATTTGATTGCCATGAATGCCCTTTATCGTCCGGGACCGATGGATTATATCCCTGATTTTATTGATCGTAAACATGGACGCAAGCCGATTGAGTATGATATTCCTGTAATGGAAAAGTACTTGAAGGATACGTATGGAATTACGGTCTATCAGGAACAGGTGATGCTTCTGTCACGTTTATTGGCAGACTTTACTCGTGGTGAGTCTGATGCGCTCCGTAAAGCGATGGGTAAGAAGTTGCGTGACAAGTTGGATCACATGAAACCTAAATTTATTGAAGGTGGGCGTAAGAATGGACACGACCCGAAAGTGCTTGAGAAGATTTGGACAGACTGGGAAAAATTCGCGTCTTATGCTTTCAATAAATCACATGCTACTTGTTATTCGTGGGTAGCTTACCAAACAGCCTATCTAAAAGCAAATTACCCTCCTGAATATATGGCAGCTGTCATGAGCCGAAGTTTGTCTAACATTACCGATATCACGAAACTGATGGACGAATGTAAAGCAATGGGTATTCAGACGCTGGGACCGGATGTGAATGAAAGTAACCTGAAGTTTACCGTAAACCATGACGGTGATATTCGTTTCGGACTTGGTGCTGTCAAAGGTGTAGGTGAAGCTGCTGTACAAAGCATAATGGAGGAACGGCGTAAAAATGGTCCTTTCCTCGGTATATTCGACTTTGTGCAACGTGTCAACCTGAATGCCTGCAACAAGAAGAATATGGAATGTCTGGCATTGGCCGGAGGATTTGATAGTTTCCCGGAACTGAAACGGGAACAATATTTTGCTGTAAACTCTAAAGGGGAAGTGTTCCTGGAGACATTGATGCGTTATGGTAACCGCTATCAGGCAGATAAGGCAGCTGCTGTCAATTCTTTGTTCGGTGGTGAAAACGTTATTGATGTTGCAACTCCTGAAATTCCTCAAGGTGTAGAACGTTGGAGTGATCTTGATCGTCTGAATCGTGAGCGTGATTTGGTCGGTATCTATCTTTCTGCTCATCCGTTGGATGAATTTTCTATCGTATTGGAACATGTCTGCAATACACGGATGGCGGATTTGGAAGATAAAGCTGCACTTGTTGGTCGTGAAATAACGATGGGAGGAATTGTGACCAGTGTTCGTCGTGGAGTTAGCAAGAACGGAAATCCGTATGGTATTGCCAAGATTGAGGACTATTCCGGTTCTACCGAGATTCCATTCTGGGGAAACGACTGGGTGACTTATCAGGGATATCTCAATGAAGGAACGTTCTTGTATATCAAGGCTCGCTGTCAAGCCAAACAATGGCGGCAGGATGAATTGGAAGTGAAAATCACCTCTATGGAGCTTCTTCCCGATGTGAAAGAAGAACTGGTGCAGAAGATCACGATTATCATTCCTCTGTCGGTCTTGAACTCGGCTTTGGTTACTGAACTTGCCACTCTGACTAAGGAACATCCGGGAAATACGGAATTGTATTTTAAAGTGACGGATGATGCCGATGTAAGCCACATGTCAATTGATTTGATTTCCCGTCCGATTAAGCTTTCGGTGGGGCGGGATTTAATAACATATTTAAAGGAACGTCCGGAACTGGGATTTCATATAAATTGATTATTGGTGATTTATGGCGTTTTGAAATAAGAATTTTGCTTTGTCTATTTCTTTATGGAACAAAGATAAGGAGGTTAATTTAAAATTTAGAAAAATAATAAAAGAGACAATGTTGTAGAAAACATAGTCTCTTTTTATTTATATAGTTGTGTGCTATTTTTTCAATCTTTGTTATCCTTTTTTCGATTTACGATACTCACGTGGAGACATCCCCATGATTTTGCTGAATAACCGGGAGAAATAATAGGTATCTTCTATACCTATTTTATAGCATATCTGATTAATTTTCATATCAGTAGTGTCGAGTAGCTGGCAGGATTGCTGTATCTTTAATAAGTTGAAATAGGTCAAAGGACTATGGCCTGTTTTCTTTTTGAACAACAGGGAGAAGTGGGAAGGAGAATATCCGATCTGATCGGCTATATCTTGTAGGCTAAGATGCTTTTCCATATTCTCTTTCATATAATGAATAGCCAGTTCGCTTACATTTTCATCTTCTGCTGCATCATTATTTGCAGTTGCATTGCGAAATTGTTGTATATATCGCAATGTTCCCAAATAAAAATGAAACATAGAGAATGCATAACGCAGGTTCTCATTACTATAACCATTCTTCAAAGTATTGAATATCTCTTCAAATAAATTGATTCGTGTACTGATGCGTGAATGCGATTCAGGTTGGATATCCATTGGGCGGCTTGCCTCTTGAGCGTAAAAGGGAGCGAGAATACCTTTAAAGTGTATCCAGTAAATAGTCCATGGATACGATTTGTCGGAAGCATAGGCATGGGGAACTCCCGCAGGGAGGATAAAATACTGGTTGGCGGATACGGTATATTCCTGATTGCCGATGCGATACCATCCGGCCCCGTCTATGCAATAGATGAATACATACTGGTTGATAGGCTCTTTCCGTTCCCGGAAGTGATGCTTGGCTTTCGGATAATATCCGATGTCAGTAATGTGTAGCATGGAGGTAAGAGGGTCTTCTTCCATTTTGTCAACGATAATGCGGGGAAGCACTAAAGCTCTTTCTCCGGTAAATCCATCTTTCAACTTTACCATAATCTCATAGTATATGATTCGACTGTTCTGCGCAAATATATAACAATGTATCTTATCTATCAAATAAACTGCAAAAAATAAGATTGTCCATCTTTATCGAATGAAATTCTATTTTTTATGCTCTTGACATGCTCTATCTTTGCAGTATCAATTAATCAATCTTCTAATGGTATGAAAAGTTATAATAAAAAGTTTGTCTATTTTATATGTTTAGTCTCTGCGATGGGCGGACTTCTCTTTGGCTACGACTGGGTGGTGATAGGGGGAGCGAAGCCTTTCTATGAACTCTATTTCGATATTGCCGATGTACCCGCCATGCAGGGACTTGCCATGAGCGTGGCTTTGCTCGGTTGTTTGATTGGCGCTATGGTGGCAGGCATGATGGCAGACCGTTATGGACGTAAGCCTCTCCTGATAATTTCTGCTTTCATATTCTTGTCTTCAGCTTATGCTACCGGAGCGTTTTCCGCATTTAGTTGGTTTTTGGCAGCCCGTTTTTTAGGTGGCATCGGAATCGGAATTGCTTCGGGACTTTCTCCCATGTATATTGCCGAAGTAGCTCCTACGTCAATTAGGGGAAAACTCGTTTCGCTGAATCAATTGACGATTGTACTCGGTATCCTGGGCGCTCAAATCACTAACTGGCTGATTGCAGAACCTATTCCTGCAGACTTTTCTCCTGTGGATATTTGTGCTTCATGGAACGGGCAGATGGGATGGCGATGGATGTTTTGGGCGGCTGCCTTCCCTGCTGCGATATTCTTGTTGTTGGCATGTTTCATCCCCGAAAGTCCCCGCTGGCTGGCGATGAAAGGAAAAGAAGAGAAAGCATGGAATGTGCTTAGTAAAATAGGTGGTGATGATTATGCCGATCAGGAACTTCGCTTGGTGGAAGAAACCGGTTCTTCGAAGTCGGAAGGAGGATTGCGGTTATTGTTTAGCCGTCCGTTCCGCAAGGTACTTGTTTTAGGCATTATTGTGGCTGTATTCCAGCAATGGTGCGGTACGAATGTAATCTTCAATTATGCGCAGGAGATATTCCAGTCTGCAGGGTATTCGTTGGGAGATGTTCTCTTTAATATTGTGGTGACAGGTGTGGCGAATGTAGTTTTTACTTTTGTGGCTATCTATACAGTCGAACGCTTGGGACGTCGCGCTCTGATGCTTTTGGGTGCCGGAGGGCTGGCTGGCATTTATCTCATTCTCGGCACTTGCTATTTCTTCGAGGTAAGCGGATTCTTTATGGTGGTACTTGTTGTGCTGGCTATCGCTTGCTATGCAATGTCCCTGGGGCCTATCACTTGGGTGCTGCTTGCCGAAATCTTCCCGAACCGGGTGCGTGCCGTTGCAATGGCAACCTGTACATTTGCTTTGTGGGTAGGTAGTTTCACGCTGACATACACTTTCCCGTTACTGAATAATTTCTTGGGAAGCAGTGGTACATTCTGGATTTATGCAGTCATTTGTGCTGTCGGCTATTTGTTCTTCTTCCGTGCGTTGCCCGAAACGAAAGGCAAATCACTGGAAGCATTGGAAAAGGATTTAATCAAATAAAAAAAACAACAGGTTGGCAAATTAACAAGTAAGTAAATAGGTATTGGATAACATCATCAATCAGGCAGGGAGAATGTAAAATCTCCCTGTCCCTGACCCTCTTTGTCTCTTGATCTCTTTGTCAACGAATACAAAAACAAATTTATAATCAATAATACGATGGTAAAAGCATGGAAAGAAAAGGTGGTTATACCTACTTATGAAGTAGGCAAACCGGAGAAGAATCCAATATTCTTGGAGAAACGCGTATATCAAGGCAGTAGCGGGGTGGTCTATCCTTATCCTGTGATTGAATCGATGTCTGATGAGAAAGTGGATAAGGAATACAATGCTATTTTTATCGAAAACGAATACATTAAGGTCATGATTCTGCCCGAACTGGGCGGACGTGTACAAATGGCATACGATAAAATTAGAGAACGTCATTTCATTTATTATAATCATGTGATAAAGCCTGCTTTGGTAGGGCTTGCCGGACCGTGGATTTCAGGCGGCATTGAGTTTAACTGGCCTCAACATCACCGCCCCAGCACCTACATGCCTGTAGATACGACTATTGAGGAAAATGCTGACGGAAGTGTCACGGTATGGGTGAATGAAATGGAACGTATGTTTCATCAGAAAGGAATGGCAGGTTTTACGCTTCGTCCGGGACATGCTTTTCTTGAAATCAAGGGAGTACTTTACAATCGTACTGAAGTACCGCAGACCTTCCTGTGGTGGGCAAACCCTGCCGTAGCGGTGAACGACTACTATCAGAGCGTATTCCCGCCCGATATCAATGCCGTTTTCGACCATGGAAAGCGTGCCGTATCCAGTTTCCCCATCGCAACGGGTACTTACTACAAGATGGATTATTCTGCCGGAGTAGATATCTCGAACTATAAGAATATCAAGGTTCCTACTTCCTATATGGCTGTCAACTCCCGCTTTAACTTTGAGGGTGGATATGAGAATGATACTCGTGCCGGCATGCTTCATGTAGCGAACCACCACATTTCTCCGGGCAAGAAACAGTGGACGTGGGGAAACGGCGACTTTGGCCGCGCATGGGACCGCAACCTGACGGACGAAGACGGGCCGTACATTGAACTGATGGCAGGTGTCTATACCGAAAATCAACCGGACTTTACCTGGCTCCAACCTTACGAAGAAAAGAGCTTCGTTCAATATTTCCTGCCTTACCGGGAATTGGGAGTGGTGAAGAATGCCAGCAGGGATTTGCTGATGAATATTGAACCGGAAGGGGAGGACAGCGTTCGCTTCAAGATATTTGCTACTTCGTGCCAAACGGTAAATGTTGTCTTGAAAGGTGAAGACGGGAAAATATATTATAGCAAGGAAGTGACTATCACTCCGGAAGAATTGCTGGATGAAACGGTAAATGTGAATGGTGAGAAGCTCGACAAACTGATTCTTGAAATCACGGCAAACGGAAGGGAATTACTTTATTGGCATGCAGAACCGGAAGAAGTGAAACCTATTCCCGACGCTGCTGAAGCAGCCCTGCTCCCGGAAGAAATAAAGACTACTGAACAGCTTTATCTGACCGGCTTACACTTGGAACAGTACAGACACGCCACATACAATCCCGTAGAATACTACGAAGAAGCATTGCGCCGTGATCCGATTGATGTGCGTAATAACAATGCGCTTGGTCTGTGGTATATCCGTAAAGGCCGTTTCCATAAAGCGGAGCAATACTTGCTTACAGCCGTAAAGACCTTACAGAAACGTAATCCGAATCCATACGACGGAGAACCGATCTATAATCTCGGTCTTGCCTTGAAATACCAGAGACGATACAATGAGGCTTACGACCGTTTCTATAAATCTTGTTGGAATGCCGCCTGGCAGGATGCGGGATACTTTGCCTGCGCGCAGATTTCTACCATGCAAAGTCGTTTGGAAGATGCCTTAGACGAAATAGACCGTTCGCTTATCCGCAACTGGCATAATCATAAAGCCCGCGCTCTGAAAACTGCTATTCTCCGCCGGATGGGCAGAACCGAAGAAGCCCTGCAACTGATTGAAGACTCATTGGCTATTGATAAATTCAACTTTGGCTGTCGTTATGAGAAGTATCTGATAACGAACGTAGTCGACGAATTGTCTGTCATGAAAGAGATGATGCGTGGAGAACCTCACAACTATGATGAAATAGCTCTTGACTATTGTGCCGCAGGTTGTTGGCAGGAAGCTGCTTCCTTATGGAATATAGCCATTGCCGAAGGTATTGTTACACCAATGACTTACTATTATCTGGGCTGGTGTCTGCACCAGGGGGGACTTTCCGGAGTGAAACAGGCATTTGCCGATGCAGTCAAAGCTTGCCCCGATTACTGTTTTCCCAACCGTTTGGAAGCAATTCTTGCCTTGCAATGTGCTATGGTACAGAATCCGGACGATGCAAGAGCTCCTTACTATTTGGGTAATCTGTATTACGACAAGCGCCAGTACGACCTGGCTATGGAAGCATGGGAAACTTCCGCAAGACTGGACGGTAGCTTTCCGACCGTATGGCGTAACCTGGCTTTGGCATTCTTCAACAAGAAAAATGAGGAAGCGAAAGCCATCGAATGTATGGAACGTGCTTTCCGCCTTGACACAACCGATGCACGTATCTTGATGGAACTCGATCAACTTTACAAGCGTGTCCGTCGTTCGCACAAAGAGCGCCTAGCTTTCCTGCAACAATATCCTGAACTTATTAAGCAGCGTGATGACCTGATACTGGAAGAAATCACCTTGTTGAATCAGACAGGAGAGTACGAAAAGGCGAAAACGGTATTGGATGCACATAACTTCCATCCCTGGGAGGGTGGCGAAGGAAAAGTGCCTGCCCAATATCAACTGGCTCGTGTGGAATTGGCAAAGAAAGCATTAACTGCCGGTGAGAATAAAGAAGCAATATCATTATTGGAAGAATGTCTGGAATATCCGCATCATCTTGGTGAAGGCAAATTGTATGGTGCACAGGAGAATGATTTTTATTACTTCCTGGGTTGTGCTTACGAAGGATTGGGACAACATGACAAGGCTGTGGAATGTTGGGAACAGGCAATCATCGGACCTACCGAACCGGCTGCCGCCATGTACTACAATGATGCGAAACCTGATAAAATATTCTATCAAGGTCTGGCGTTATTGAAACTCGGGCGCATGGATGAGGCTAACGGCCGCTTTCATAAATTGACTTCTTATGGAGAAAAACATTTGTTTGACAAGATTAAAATGGATTATTTTGCAGTGTCGCTACCCGACTTGTTGATTTGGGAGGATGACTTGACGATAAGGAACGTAATTCACTGCAAATATATGATGGCATTAGGATATTGGGGACTGAACCAGAAGGAGAAATCCGTCCGGTTATTGAGTGAGGTAGAAAGATTGGACATTAATCATCAGGGTATTCAGGCTTTCAGGAGCCTGATAGGGTAAGACAACTTAGTGGCGATGTGTAATTTTAAGCATCGTCACAAGTTCCTTTTTATATAAACCTTAAATAGCAATGACATGAGAAATATTAAAAACGGTTTAATCATGAAAATCACAGGCTTTATTGTAATTAGCTTTTCCATTGTGTGCAGTACGGCTGCTTGTTCGGACGACCCGGTAGCAGTCGCTAACCCAGAACCAGCTGTTACAGTGGTGAAAGTACCTAACGGAAGTTTTGAAGAAAACGCTGCCGAAACAGCTTCTCCTAAAGGCTGGACAGTAAGCGGGGACTATTCTGCCGCAAAAGTGGTACAAGGGGGATGTGAAGGCAACTATGCTTTACATTATCGAGCAACTTCGTCATATACAGTATCCACCCGCCAGACTGTCAACGGTTTGGAAGATGGTTTTTATGACCTTGAATTCTATTATAAGAGTACCGGAGGACAAATATCCTGTTATGTGGCAGCCGGCACTGATACTAAGAAAATGACTTCATTACAAGCATCTCCTTCTACCTGGGTTCGCTCTTATGTACGCGGGATAAAAGTGGAAAACGGTAAATGTGATATTGAAATCCACAGCGAATCGGCTGAAGCAAACTGGAGCCGCTTTGACGGACTGCGTTTGAAGAAAACAGAAAAGGAATTTAATCTGCTGAAAGGCGGTGATATCTCACAACTGACTTATGTAGAGCAGATGGGTGGCAAATTCTCTGAGAACGGAGAAGAAAAAGACTGTATCGAAATATTGAAGAATAATGGTTTCAACATTGTCCGTCTCCGTCTGTACAATGACCCGGGAAATCCGGACTATTCTCCTTCCAACCGTTTGCCCGCAGGTATTTCAGGGCCGGAAGATATTTTGCGGCTGGCAAAAAGAGCCAAACAGGCCGGTATGCAGATTCTGCTGACTTTCCATTATAGTGATTACTGGACAAATGGAGAAGACCAGAACAAACCGCACGAGTGGGAAGGGCTTGACTTTGAAGGACTGAAAAAAGCGCTCTATGATTTTACCTTTGATTTCATGAACAAGATGAAAGCACAGGGTACGACTCCCGAATTTGTTGCGTTGGGTAATGAGACACAAGCCGGCATGTTATATCCGGATGGAAGTTGTGACAATTTTGTGCAGCTTTCCGAACTATTCAATACAGGTTATGATGCGGTGAAAGCTGTATCACCGGATTCAAAGGTAGTTATCCACTCGAATGCTGCCGGAGATAAAGACCAGTACAACTGGTATTATGGTGAACTGAAAAACAGAAACACAAAGTATGATATAATCGGTGCTTCCTACTATCCTTTCTGGACAGAAAAAACAGCAGGGCAAATTCGTGAATGGGCGGATTATATTACAGCCAAATTTGATAAGGATATTTTGATTATGGAAACAGGATATAGCTGGGACAAGACTTTGCCGGATAATACTCCGGGGCAGTTGGCGCACAATGGGCCGTATCCTGATTTCTCTCCGCTCGGACAGAAGAACTTCATGCTTGAACTTATTAAAGAAATTAAGCAGGCTAAAGACTGCCGCATACTTGGTTTTCTTTATTGGGATCCTATCTTCATCGAAGTGGAAGGTATGGGATGGGAACTGGGTGCCAAGAATTATGTGAGCAACACCACTCTGTTTGATTTTGAAGGGAATAGATTGGAAGCATTGGATGCATTCAAATATAACAACTAAAAGGAAGATACCATGAAGAATATTTTAAGTAGATTCGGAAAAATCAGTTTGTTGTTGGCATTTATGTATTTTGTTGTCGGTTGCGATGATGATAAGGAAGATGTGGCTCCCGGTCTTTATGTAATGAGTGATGAGATAGAGACATTTCCCGGTGACACCGTTTTGGTATCAGGAACCGCATCTAATTATGTAGGATTGGAAAGCGTTACGTTAAGTTGTGAACAATGGGGGATTCATAAGGTATATGAACTGGGCGGGCAAAAGCCTAAAGTCTTTAATTATAATTATCAACTCATTGTGCCGAAAAACGCTAGTTTTGAAGAACATTTATTGATTACTATCCGGGACGTAGACGGTCGGGAAAGCAAGAAAAATGTGTTGCTGACTTATGTAGCGGATATGGAGAGTCCAGTTATGCAAACTCAACTACCGTCGCGGATAGCAGTGGATTTCGACGCAGTTGCAAATAAAGGAAGTTGGAATCTGAATGTGAAGTTCACCGATGACCGCGAGTTGAAAGATATTCGTCTTCAAATCCCCAGTATGCAAATAGATGAGACGGTAAAAGTAACCGGGCGTAGTGGAGAATTGAAACGTACTATTGATTTTACTACGGGAGAATTTCCTGTCACTTTGATGATAACGGATGCCGGAGGTAATGAAACTGTTGTCACTACTACGGTTGTTGTTATGTTGGCAGAGGAGGAAGAGCCATTCGAAGATTACCCTGTAATGTGGGTGGTTAATGCTTCAGAAAAAGCTGACGACTATCTCGACGGTTACTATGCACCGATGACCCGCAAGGGAGAATACCAATATGAAGGAAAAATTTATGCAGACAAGGCGAACTTTCAAATCTATTTTACGGCGGAGAAGACAATGGACGGTGACCTCTTCGGTGTAAGTCCTTATGTTAATTCAAAACTGATGAATAACAATGGTTATGTGGTACCTGTTACGGTTGCTGAGTCAGGTTATTATGGCGTTTGGATTGATTTGCAGGCACATACTTATAGTATGTGGAAACTGGAACCTTCAGCGACAACCTATACGGGCTCGCTTACCGTGTCCGGCTGTGGCTTCAGTGATTTTGCCGATTGGGGTACGCCTGCTACAGAGATGGTGCGCAATGGATATCGTTATACCTCTACCTTGCACCAAATCGGCAGTTATTCAAGTACGCGCCAATACTATGCAGCCCGTGTGTCCGACTGGGGATATGTTCTCCGCTATTGGGGTGATGCGACTGGATGCGGCTGGTGGGAAGATACCACAAGCGCAGGTGGTGGAGTGGCAAGCTATGCAAGCGATTATGACGGTGTGGTGCAAATCACCTTCGATACAGCTATTCTTTGGGCTACAATCAAGAAAATAACAGAATAAAAAGAGAGCAACTATGAAAACAATATATTCAATATGTGTGAGGACAGGATTCTTTTTTACCTTCCTGTTGTTGGCAACTTCACTGATGGCACAAAATATCCAAGTGAAGGGACTGGTGAAAGACCCGGCTGGTGAAGCTATTATTGGTGCGAGTGTAGTGGTGAAAGGTACTACCAACGGCTCCATTACGGATTTGGACGGTAAGTTCAGTCTGTCTGACGTACCTTCGGGAGCAACGATTACCGTTTCTTATATCGGTTACCTCTCTCAAGAGAAGAAAGTATCCGCTACACCCATGGAGTTTATTCTGAAAGAAGACACTAAAACATTGGATGAAATTGTAGTAGTCGGTTATGGTACGACTAAAAAGAGCAGTATCTCTGGTGCGGTGGCTTCCGTAAAAGCTGATGAATTACCGACGGCTGCATCAGCTTCGGTAGGTTCCATGCTGCGTGGACGTTCGTCAGGAATGAATATCACACAAAACAGTGCCAATCCAGGTGGTTCGATGAATATCTCCATTCGTGGTGGACTTTCAGGACAAAGTCCGTTGATTGTCATTGACGGTGTGCCGCAGTTGTCAACAAAAACAGTGACAACAGGAACGGCATATAGTGGTGGTGAGAAAGACAATGCTCTGATTAACCTCAATCCCAATGACATTGAGACGATTGATATTTTGAAAGATGCATCAGCAGCGGCTATTTACGGTTCGGATGCTTCGGGTGGTGTGATTCTGATTACCACTAAACGAGGAAAAACAGGTAAGCCCGACATCTCTTATTCCGGTTCGGTTGCTTTCCAGTATATCAAGGATGCACCGGATTTCCTGAATGCGCGTGATTTTATGATTGAACAGAATAAAGTGTTTGATGAACTGGGGCGTGGGGATGAAAAGAAATATACTGATAGGCAGATTGCTAATTTCGTAGGCGACGGAACAGACTGGATGGATGAAGTAACCCGTGTAGGTATCGTTAATGAACATAATCTTTCGGTTTCTGCCGGTACGGACGCCACGAAATACTTGTTCTCATTGAGTTATTATGACCATCAGGGAATTGCCAAGAATAACTCGATGAATCGTATCACTGGGCGTTTGAATGTTGACCAAACTATCAACCGTATGTTGAAAGCCGGCATTAATTCCACTTTCTCGCAGATAAAGTATCATGACGTACCGTTGGGGGATGGACGGCAGGATAATTCAGCGCTGATATATTCGGCTATGACATTTATTCCTACCGTACCGGTACGTGATGAAGAGGGTAAATATTCCGTAAATCCGATTCGTGACATCTATCCGAATCCGGTTTCATTATTGGATATTACCGACCAGACAGTGAGCCGCGACCTTTTTGTCAGTGGTTATCTGGAATTCCGACCAATCAAAGATTTGCTGATAAAGGCTACTGTCGGTTTCGATATGAAAGATGTGCAGGCCGACCAATATATTCCCACCACGACCAAAAAGGGATATAGTGTGGACGGTCAGGCTTCCAAGCAAAATGCGAAATCGCAAATGAACCTGTTCAATGTGATTGCCAATTACACGAAAGTGTTCAATGAAATACATGACGTGAACCTGATGGCTGGTTTTGAATACAAGAAGTCGTCTTGGGAAGGGATGGGTATCGTCGCTTCACAATTCCCATACGACGGCTCTTTGATGAACAATATCGGGACAAGTGAGCAGGAAAAACCGACTATCAGCTCGTATAAGGGAGCTAGTGAAATGGCTTCATTCCTTGCACGTTTGAATTATTCGCTGGCATCTAAATATATCTTGACTGTCAATCTCCGCATAGACGGTTCGTCCAACTTCTCAAAGGAGCATCAATGGGGCACTTTCCCGGGAGTATCGGCAGCCTGGCGTATGAATGAAGAAAACTGGCTGAAGGATATCGGTTGGTTGAGCAACCTGAAACTCCGTGCAGGTGTGGGACAAACCGGTAATGCAGGCAACCTCACCGGTATCAATACTTATTATAAAGTTTCACAAGGCGCATTTGCACCTAACGGAAGCTTGGTAAACGGTATGGCTATCTCCAAACTGGGCAATGATAAATTGAAATGGGAGACACTGACCGACTATAACTTCGGTATTGATTTCGGTTTCTTCAACAACCGTCTGTCCGGGTCTGTCGACCTCTACCAACGTCTGCGTAAGGATGTCATTTTAGAGAAAAATTTGATGTCCTATCAGGAAGTGAAGACGATAGATTACAATTCAGCGACCGTTTACCGTGCCCGTGGTATAGATATCGGTATCCACAGTGTAAATTTCGATAATAAGAACTTTGGCTGGACTACCGACATCAATTTCTCCTATTACCGCAATCACACAACGAAACGTGACCCGGACTTCATTCCTGCTGTCTATCAGGATTATGTGGAAAGATGGGACAACATCTACGGATACAGGACGAATGGCCTGATTCAGATGGACCAGACTTATAACCATCTGCAGAAATCCGGCGCCGGAGCTATTCTGTATCAGGATTTGAATGGTTACCAACTCGATGAGAAGGGCGAAAAGATGCGAGATAGTGAAGGACGTTATATCCGAACAGCGGGAGAGGATGGCGTGCTCGACGAAGCTGACATGGTGGTATTGGCAAATAGTACCCCGATTCCTTTCAGTATCAATAATACTTTCCGCTGGAAAAACTGGGATGCCAACATCTACATCTATGGTTCGCTGAATGGATGGAAGGTGAACGACATTAAGTTACAGTCCATCTATGGTATCGAAGACATAACGTATGGCGTCAATGTTTTGGATGAGGTGAAGAACCGTTGGTCGCCTGCCAATCCTATGGGTACATTGCCGGGTGTGGCGGAAGCTTCTTCGGGCGTTGACCCCAAGAAAAGTGACTTTTTCCTCGAAAAGGCTTGGTATCTGCGTTTGGATAATGTGTCAATCGGTTATACTTTCCCTGCCCAATGGCTTAAGAATAAGATTCGTTCAGTCAGGCTGTATGCCGCGGGGCGCAATCTGGCCGTATTTACTCCTTATAAGGGAATGGATCCTGAAACTGGAAATGGTATCGGAGCTTATCCGAATCAGTCTTCATTTGCTATTGGTCTGGATGTGAAATTCTAATATATACTGGGTATGAAAACAATGAAATATATAGCAACAGTCTTGATGCTGTTATCGATGACTTCCTGTGAACTGGAACGTTTGGACTATACCGAAATCTCTCCGGAAAACTTCTTTAAGACGGAGACTGACTTGAAACTGGCGGTAAATTCGCTCTACTATGATTTTAACCCCGGTGATTTCAAAGCTGTTTATTCAGCGGATTATATGGGATATCAAGTAATAGGTGATATGACGACTGATGTGCTTTGGTGTTGCTGGGCGTGGGAGTCAGATGAACTTTATTTCCAACAGTGGTATGCTACTGTGGGAGGCAGTATTCAGAATCATGCTTATTCGAATTTCGAGCGTTATAATTTTCTTTCGAAAGCACGTAATACCATTCGTCGTATTGAGAACTCTCCGGTGAGTGAAGACGCAAAAACGCTTTATTCGGGTGAGGCGAAGGCTTTGCGCGGATGGATGGGGCTTTACCTTTATGATATGTTCGGTCCTGTGCCGGTGGCTTCGGATGAGGTACTGGACGACCCGCAGACTTTTGTTTATCTTCCCCGTCTGACGGAAGAAGAATATGACGCAATGATGGAAGCGGACTTGCGGGATGCAATTCGTGATTTACCCGAAGTGGCGGAGGCACGCGGACGTATGACGAAAGGGGCGGCACGTATGATTCTGTTGAAATATTACATGATAAAAGGCTACTTTGATAAAGCGGAAACTTTAGCTCGTGAATTGTTGGAGATGGAAGGACGTGTGTACAGCCTGCAACCTGATTATAACTATATCTTCTCCAAAGAGGGAATAGGCAACAATGAGGTGATTCTGCAACTGGCTTGCAACAATACTGCCAGTTGGTACTCCAACTACATGACTGCCGAAGTGCTTCCCGCCGATTATCCTTGGGCTGAAAAGGCAACCGGTTGGGGTGGCTATGTAATGCCTTGGGATTTTTATGGCACATTTGAAGAAGGAGACTTGCGTCTGAAGAACGTAGTGACTGCTTATACGAATAAAAATGGAGAAAAGATAGACCGCTCAAATAGCAGTCAGTTGGCAAAGGGTGCGCTACCCTTGAAATACGGTATGGATCCGGATATGAAAGACGGACAAAGCGGCATTGACGTGGTTATCTATCGCTACGCTGATGTGCTGTTGACACTTGCCGAGTGTATCAACCGTAATGAGGGCAGTCCTACAACGGAAGCCATTGGTTTGGTAAACCGTGTACGCAAGCGTGCCGGATTGTCGGAACTGGATGACGCTCAAACAGCTTCCGGTGAAGCCTTCAATGAAGCCATCCTTCTGGAGCGCGGTCATGAGTTCTATCTCGAAGGGCTTCGCCGTCAAGATTTGATTCGCTTTGGAAAGTATGTGGAATATGCCAATAACCGCATTGATGCCATTAATAAATCCGAAGGACGCGGCTACTTCAATGTACACGAAGGACACAACCGTTTCTGGATTCCGCAGAGTTTCATTGATGAGTCCAAAGGGGCTATCAAGCAAAATGATTATGATAGATAGTAAATAGTAGTAAGTAGATAAACCATGAAATATATATTCTTATATATCCTTGCCTGCCTGTTTACGGTAAATGCGGTAGCGCAAAGTATCAAACCGACTGTTGCGGTCTTGGGCGATTCATATTCTACCTTTGAAAAGTATATACCGGACACCAATAAAACGTATTACACAACTACCGATTGGTCTAAGACAGGGGTAGTGAATGTGAAACAGACGTGGTGGTGGCAGGTCATCAAGAAAGCCGGTTTCAAGTTGGGAGCAAACGACTCCTATAGCGGGGCTACTGTATCCTATTCGGGATATAATGACGAGGACTATGCCGACCGTTCATTTATTACAAGGGTTCCCCGTTTGGGGAATCCTGATATCATCCTCATCTTCGGTGGAATCAATGACAATTGGGCAGACACTCCTATCGGTGAGTACAAATATGGAGATTTCAAGCGTGCCGATCTGTATACCTATCGTCCTGCATTGGCTAAATTGATAGAGTTGGCTCAAGAGCATTATCCCAATGTGACGCTTTACTTTATCATCAGTGATGACTTGAAAACGGAGATTGTGGAATCGACCAAGGTTGTTTGCGAACATTACGGAATAAAATACGTACAACTGCAAGGAATCGAGAAAGAAAGCGGGCATCCTACTGTAAAAGGAATGGAAACAATTGCGAATCAAGTATTGACTCTGATTAAATAAGAATTACATCATTAAAAACACATATTATGAAGAAGAAAATTTATGCAGCTTTAGCGTTTGCTCTATATGCAACCACTTTTCATGCACAGCAGATTTATGAGCTTTCCGCTCCGGCGAAAGAGAAGACTATATATATGGGACACCTCAAGATGGGGGGCAGTAACCCGTCGGGTGGAAATATTTCCGTAAACAGCTATTATATGTCTATCGACGGAAAGCCTGTGATACCTGTTATGGGAGAGTTCCACTTTACCCGTTATCCCCGTGCACAGTGGGAACAGGAGATTGTAAAGATGAAAGCCGGTGGGGTGAATGTATTGCCAACCTATATTTTCTGGGGATTACATGAGGAAGAGGAAGGCAAGTTCTGCTGGAGCGGCAATAAAGACTTACGCCATTTTATAGAACTTTGCAAGAAACATGACATGCCGGTCATCGTACGTATCGGCCCTTTCTGTCACGGTGAAATACGTAACGGCTCCATACCCGACTGGCTTTTCGCCCGTCCGGTGGATGTACGCAGCAATCAGCCTCTATACCTCTCTTATGTAAAAAGACTTTATGGAGAGATAGGCCGGCAACTGCAAGGATTGTATTATAAGGATGGCGGTCCGATCATCGGTTGCCAGTTGGAAAATGAGATGCAGCATTCTGCATCTCCTTGGGGAGTGAATTATCCCGGTGAACCGTTGGATTTTACTGTGGCAAGTTATGACATTGACTATGCTATGATTGGCGTAAGTGTAATGGATAAGAAAGTCACTACCGCCGAACTTGGGGAGGAACACATGCGTACCCTTAAAAGAATGGCACAGGAAGAAGGTATTATCACTCCGTTCTATACAGCCACCGGCTGGGGAAACGCAGCTGTTATTGACAATGAAGCAATTCCTGTGACATCCGCCTACACCTATCCTTTTTGGGAAGAACCGAGAATGTCGCCTTTCTGTATGTTCAAAGATATACACCGTGTGCCTGATTATGCTCCGGTGCGTTATGATGCGGAACGATTCCCCTCGTTCTGTGCGGAAATGGGTGCAGGAATGCAGATGATTTACCGACGCAGACCTATCGTTACGGCACGTGCAGCACAGGCGTTGATGATTCGTACACTCGGTAGCGGAAGCAACGGCATCGGATATTATATGTATCACGGAGGAAGCACTCCGCTACGTCAGGATAATATAGGAAGTTATCAGGACGAACCGATGGGGATGCCCAAAATCTCCTATGATTTCCAGGCTCCTCTTGGCGAATTCGGACTGGAACATCCGTCTTATCGTTACCTGCGCACCATCCATTCGTTTCTTGCCGATTTCGGCAGTAATCTTGCTCCCATGGAAACCGTATTACCGGAAGGTTGGGAAAAGATGACACCCGAAAATCGTGATGACCTGCGTTATGCTGCCCGGATGAAAGATGACAGCGGATTCATTTTCATGATAAACTTTCAGGACCATGATACATTGCGGCATGATATGGACGGTCTGCAACTGCAATTGAATCTTCGGAATGAAACACTGCGCATACCTGAACAGGGAACTTTTACATTGCCGAAAGATGAAAGCATGATTCTGCCATTCAACTTGATGCTCGGAAGTGCCAGACTCCGTTATGCTACGGCACAACCTCTGATGAAAATCAATGATAACGGTATCGACCATTATATTTTCTTCGCCCCGGAAGGTATGAAACCGGAGTATTGTTTTGATGCCCGCACCGTCAAAGGTAAGGCTAAATACGCCGTCACAAGCGGTCTGAAAAGTACTATTACTGTCACACCTCGCAACGGTAAGAAAATAAAAATTACGACACTGAATCATGAACAGGCACTCAATGCCATCAAGGTGGATGGGCAACTATTGATAACGACAGCTACCGTATTACCGACGGCAGAAGGTATCACCCTGCAACAACTTGGAAATAACGCCTTTGATTATATCTTGTACCCTTCGGCAAAAGGATGGCAATCACAAACAGTGCAGGTTCAGCCTGTCAGCCCCGAATGTCGTGTAGAGAAGATAACCACTCGTCGTATTACCGTAGCTTTCAGTGATACCGTTCATACCCCGCAAGTGAATGAATACTTCATGAAGATAGATTACACGGGTGATGTGGCAATGGCCTTCCTCGGTGGAAAAATGGTACAGGATGAATTCTGGCATGCCCAACCATGGATGATTGGTCTTAACCGCCATAAAGAGATGATGAACAAAGAAGCTATGTCGTTCTACTTCCGTCCTTTACGTTCGGATGCTACCTGTCTGCAAGATTTGCCCCAGTCTGCCATTCCTGATTTTAAAGGAAATAACCAGGTGCTTGAGATTAAGAACGTGGAAATTATCCCCCAATATCAATTGAGGATAAATAACTAGTTTATCATTTTATGAGGAAAAGCTTATTTACATTATTAATAACTCTTCTCGGCACAATATCCCATTGTGCCGAGAAGGTCTATATGGACAAACAAGGCGTGATACGTTGGACGGAAAACCGTAAGGAAGTAGCCTTGTTCGGTGCCAATTATTGCCTGCCTTCTGCTTGCGATTTTCGTGCAGCAGATTATGTGGGCGGCGATCGAAAGCAAATGATTGTGGAAGACCTGGAACATTTCAAGCGAATGAACTGGGACGGATTACGTCTCTGCTTTTGGGGAGACTATCAGAATACGGATCGTGAGGGAAATTTGCTGGAGAATGAACATTTGCATCTGTTGGACTATCTGATTGCCGAAGCGGATAAACGGGATATTTATATGTTGCTTAGCCCTATCGTGACCTATAATTCACAATGGCCGGAAATGAGTGATAC
>PPYF01024664.1_pt1 | contig 37968 bp, 54 predicted proteins | sample 1559871 | NCBI WGS metagenome assembly PPYF01 (sample SAMN08240021, study PRJNA423297) | Human gut metagenome, whole genome shotgun sequencing project.
AAATGCAAAATCATTAAAAGAAAAGGAAGCATCAGAGTAATCTGTGAAAATCCGAAACACAAACAAAGACAAGGATAATAAGCGTCGTTGTCGAATTTGTGCGTAAAGCACAAAAATTTATTTAGGCGGCTGTAACATGACACACCAGGGTGTGTGGTGTTATTAAAATATACAAGAACATACCGATTGTATATTGCTTATAATACTGGCTCCGGCCAGAAAGGTCACGGGAAACTGTGGCTGGACGCAGTGAAGAAGGATGAAGATCCCGGCGTCCCAATTTGAGACAATATAAACTACGGCAGAAGAGGGTGTATACTACATTTCAGACCTGTAACCCAGGGGCTATGCATACTTCTTGCTGACCAAGATTCAAAATGGAGGAAAATCACATGGCTCGTATTGCTGGTGTAGACTTACCAAGAGACAAACGTGTAGAAATCGGATTAACTTACATCTACGGAATTGGTAGAGTAAGCTCTAATCGTATCTTAGAAGAGGCAGGAGTAAATCCTGATACTCGTGTCAGAGATTTAACTGACGAAGAAGTAAAGAAAATCAGTGCTGTAATCGATGAAACTCAGTTAGTAGAAGGTGATCTTAGAAGAGAGATCGCTCTTAACATCAAGAGATTACAGGAAATCGGATGCTATAGAGGAATCCGTCACAGAAGAGGACTTCCGGTACGTGGTCAGAAGACAAAGACAAATGCCAGAACAAGAAAAGGTCCTAAGAGAACAGTAGCAAACAAGAAGAAATAATAAGAATTCGTAGAAAGTAGGTTAGTTTAAATGGCTAAGAAAGTTACAAAAAAAGTGACAAAGAAACGTGTCAAGAAAAACGTTGAACGCGGACAGGCACATATCCAATCATCTTTTAATAATACAATCGTAACATTAACAGATGCTCAGGGAAATGCTCTTTCATGGGCAAGTGCAGGTGGTCTGGGATTTAGAGGTTCAAGGAAATCTACTCCTTATGCAGCACAGATGGCAGCTGAGACAGCAGCAAAAGCAGCATTAGTACATGGTTTGAAATCAGTAGACGTTATGGTAAAAGGACCAGGTTCTGGTAGAGAAGCAGCAATCCGTGCGCTTCAGGCATGCGGAATCGATGTAACAAGCATCAAGGACGTAACACCAGTTCCACATAACGGATGTCGCCCACCAAAACGTAGAAGAGTGTAATTAGGAGGATACGAAAATGGCAGTAAATAGAGTTCCAGTTCTGAAAAGATGCCGTTCATTAGGTATGGACCCAATCTATTTAGGAATTGATAAAAAATCTAACAGACAATTAAAAAGAGCTAATAGAAAAATGAGCGAATACGGACTTCAATTACGCGAAAAACAAAAAGCAAAATTTATCTATGGCGTTTTAGAAAAACCTTTCAGAAACTATTTTGCAAAGGCTCAGAAAATGAACGGAATGACAGGTGATAACCTTATGATTCTCCTTGAATCAAGATTAGACAACGTTGTATTCCGTTTAGGTTTAGCGAGAACAAGAAAAGAAGCTAGACAGATTGTTGACCATAAGCATGTATTAGTAAATGGAAAACAGGTAAACATTCCTTCTTACTTAGTAAAAGCAGGAGATGTTATCGAAATTAAAGAAAAGAATAAAGGTTCTCAGAGATACAAAGACATCTTAGAAGTGACTGGCGGAAGAATGGTACCAGATTGGTTAGAAGCAGACGCTGAAAACTTAAAAGGAACTGTAAAAGAACTTCCATTAAGAGAAGCAATCGACGTTCCAGTAGATGAGATGTTGATCGTCGAATTATATTCTAAATAATTAAACCTTTTGCGTTTGATTACGCTGCAACAGACAGGGGTGTTGCAAAATGGAAAATTTCTACAGGAGATCGTCTTCGTCTATTGGCGGTTGGCAATATCTTGGCTGAATGCTTCATTTTGTGAGAACCCCTAGTTGTATCCTATCACATATTATTTGTCGGAATGCGGATTCAGACAGAGTATCGTGTGAAAATGTGTACGACATATAGATATGCTGTGGGAAGTTTATTTGGAGTATAGTTACCCTCAATAGTTTAATAGCCCAGAAGGAGGGACTTTATCGTGTTTGATTTTAATAAACCAAATATTGAAATTACTGAGATTTCAGAAGACAAAAAATATGGCAGATTTGTTGTAGAACCTTTAGAAAGAGGATATGGTACAACACTTGGTAACTCTCTGAGAAGAATCATGCTTTCTTCTTTACCGGGAGCTGCAATCAGCCACGTAAAGATTGACGGTGTGTTACATGAGTTCAGTTCAATTCCGGGCGTGAAGGAAGATGTGACAGAGATCATCATGAATCTGAAATCACTGGCAATCAAGAACAGTTCCGAGACAGATGAGCCGAAGACTGCTTATATTGAGTTCGAGGGCGAAGGTGTCGTGACTGCTGCTGATATTCAGGTGGATCCAGATATCGAGATCATGAATCCGGATGCAGTGATCGCTACATTAAATGGCGGTGCAGACAGCAAACTTTACATGGAACTTACTATCACAAAAGGCAGAGGTTATATCAGTGCAGATAAGAACAAGAACGAAGAACTGCCGATCGGCGTGATTCCGATTGATTCTATCTACACACCGGTAGAACGTGTAAATCTGACAGTAGAGAATACTCGTGTTGGACAGATCACAGACTATGATAAACTGACACTGGATGTATATACAAATGGAACATTACTTCCAGATGAGGCAGTCAGCCTTGCTGCTAAGGTTCTCAACGAACACTTGAAATTATTCATCGATCTTTCAGAAGTAGCTCAGGTTGCAGAAGTTATGATCGAAAAAGAAGACGATGAAAAAGAAAAAGTGTTAGAGATGAGCATTGATGAATTAGAGCTTTCTGTTCGTTCTTACAACTGCTTAAAGAGAGCCGGCATCAATACAGTGGAAGAACTGACAAACAGAACTCCGGAAGATATGATGAAAGTTCGTAACCTCGGACGGAAATCATTAGAGGAAGTTCTTGCAAAATTAAAAGAACTCGGATTAGAATTAAGCCCGGGAGAAGAGTAAATGATAACAGCATCTAGCTAGTAAGCCCGAAGATGCATAACTAGATGACACCGGTTAATAAGCCCGAAGTGCATAGCCGTGTGTTCCGAAATATGGAGGAAATTAGAAATGGCAAAATATAGAAAACTTGGCAGAACAAGCAGCCAGAGAAAAGCATTAATCAGAAACCAGGTAACAGCATTACTTCACAATGGTAAGATCGTTACAACAGAAGCAAAAGCAAAAGAAATCCGCAAAGTTGCAGAAGGTCTTATCGCTTTAGCAGTAAAAGAAAAAGACAATTACGAAGAAGTAACTGTAAAAGCAAAAGTTGCACGTAAAGATAAAGACGGCAAGAGAGTGAAAGAAGTTGTAGACGGAAAGAAAGTTACAGTTTACGATGAAGTAGAAAAGACAATCAAAAAAGATATGCCTTCAAGACTTCATGCAAGAAGAGAAATGTTAAAAGTTCTCTACCCAGTGACAGAAGTTCCGGAAAAAGCTGCTGGAAGAAAGAAAAATACAAAAGAAGTAGATTTAGTTGAAAAATTATTCAGCGAAATCGCACCAAAATACGAAGATCGTAAAGGTGGATACACAAGAATCGTTAAGATTGGTCTTCGTAAAGGTGATGCTGCAATGGAAGTTCTCCTTGAGTTAGTATAGATCCAGGATTATTTCAGAGCATAAAATAAAAAGTCATAAGACAAATCAATACAAAGAGATGGAAGAAATACAGAGATGTATTCTTTCATCTCTTTTTGCATTTTGGAATTCTAAAAAAAATGATTGCAATTATGGAAAAAAGTGCTATACTAATTGTATTATTTAAGTAGTACAAAGGTACATTTAGATATCACAGAATAGCAATATGGGGGTGGCAAGGTGGAACCATTGATATCAATTAAAGATATGCATAAGATATACAATCCGGGTGAAAACGAAGTGCGTGCGCTAGATGGTGTCAGCCTGGAGATCCATGAGGGAGAGTTTGTTGCGATCATTGGTCATTCCGGCTCTGGAAAATCCACATTGATGAATATGATCGGTTGTCTGGATACACCGACTTCGGGAAGTTACTTTTTGCATGGAAAGGATGTTTCGAGAATGACGGACAATGAACTGTCCGATGTGAGAAATCAGGAGATTGGATTTATCTTTCAGGGGTTTAATCTGATTGCCAATCTAGATGCGATTGGCAATGTGGAGCTGCCGTTGATCTACCGGGGAATTGACAGAAAGACGCGAAGAGCCGCGGCAAAGCAGGCACTGATCAAAGTAGGTCTCGAGAAGCGGATGACACACAAACCGTCAGAGATGTCAGGAGGTCAGCAACAACGTGTCGCAGTGGCGAGAGCGATCGCGGCAAGCCCTCCGGTGATACTGGCAGATGAACCTACCGGCAATCTGGATTCAAAATCTACAAAAGAGATTATGCAGATTTTAGAAGGGCTTCACAGGTCAGGAAGGACAGTCATTATCATCACACATGATAATGAAATTGCGGAGCAGGTAAAGCGAGTAATCTACATACGAGATGGAAGAATTGAGCAGGATTATTTAAACGAAGAGAAGCAAGGAGAATAGTCGTGAGAAAGAAAGACAAAGAGATTTATGAAGAGACAGACATGATCGTTCTGTCGGAGGAAGAGGAAGGAAGCAAAGAAACTACAGATGTCCGTAAGAAAAAGAAGAAGCTTCCGAACTGGGTGATTGTTCCAGTTATCGGGGGAATTGTTGTTGTCGCAGTGATTGCGTCCCAATTTACTTCAAAAGAGAAAAAGACAGGAGGAACTGTGGAAGTTGTCGAAGTGGTACGAGGAGATGTGAAAGAAATCTACAATGTATCCGGAACAGTGGACAGCGAGAAGAAAAAGGTATTTTATTCCCCGGTCAATGCGCCGGTCAGCCAGCTTCGTGCGAAAGTCGGGCAGGCAGTGAAAGCAGGAGATCTCCTTGTGGCATTTGATACGTCTGATCTGGAAAAGAACAATCAGAAAGCACAGATGGATCTTCAGTCTGCAGTCAATACAAATCAAAGCGCAAGGGAGCAGGCAGATCGAAGTGCTTCTGAGGCAGCGAAGGCAGCGGCCGATGCACAGGCGGCAGCTGGTGCAGCCCGTGCACAGGCAGAACAGCAGATCGCCAGTGTAGAATCACAGATTTCAGCGAAATCACAGCAGATGGCATCGCTGGAGCAGAGTGTGAAAGATGAAATTACTGCGAACCAGACTCTTCAGCCGCAGTTGGACGAATGGAATGCACAGAAGGCTGCAAATTTGGAGCGGATTTCTGTATTGTATGGGGAAGTCAACAGCCATCGGGAAGAGATTAATGCAGGAAATATAAGTGATGAAAAGAAGGCACAACTGGAGGCCGAGATTGCTGAGAAATCAAAAGAGATTTCAGAAAAAGAAGGGGCAAATGAAGCGCTCGATGCCCAGATTGCCCAGATCAGTGCCCAGATACAGACCGGAAGCCAGCAGGCATATGCGCAGATACAGCAGGAAGTACAGGCATTACAGGCACAGGCAGAGCAGCTTCGTGCAAGTATTTCTGTAGAAACACCGAGTGCAAGCATTCCGGATACGAGTCTCACACAGGGACAGATCAACAATATGGCAATCACGGAGAATCTGGCAGAACTGGCAGTGCTCAGCTCTGAGGAACTGATGGCAAAGGCAAGAGATGGGATCAAGGCAGATTTTGATGGTGTGATCTCTGATGTAAAGACGATGGAGGGCGGCACTGCTGTCGCAGGAGGAGAGTTATTTACACTTGTGAGCAATCAGGATGTCAATGTAAAGCTGGAAATTGCTGCAAGTGATTTTGACAAAGTAGAAGTTGGAAGCAAGGCGGTTGTAAAAATCGGAAAGTATAAATACGATGGAGTTGTAGAATCTATCGATAAGATTGCAGTTCCAAATACAAAAGGGAACCCAGTGATCGGTGCAAATGTAAAGATTCAGAATCCAGACGAGAATATCTACATTGGAGTTGCGGCAAAGTTGACAATGACAGTGGCAGAGGAAAAGGATGTCCTTTACCTTCCGAATGAAAATGTAAATACTTCGACCGAAGGAGATTTTGTCTATGTAGTACAAAATGGTGTTGTGAAGAAAAAGGCAGTGGAACTTGGAATCACATCCAACAGCAAGGTGGAGATCAAGTCAGGTCTGAAAGAAGGAGACAAAGTTGTTGCAGATACTTTTGGAACGGTGGAAGAGGGGATGAAAGTAACAACGACAACTGTGGCGAAGTCAGAGGAGAAATAGAAAGGTAGGTACGCGATGGCACAATTATTGGAATACATTAAGATGGCATTGTACAGTATCAAGTCCAATAAAGGGCGTTCTTTCCTCACGATGCTCGGAATCATTATCGGAATTTCTTCTGTGATCACAATTGTGTCAATCGGAAGCGGATTAAAGGCAGATGTGATGGCGACCGACGAGACAAAAAGTGTCTCTGTGATTGTTAATAAAGATGCTACAAGCTACACGAATATTATTACTTGGGACGATCTGAAGGCAGTAAAGGATAATCTTGGAAATAAAGCAATCGGAGTAGTGTCTTCCGGCGCAACGATGGGGACAGTCACGACGAGAAAAGGAGAGTTTGATGCGTCAGTCACACTGACAATGCCGGATGAGGAGAAGAATCCAATGCAGACTTCGATCATCCGAGGAAATTATTTTACCGAAGACAATGTACTCAATGCAGATTCTGTCTGCGTCATTGACAAGGCAAGTGCATTGTATTTGTTTGGGACACCGGATGTCATCGGAATGGAGTTAGAGGCGACGATCGAAGGTGTTCTGCAGACTATCCAGATAGTTGGAGTCCGGGATTCTGATGAGGAATTGATGAAGGCGAATGATGAAGCGATGAAGATGTTCGGTATGGAGATGCCGGTATTTCTTGAGATGCCGTATACAGCAGCAGAAAACTGGGGAAGCCAGATAGAGGATTTTTCCAGCCTGACAATCTATTTAAATGGTGGAGACCAGGCAAATGCAGCTACAAAATCTGCTATTCAGACATTGTCTGCAAGGCATTTGGGAGAGGGCGAGGAGCTCTTTGTCAAACAGCAGGAGATGAACATGGCGGAAGCGATGGGAAGCGTGCTTGACATGGTGACAGCATTTGTAGCATTTGTAGCAGGAATTTCCCTTGTTGTCGGAGGAATTGGTGTCATGAACATCATGCTTGTATCAGTGACAGAGCGGACAAGAGAGATTGGAATCCGAAAGGCGCTGGGAGCGAAGACATCATCCATTATCGTACAGTTTTTGTGTGAGTCTGCGATTATTTCTGGAATTGGTGGAGTCATCGGAATTTTGATCGGGGCAGGGCTGTCTGGACTGATTTCGGTACTGGAGATTGGTGGATTATCTGCGAGACTGTCTCCGACAGCAATCGTTTTGACGACCTGTTTCTCGTGTGGGGTTGGAATTGTCTTTGGCATTTATCCAGCGAGAAAGGCGGCGAAGATGAGTCCGATCGATGCACTGCGACAGCTCTAAAAGTATAACAGAAGAAAATGTATTTGTCAGAAGGGAATCATTGTGGCATAATGAAATTTGCCAGAGGAGTAAAAGAAAAAGGAGGAGAGATCTATGTTTAAACCAAACAAATTATTGAAAGTTGTATCAATTATCTTTATCGTACTTGCTGTGATGGGGGCAATTGGTACCGTAGGAAGTTATTTTATGCTGCAGTCTATGGGAGATGTTGTAAATGGAGTAGATATGAGTGCAGTAAAAGCAATGGCAACTCCGTTGACGTTGCTTCAAGGATTATTTTCTTCCCTGTTGATGCTTGTATGCGGAATCTTTGGATTGAATGGAAAATCCTTTAAGGTATGTCTGATCGGCATGATCATCTACCTTGTGATCGTTGTGATTACATTTATCCAGTCCATAATGTTGGTAGGATTTCAGGTATTTTCCATTATCGATTTCATTTTGCCGATTTTATATCTGTGGGGATTGTATCAGTCTAAGGAATAAGGGAAGAGAAGGAGCAGCCGTATTTGGCTGCTCCGTTGAAAATAAGAATGGATAAAAAAAGGAACTGCTTTGCAGAAGGTGTTTGGTCAATTGTCTTGATCAAATCTGCAGTCAGTTCCTTTTCAGTATTATCTATTTAAGATCAGTTTTGTCAATTCTACTGGCTCTACAATCTTTCCATCTTTGTAAACACGCATGTTTCCGGAAGCGATCTCATCGATCAGGATTACTTCGTCGTTGTTGTAACCGAACTCAAATTTGATATCCCAGAGGTCAAGTCCGATAGATTTTAAATCATCAGCAACGATCTTTGTGATCTTTAATGTCTGCTCTTTCATGCTTTCGAACATTTCCGGTGTCATGATTCCGAGTGCTGCAAGACCTTCTCCAGTCACAAGCGGATCACCTAAAGCATCGTTTTTGAATGTACACTCTACATAACCACCGTCAAGAACTGTTCCGTCTTCGATATATTCTCCATATCTGCGGATGAAACTTCCTGTTGCAACTAAACGACAGATTACTTCTAATCCGTGTCCAAACACTGTCGCAGGGAGCACTTCCATTGTAGCATTTTCCACATCAGCACCTACATAGTGTGTCTTGATGCCTGCATCTTTTAACAGTTCAAAATAGTGAACAGATGTTTCAAGATTTGCTTTGCCAATACCTTCGATTGTTAATCCAACACTATTTTCGCCCGGATCAAAAACTCCGTCTTTTCCAGTACAGTCATCTTTGAATTTGAGCATTACATTTCCGTTCTCAAGGCTGAATACATCTTTGGTTTTTCCTTCATAAATTTTCTTCATTGTACAAATCTCCTTCTGTAATTAATGAGTGTTATCTTACTGAACTTCTTTACTGTATCACAACTGATGGAAGATGAAAACGTTTTTTTTACAATTTTTTAGAAAAAATTTCACAAAAAATAAGAAAAAAACCTATTAAAAATCAAGGCTAATAGACATTAAAAATTAGCGCTAATAGATGAGAATAAAATGTATTTTTATTCGCAAATAATGAATATTATAAAAACGATTTGCTTGAGCAAATGCAGAAGAGTGATAAGAAAAACTTGTTTTTGCGAGGAGAAATTCGATATAATAGAGATCAGAGAAAAAGTTTTGTGCATTTCATCCAAAGGAATTGAATGAGAAAAAAGCAGAAAACATGGAGAAATCGGAAAAGGAGGGAGCCGGTATGGCAGAGAAGAAGATTTTAATTGTGGAAGATGACAGAGGCTTAAACCAAGGGATCACACTTGCCCTGCACGCGCCGGAGTATCGATTTTATTCAGCGTACAATCTTAAAGAAGCAAGAAGAATCTGGAAAGAGGAGAGAGTATCTCTTATCATTCTGGATATCAATCTTCCGGATGGGAGTGGATATACCTTTCTTGAGGAGATCCGGAGAGAATCGGAAGTTCCGGTTATTATGCTGACGGCAAATGATTTGGAAATCGATCAGGTGACCGGATTTTCTCTCGGGGCGGATGACTATATTACGAAGCCCTTCAGTCTGATGATCCTGCGGGCGCGGGTGGAACGGATGCTTGCACGGATGGCACAGAACAAAGGTCTTACTTATGAAAAGGACGGGTATCGGTTTGTATTTGAACAAATGTATTTTACAGTAGAAGGTAAGGAAGTTACGCTGAGTAAGACAGAGCAGAAGCTTCTGCGGATTTTGATTGAGCATCAGGGGCAGACATTGACCAGAGAGCAACTGGTGGATCGAATCTGGAGTGACGGAGCGCAGTATGTAGAGGAGAATGCACTTTCGGTGACTGTCGGAAGGCTGCGAAAAAAGCTGGAACAGACGGGAAAGAAAAATCCGATCCAAACGGTATACGGACTTGGTTATGTGTGGGAGAGATAAAAAGATAGAAGAAACAAAAAGAAAAGGTAAAAGGGAAAGGGGGAAACCGTGTGCGAATCTTTCGGACAACAAGGACACTTCAGAGACTGGATGAGATGCTGACTAAAGCAATCAACGGAACATTTACGGAGGAGACATATGATGAGACAGAATTGTCGCGGCTGGAGTCAAAGTGGAAACAGTATTTTACGATGTCCGGTATGTCGATGGAACGGACAAAAGCAGAGCGGGAAAATATTCAGTCAATGATTTCGGACATTTCTCATCAAATGAAGACGCCACTTGCAAATATCATGCTGTATTCGGAACTTTTACAAGAGCAGACCGAAGGGGAGCAGGAGAAATATCTGGCAGAACAGATTGAAACGTATGCGAAAAAACTGGAATTTCTCACGACGGCACTTGTGAAAATGTCGCGGCTGGAGTCGGATGTTTTTAAAATCTGTCCATCGGTACAGCGGGTAGGAAGCCTTGTGCGTCAAGCGACAGAGGAGATTCTGCCAAGGGCAAGGCAGAAGGAGGTCCAGATAGAAATCTGTGGTGATATAGAAGGCAAAGCGAACTTTGATCAGAAGTGGACGCAGGAAGCGCTCTATAATATTTTGGATAATGCAGTAAAATATTCACCGAAAGGAAGCCGGATAGAGGTGGAAGGGATATCATATGAGATGTATTTCTGTATTGCGGTCAAGGATCAGGGAATCGGAATCCGGGAAGAGGAGCGGGCACAGATTTTCAGCCGCTTTTACCGGTCAGACCTGGTGCAGCAGGAAGAGGGCATCGGGATCGGACTGTATCTGGCCAGGGAAATCGTTCAGCGCGAGGGTGGCTATATCAAAGTAGAATCCAAAGAAGGAAACGGAAGTATTTTTAAAATATTTCTTCAGAAAGAGTAAATCTGTCAAAACTGTTAGATTTTGGAAAGATTCTCGTAAGAATGATTTTATAAAATGACTTTATAGAAAGGAACCGCATGACGAAAAGAGGGGCGGGTTCTGATTCTATAAGGTCTTTTTCTTATATAGAAAGAACAAAAAATGGTTAGGGATGAAAAGAAACTGTGTGAATAGAAAGGAGTTGTTGGTATGACAATTTTAGAGGCAAAAGAGTTGAAAAAATATTATGGAAGCGGAGATACCCTTGTGAAGGCATTGGACGGTGTGGATCTGGCGGTAGCACAGGGAGAATTTGTATCGATCGTAGGAACGTCGGGAAGTGGAAAGTCAACATTGCTTCATATGCTCGGAGGTTTAGATGTGCCGACAGCCGGTCAGGTCATTGTAGATGGAAGAAATATTTCTACACTGAAACCAGAAGAACTGACAATTTTTCGAAGAAGAAAGATTGGATTTGTATTTCAGAGCTACAACCTTGTTCCGGTGCTAAACGTCTATGAAAATATCGTCCTTCCGATCGAGCTGGATGGAAATGAAGTCGATGAAGACTTTGTGGAGGATGTGATCCATGTACTGGGACTGGATAAGAAAAGGTATAATCTTCCGTCTCAGTTATCCGGTGGACAGCAGCAGAGGGTAGCCATTGCCCGGGCGCTTGCCAGTAAGCCTGCGATCATCCTCGCCGATGAGCCAACAGGCGGTGCAGAGTTAGTATGACAAAGATTATAAAAAACGAATGTCCATGCTTCCATCCTCATACACCAGCACCGATTCAACAAACGACTTCCAAAACGTGTTCTTTTCCTGATCCGAAAATGTACGATATACGACTTCCCAATCTTCCGACAGCAGCTTCTTCACACTGTCAAGGCTTCGCATAGGTGCAGCAGTCGAACACTTTTGAAGTTCTTCGATCTGCGCCTTGAACTTGTCATATTCACTTCTATACGCTTCCTTGTCGATCAAGTCATCCATAAACAAATCATACAGCTTCTTCATTTTGCGTTCTATCTTTGCAATTTCAGTGACAGGATTCTTCTGAACTGTGCTGGCAGCAGTCACTTCATACTTTGCGATATAATCAGACAGAGCAGGACGGATGTGCGCAAGCATGTATTCTTCAAGATCGGCTTCACGATATGTCTTGCCACGATCACACAGCTTTGATTGTGCCTTAAAATTGCAACGATAATTCTTGTACATCTTTTCAGAGCCGTCAGCCATCCTTCTGTATGTGACAGTACCGCACATATAATGATTGCAGGACGAACAGATCAGAAGACCTGAAAAAATATAGAATTGTTGCGTGTGCCTGATCCGAACATTCCTGATCGCAAGTTTCTGGATGCGCTCAAAGCGTTCAGGACTGATTGTCGCAGGACAGAAGTCAGGATCATCACGATACTGACCTTTGAAAAGCGGATTCTTCAGGTATCGTGCAACTGTATCATAGCAGACACGAATGTTGTATTTGTCCTGAAGAAAAAGCTGCGTGTCACGCTTGCTGCATGTAGCTTCAAAGCGGTCAAACATATCAAGTGCAAAGCAGTTCCATTCAGGATCAATGATGACATGCTTTTCTGCATCCAGCTTCAGACCGCGTGGAAGGCTGCCTGACACATAGGTTTTATTCTTCAGCTTATAAGCGAACACATCTTTGATTCGGTCAGAATCACGATCGCATTCATCCTGTGCAACAGACAGACGGATGTTGATGTGCAGTCTTCCGTTCGTGGTTGTGGTATCATAGTTTTCCGTGACAGCCTTCCATTGCACGCCATTAGCTTCAAGTATTTCCTGAATTTTATGATAATCGCCGATATTCCTGAACCATCGGTCAAGTTTGGTAAATATGATCAGGTCGAAAGCGTGAGCCTTCACACCATCCAGAAGCCTGACAAACTCTTTTCGTTTGTTGAACTTCTTTCTTGCTGTCAAGGCTTCGTCAATGAATGTGTCAACAAGTATCATCCGATTCACTTTGATGAAATCTTCAAGAATCAGATCTTGCGCTTCGAGCGTATCGCCATGAAGCACCTGATCATCGTGACTGCATCTGATATATTTAACTACACGAAGCCCGAAAAGTTGTGGGTTTGGAGTAAAAAAAGACATATAAAAACCTTCTTTCTGGTAGCGAAAGAAGGCTTGATATGATAGAATGTAAAAGGACATAATATCATCGTGGGCGGTCTTCCGCGATATATTTTGTTTTAATGTTTCACAAGGGAAGTCGCTGGTCACGGCTTCCTTTTTTGAGTGCCTGAAGCGTGTGCATAATCAAAACTAGGAGGATGACGCAATGGAAATCCTAACGTGGCAGGCACGAACAGACAGACACTTGACTTTGAAGCAGCTGGAAGCCATGACAGGAATCAGCAAGTCAACGCTGAACACGATTGAAAACGGCATCACATCGCCAACACTGCGCCAGCTTGAAGCGATAGCAGCTGCGCTTGATGTCAAGATCACTGATCTGTTTGATTCTGAATATAAATGATAAACTGTGCGCCGACAATGCTTCTGACGCTTATTTCCTGATATATGGAAATAACTGGAAGCGGTCTTTCATTCCAATAATTTCCATGATACAATCCCGACAAGAGAAGGGAGGGAAGCCGATGATCCGAAAGAGAATCAACACGCTTCTGAATAAGTTGTCGGATGCACAGCTGAAGCGCATATATAAATACATAAAGTATGTATACATACACGGATAAAGTAAAAGGAAGTAGGACTGGTCAGGTCACTGCTTCCTTTTGTTTTGCTTAAATTCTTTATATGCTTTATGACGCTTGAAGCCAAAATATAAAAGAGACGCAGCGATCACAACACACACAGGATTGAAAGCAACGAAGAAACCTAATAGCATGAAAATACCGAAGCCGATCAGAACATTTCCGCTTTTAGGAACTGGAACAACTTCAACAGGCTTTTGTTCTTCACACTTAATAATATTATCAACCGAACGATAAACGCCAGTTGCATACACAGGAACTTCAGGAACATCGCCGAAGATTTTATAAAAGCAGAATAGCGTTGCTTTTGCATCGTCAAGCGCATTATGCCAGCTGTCTTCACTATATGAATAATATTCTGCACACGTCTTCAACTTTTGCCATTTATATTCGTTGTAACGCTTCTGACCATAAATTTCAGCAAATGCAAGCATTACATCAACGACAATAGAATTTTCTTTTGCGTGATATTCAATGCCAGAATTAAAGATAAAAGGCAAATCGAAGCCGTGAATGTTATAACCGACAATCATGTCTGCATTTTCTAAAATGTGTTGAATAGTATGTGCATAATATAAAAGCGGTTTACAGTCTTTTACCATTGAAGGGCTTATGTGGTTTACTTTTTCAGCATCAGTCCAGCATTCGTGACGAACAGGCTTCACATACTCATTGAAAAGGATTGCGCCAGAGCCGTCAATGATAGAAAGCTGAAGGATTTCATCGTCATAGAGATTTAGTCCTGTTGCTTCTGTATCAAGACAAATAATGTTCAATAGATCACTTCCTTTATTCAGTTTTATCCCAACCAACATTCTTGACAAGTTGCTTCATATATTCTTTGATTCTTTCACGGCTTCCAGCTGGTAATGACACATACATTTCAACAAGTGCCTTGTCAAAATCGTTCAAGTCATACTGCGCACACAATTCATCAACGATCGTCTGCGGCAGATCGTCAAACATTTCACCTTCGCCATACATCAAATAATCATAATTCACATTGTATTCACGACAGATAGAAATTGCCATCTGATCAGTTAAGTTGTTCACACCTTTTTCAATTCTGGAAATAGTGGTTTTTGTTACACCTAACTTTTCCCCGAACTTTTCAAGAGTTAAACCAAGTGATTTTCGCACTTCGTTGACGCGTTCGCCATTTGTCATATTTATTCCACCTTTCTGAAATTTGCTTTTCTAGTTGTAGAATAACACGGAAGCAAGCAAAGGTCAATAAAAAAAGTTACCGTAAGCAACAAAAAACTGTTGACAAAGTGACTGTAAGCATCTATACTGTAACTGTAAGCAACAGAAGAAAGCAGGAAAGAACGGATGAAGCGAGAGGGCGGCACGCAAGTGACATGGCGGTCAGGCTGTAGGATAACAGACAGAGCGTGTGCAGAATAAACATGATCCGTCAAAGTAGTTGAAGAAAGCAGGAACATCAGGACAAGAAAGCAAAGTGTTCATACTACTGGAAGAAAATGAACAGGTTGAGCCGATCGACACTTTACTCCTAAAACAAGAAGATGTTAAGCGGAAGAATCAATCGCGCGAGATGACACAGCACTTCTGTTTCTCACATTAAAAACCAGAAGGGAGCAGAAACAATGGAAATCAGATCGGAAGAACAGAATTTCAGCACACACAGAAGATTCTGCTTTGCAGGAAAGGAAGAAGGAAATGTCGGCGTTGTTGAAATAGAAATCAGATGCAAGGAAATAGTCACAAGCGAGATAGCAAGAAAACTGGACGAACTTGCGACAGCAACGCAGCAGAAAGCAAAAGAAATTATTGAGGGGCAGGAAGCCACCAAACAATTCAAGCCAGAAGAAGGCAAGACAGCCGCATTGGTTGATGAATGGATCAATCAGTTTGATCAGAATTGCGAGCATCTTCGATCTGCTGGTGGTAGTCCTTCAAAATCTGAACAGTAGTAAAAGCAGAAACCTTCGCGATCAGTTCAAGTTGCTTCGATAAAGAATCGGATTCAGGAAACTTGTCGCGGAGGTCTTCGGAGGACTTCAAAGCGTTTTCGACAGCATTAAGATACAGCTTGTCAAAATCAATATTCATCTTCTTCACTTCCTTCCATGTTTGAAATGGTGGTACATCTCAATTATAAGGAGTGAAGAAGAAAAGGACAACAAAAGAAATCGTATAAACATCACACGAAGGGAGGAAACAACATGGCAGCAGTTACAAACGAAAAGAAGAACCTGAACAGCCAGACTGAAGATGTCAGCGAATTTATTATGCTGCTGAAGCAGATGTCTGACAGCGACAGAATGGTCATCAAAGGAATGATGATGTGGGCGGCAGGAGAAAACAGACCAGTGAAAACAGCCTAAAAGGGCATAGGATGTCCCCGACAGAAATGTCGGGGAGTAAATGGAAGGAAAGTGCAACATGAACACAAAACAGAATTTATTCACAGAAGAAGAACTGGCAAAGGTTACGGATGAAACGGAAAGAAAGCACCTGATCGAGTGCGCGCAGGATCAGTCAAAGATTGATATGAAGTACATGGAGATTATGAGCAAATATGACTTGTGGGAAAAAGGGAAGCGCAGCAGATACTTCCACGCAACAACACATGAAAATGCAAAAAAGATCATGCAGGACGGAGTGATCCGAAAAGGAATGGACGGCGGCGTGTATATCTGCAAACAGCCACTTGAAGCAGCGCGATTTGTTGCGGTCCGAGGACATGAAACAGGAACGATCTTTGAAGTCGAACTGGAAGAAAGGAAGATTGTGGAAGCACACGATCATAACGAAGCCTTCTTCGGTTGTAAAGCATATATGTACATGGACGACATACCGACAGCAAAGATTGTGAAAATGTCAAGATATTCAACGAAGGAAGATTGACTGTAAAGCCGAAACAGCGCGACACGCGCTGTAGATGAATGATGGCTTCATTCATCCTGACGATGGCAAGCTAACAGCCAGTATCAGAACATTGTGAAAAAATAGCGGCGTGTGTGTACTGCCAGAACTATACACAGATGGTCAACAGGTTTTAGGGATGTTTTTAATGTGAAAACAAACGACACAATGAAAAATCAAGACCAGAAGGGGGAATGTTGAAAAAATTATTTTGGACTTTGCGAAAGCAGTATGTGAAGAAACAGGAGGAAAAGCAATGGAATACAACAAAATCATTCGGGGGGGGGTGTCTGGAATACATGAAACAACTGCCAGACAAAAGCATTGACCTGATTGTCACTGATCCCCCATACGGAAAGAAAGCAGACAAAGGCACAAACGGATTCGGACAGGCGAAAAATAGAAGATATGCAGGCGGTTGGGATAGTAAAAGACCAGACAAAGAAGTGTTCGATGAAATGCGCCGCATATCAAAGAACATGATTATATTCGGGGCGAATTATTTTGCGGACATGCTGCCAGTATCAAATTGCTGGATATTCTGGGATAAAAAAGGCGAAGTGAAATTTAAGAACCCTTTTGCAGATGGCGAATTGATATACACAACATTCAAGAAGCCAGTGAAAAGAATTGTATTCAGGCAGCAGGGGTTCATCACAGACAGCAAAGATGTGAGATACCACCCGACACAAAAGCCGTCAGAACTGGTTGCACAGCTGATTGAAATGTTTTCAGAAGAAGGAGAACTGATCTTCGATCCATTCATCGGAAGCGGCACAACGGCAATCGCAGCAATAAGGACTGGCAGAAAATATATAGGTTGCGAGATTAACGAAGAATTTTGCCAGATATGCGAAGAACGAATAAAACAGGAGGAAACACAATGGCGAATATAGATGTCATGTACAGCAGCAAGACGGATCAGTGGGCGACACCTGACGACTTCTTCAAAGAACTTGATCAGGAATTTCATTTCAACCTTGATCCTTGCGCCGACGAACAGAATCACAAGTGTGAAAAGTATTTCACGAAGGAAGACAATGGTCTTTCAAAGGACTGGGGGGGGTATCGCGTGTTTTGCAATCCTCCGTATGGTAGAGCAATTACAGACTGGGTTGAAAAGGCATACAGAGAAGGAACGAAAGACAACACGATTGTTGTTATGCTGATACCAGCGAGAACAGACACAAGATATTTTCACGACTTCATTCAGCACCGATCAGAAATCAGATTTGTGAAAGGGCGTTTGAAGTTCGGGAACAGCAAACAGGCAGCCCCATTCCCTTCAATGGTAGTTATATTCAGGGGTGCTGGAATGTAGGAGGAAAAGCATGAGCAGATCGACAAAGACATGTTATGACTGCAAGAACGCTTACTGGGATTCTGTGCCGTATGGAAGCACAACAGCAACAATGTTCGGAGGTTGTGACAAAGCAGAAGAAATGACAGAGGAAGAAGCGGACAGATTCGGAGAAACGGAAGATTGTCCGTTCTGGGAAAACAGATATAAGGAGGAAAACGCATGAATACACCAGACGCAAGAAGAATATTTGAAGCAATAGCAATGATCCTGTCGAACAGGAATGATGGTATCAGGGTGCAGCTGTCGGAGATTAAGACAAAGGCAGCGAAAGCATCTTGAAGGACAAAAAAAGAAAGCCTTCGGACTAGCTTGGCGGCTTCCGAAGGCGATCCAGATTGTGACTTTTAAGGTCTGCACATCTATAAAAAATTATACAGCAGACTTCCGAAAAAGTCAATAAATCAGGGACTTTCAAAAGGCTTCGCGTCCTTGTAATAGATAGTAACAAATCAAAGAAATATATAAATATCTATAACAGGAGCAAAGAAGGACATGAAGAGAAGGAAGAAGGCTGTGTATATAGATTATGACTATGAAGCAGCATACCAGAAGATGTTGACTGACTTGGAAGAAGACAACATGTGCAGGATGCTGAATGAAGGCAGAGTCAGATCGATATATGCCACTAAGGAGATAAAGGCAGCAGAGCAGATGGATGTTGAAATATATCCAGAGTTCAGAAGAGGACAGAGAGAGCAGATACCAGACGAAGCAAAGCTGAAGAAACAAAGACAGGCACAAAGAAATCTGAATGAGAAGAACAGCAGGAAGGAATGTGAAAGGACGATCAATGCGAACTTCACGGACAATGACATCTGGGGAACATTGACATACACAGACGACAATATGCCGAACAGCATGAAAGAAGCGCAGCATGACATGACACTGTACATCGGGCGGCTGAATTACGAACGAAAGAAGATGGGGCTTGCAAAGCTGCGTTATGTGTATGTGACAGAGTGTTCAGACAAGGGACGCTGGCATCATCACTTTGTATGCGATGGCGACATGGGACTGGAAGCAGTCGAAGAAAAGTGGAAGAAGGGGCGCAGAAATCAGGTGCGCAGACTTCAGAAGGACGAAAACGGACTGTCAGGAATGGCGAACTACATCACAAAGCAGAAGCACCCTGACAAGAAGGGAAAAGAGCCAAAGCCAGTCGGGAAGTATCAGAAAGCATGGAAAGCCAGCAAAGGACTAAAAAAGCCAGAAGTACATAAAAACCACTATAAGTTCAAGCAGAAGGACATTGACGAAGTTGTGACAGGACGATGCGATCTTGAAGACAAGCTGAAGAAATGGTATGCAGCAGACGGCTACAAGCTGACATCGTATGAAGTCAGATATAACAACATGAATGGCAGATTTTATATATACGCAAGGATGTATAAACAGCCACAGGAAGGAGAAAAGATTGGCAAAGCAACAAGTAAGATTAAGCAGAAAACAGCGAAGAAGAAGGCAAAGAAGAAGACAGCTGCACGATGCAGTACATAACTTCATCAGGACAGCAAAGAAATTTCTTCAGCGCAAACCGAAGACGGCAGCAGCAATCCTGATCACATTTATCACAATATATGTGTCGGTAATGCTGGGATTTGCGATCGGCGACATGATCAGCACAAAAGGAAAGACGGCAACAGAACAGGAAAGCGAAGCAGAAGAACAAACAGAAAGTGACTTGGATGCAGATGAAGAATATCCATTCAATACAATGTCACAGGATTGGAGTGGCGAAGACATGGAAGGATTCTGCTATCACGAAATATCAGACGAATGCAAGGCAGCAGGCGGCAAGTTTCCAGTAATGGCGCAGATATACACATACATTGTTTGTCAGAACTATGGTGTTGACTATGAAATGGTGTTCGCACTGATCGAACAGGAAAGCGAATGCAACTGGAACGCCTCAGGCGATGGCGGCACATCATGGGGGTATATGCAGATAGCGCAGAAATGGCACAAAGAAAGAATGCAACGCCTGAACTGCACTGATCTGACAAATCCATACCAGAATGTGACAGTCGGCATTGATTACATGAAGGAGATTCAGGACAGCTTGCAGGAAGTTCCAGAAGATGTGCGTCCATATTACGTTCTGGCGGTCTACAACTACGGAGCAGCAGGCGCAAAGGAAAACTTGTGGAATCATGGAGTGTATAAATACAGCTACAACACAGCGATCATGGAAAGAGCAGCACAGCTGAAGGCAGAGAAAGAAAGACAGGAAACGAAGGAGGAATAAAAGTGGACAACAAAAAAAGATTGTGCTTGGAAGATGCAGTCACGAACGCAGAAATCTACGCAGTGAAAGTGATTGAAGAAGAACTGAACCGAAAAGGAATCGCACCGAACAGCATTGAAAGAAAAAACATCATCACACGCACAGCGGATGTGCTGGCGGCACACAGGGAAGAAGTTAGAGATATGTATAAAAAGTCGGGATTGCTTCTTCGGGACTGGATCATAAAGATGTCAGGCATAAAAGACCTGATCGCATTCAAGAAAATGAAGCAGCTGGGATTCACTGGTGATGTCATGCAGGACATGAAGAAGATGGAGGAAGCGCGATGGATATGAAGTATGCGATGCGTTCGGAAGATACCGAACAGATCAATGTCATCAGCTGGGCTTCTTGGCAGATGCAGAAATATCCTGAATTGAAATGGTTGCACCATATTCCAAACGGCGGAAGCAGGAACAGAGCCGAAGCAGTAAAGCTGAAGCAGATGGGCGTGAAGTCAGGCGTGTCGGACTTATGCCTTCCATACCAAAAAGGAATATATTGCGGACTGTACATCGAAATGAAGTATGACAAGGGCAGACACCAGCCGTCACAGAAAGAGTTCTTGACCGATATGGCAGCAGCAGGACACTATGTCGCGACATGCTACACGGCAAGGGACGCGGTTGAAGTTCTTGAAAAATACTTGAATTTGAAGCGTTTACAGACACACATTCATGTGTCAGATTCAGACACCGCAGTCACGGAAACAGCAGAACGCATGAAAGAGCCGAACAACAGCGTATGGAAAGACGGCGAAGTGAAACCGCTGAAGGTGTAGGACATGAACGGATATGCGGCAGCAGTCAGACAGTTTTATGACATATACAGACCGATCGCAAGGAAGTACGGACTGCGGATGTCAAGCCACACTTCAATATACGATGATGGATGGATAAAAATATACAAGGGCGAAGGAGCAGACAGACAACAGATCATCAAGGTTGAAGAAGCGAACGACACAGACCTATACGACAGGGCAAGGGAAGCAGTGATCAGCTGGGAGAACAGCAAGAAGGAAAGAAATGCAAGACGATAGAAAAGCACATCAAATCACATTGCAGGAACTTGGGATCATACCGAAAGAGCCAGAGCGAAAAGAAGAAGTCAGAAAACAATATGCTTTTCCTTGCGGCGGTTGCGTGTGTAGCCACTGCGCAAACAATGTGGAAACGCCAGACAGATGCACAGGGGAAATGAAAGAACCATGTTTCACATGTGACTATTGCAAGCATTATGACGGAACAGGAACAGACAGGCGACTTCAAGATTGTGACAAATATATTGTGACGGACGAACACGCGAGAAGGTTAAGAAGATACATGAAAATAACAAACAGGAGGAAAGCACATCAATGAAAATAATAGCAGTAATGAATCAAAAAGGCGGCATCGGAAAGACAATGACCGCAGCAGCTATCGCCTACATAATGGGCGAAGAAAAAGGAAAGAAGGTGCTGATCTGTGACGCGGATCAGCAGGGCAACATATCGCTTCTTTACGACAGATTTGATCCTGAAGGACAGGGAATGTCAGAATTGCTTGAAAATCATCAGGCAGCAGGCGGCGCATATTCGACAACAGACCTGATCCAAACAACACCATATGGAAATATTGACATCATACCAGCGAACGGATATTTGATGCGAACAAACATGACACTGCTTCAGGAAGAAGGCGAAGATCAGATTCTTCGATTTGCAGCAGCAATGAATGAAGCCAGAACAATATATGATTATTGCATCGTTGATTGCGGTCTGATCATGGACATGACAGTCACAAACGTGATGATTGCAGCAGACCTTGTGATCGTACCTGTCAAGATTGGCGGTTTTGAGATTGAAGCAGCTGCGAACATGGACAGTCAGCTGACATCGTTCAGAAGAATAAACCCTGACATTCGTATGAAAGTATTGATGACGATGCGCCAGAAGAACCAGACGACACTTCAGGTTGAAGAATGGCTGAAAACACAGTCAGGACACGATTGCTTCGCAACAGCGATCAGGCGATCAATAATCGCAGAGAAGTCAACAGTCGCACAAGTGCCACTTCCGAAGTTTTCAAAAAACTGCATCGTGACGCAGGATTATCGTGCAGCAACATATGAATTGATGAAGGAGGTGTAAAACATGGGAGTGTATGAGATAATCACAGGAATTACAGAAAGCGAAGAAAATCTGAAAGTCGAAATCAGGCAGACGGAAGGAACGCTGGAAGGAAATCTTGTGCATATAAAAAACACAAAAACAAACAGGGCATATTCCTTTACATTAGCGGACGGCGATGAATATGGCGCAGACGCAATGACGCGAAATGCGGTTGCAAAGCTACATTCGGACATGTACGGTTGCAACGAAAAGACACTTGACAGAATCGAACACGCGCTTGGAATAAAACTTGAAACATGGCAGTCAGAATATATCCTGTCAAAAGGCATCACATATCCGTATAAAGGAAGAAGGACAGGGAAGACACTTGCGTATCAAATCAAGACACTTCTGATTGCACACAACGACATAACGATCTACGGCAACGAAGCGCAATACTACGTTGACGAAATACATGGCAGAGTATACGAAGAAAATTACGTCAAAGACCTTGCGAAGCTGTCAGAATATCTTCGCAAAGCTGGCATCGAAGTTCCGAGAGTAACATTGAAACTGAATGAAAAGAGAAGAAAAGGGGACGGAATGCGATGGAATTGAAAGGGCAAGTCACAATCAGTATTGAAGACTTTGAAAAGCTGAAGGCAGCAGCAGAGCAGAAAGAGTATGCAGAAAACAGACTGACTGCATTCAAGGACAGAATGTCACAATTTTATGAGATTGAAGACACAGAGTTCTGGGAGCAGGTCAAAGAGATTGACAGCAAACCAATGACAGACAGACAGCTTGACAAGGCACTATCGAAGGCAAGGGAAACATTGAAGATTGTTGTCGATACGGAAGCACTGAAAAAGACAATCAGGTCAATGATAAATAAAAAAGACTATCCAGATAATGACACACACATTGACCTAAGCAACACAACAGACAAAGAACTGAAAGCAATAGAAATATGCTTCAGAGAACAGGAGGACTGACAATGGCGTGGAATGTAATGGAACAGCTGAACGCAAATGCAAAGAAGGCAGCAGTCGGCGATGAAACACCAAAGGCAAGATTTAGGACGAAGGACATTAGCATAAAAAAGCTATACAGCAACGACAAGAACTTTTATTCAGTCACAGACATTGAACCGCTTGCACAGAAGATCTTGCTTGTCGGGCTGATCGAAAATCTTGAAGTCGTTCACGATCCTTGCGATCAGGGCGAATACAGAATAACAGCAGGAGAAAGAAGATGGCGTGCGCTGAAGCTACTTGTCGAACAGGGCTATACAGATTTTGAAATGGTAACGTGTCAGATTCAGACACCAGCGTCGGCAGATGAAGAAATGTTGCGCTTGATTATCGCAAATGACTATCGAAACAAGACAGTCACAGACATTCTGGAAGAAGAAAAGCAGTTGAAGGACATCTTGCAGAGAATGAAGCAGGAAGGAAGGGAGATCAAGGGATATAAACTTGACAGCGGTCGCCTTCGTGATGTCATTGCAAAGATGCTTCAAATGCCAGCAACAAAGATTGCACAAATTGAGAGCATTAACAAGCATCTGATCCCTGAATTTGCCGAAGAACTGAAAGAAGGTCGCCTGACATTTTCTGCTGCCTATATGATCAGCGGAATGAATGAAGAAACACAAGCGGAAATGCTGGAACGCTATCAGGAAAACGGCTTGACCTACAAGGAAGTGAAAGAGATCAAGCAGCAGCAGGAGGAAAAGGCGGCAGCAGAACAGATTGAAGGTCAAATGGACATTGACCAGTTCACAGAAACAGAAGAAGAGATCGAAGAACCTGAAGACGATGCAGAGGACACAGAGGAAGAAGACGAATGGGAAGATGCACACCCTGAAAGCATCACATCGCTGTGTTATAGCTGCAAGAGATATTCAGACTGCAATGTGAAGACAGGAACATGTCAAAGCTGCGATCAGTACATCAACAAGGCAGAAGCCGAAAAGACCGAAGAAGAAAGATACAGCGAAGAACAGGACAGAATCGACAGGGAAACAGCAAAGAAACTTCGCGAGAAGGCAGACGAAGAAAAGATGCAGCAGCTTCCTTCACAACAGGAAAAGAAAGTGCATGATGTGAAACTGGGGGCAACATTCTTTGATGATGTCAAAACAGGGCACAAGACATTTGAATTGCGAAAGAATGACCGCGGATATAAAGAAGGCGACACAATCGTGTTACATGAGTACAAGGACGGAGCAATGACAGGCAGAACAATCACAAAGAAAATTGTGTACATGCTGGAAGACTTCACAGGGCTTGAAGACGGCTATTGTATTTTGGGACTGGGAGAAGTTGAAGAAACGCTTCAGGAAGCGGCAGCAGGCGCAGGGCAGGACGCAGACAACAGAACACTACAATATGGAGCATAAGAGGATGAGTAACAGACCAGAAATCACAAAGATGCTGTCACTGTCAATAGAAAAGCACATCAATCCGCATAGCGATCCGCGTATATACTGGGCAAAAGAAGTCACATTTGATTATGCAACATCAAAGGCGGTGCGCGTTGATTATATGCTTTTCAAGCCGAAGAACAACACAATTTCAGGAATCGAAAAAGGCGACTTCTACTGCTACGAAGTAAAGTCGTCAGTCGATGACTTTCATTCAAAGAACGGACATAATTTCATCGGAGATTTTAATTATTACATAATGCCTGAAGAAGTCTATGCGGCAATAAGCAAAGAAATTCCATACAATGTCGGCGTATATGTACCAGACGGAATGAACCACTGGGGGACATGCTATGACCTGAAGTGTATCAGGAAGGCAAGAAGGAAAAACAGGGACAAGTCAATTCAAGAAATGCTGCTGATGATGTTTAGATCGGCGGCAAGGGACAGGGAAAAAGCAAAGAAAGGGGAAACAACATGAACGAAATAATCTGCGATAAATGTGCGGCGACATTCACACCTGACATGATAGAGATTCAAAACAGAGTGATCACACAGGACGAGGAACACAACGACATCATCGAACAGTATTATGAATGCCCGATCTGTGGCACACATTACACAATCACAATCACTGACAGGGTGCAGCGAATAGCGATTCAGAAGCGCAGACAGCTTCAGACGGCAGTCAAGAACGCAATCAGGGCAAAAAGACCAGCAAGGGCGCAGACATACAAGAACAAAGAAAAAGAACTTGCAGACGACATTCAGGCGCGTGCAAAGATGCTAAAAGAACAGTACGCAGAATATACGGAGGAATAAAAACATGTATGAACATTTCACAAAGACACAGCAGCAGTTCGATGTCAGACGCGGCGATGTGTATTATATCAACAACAACAGAGGACAGAGAGGAAACGAGATCAGGAAGGACAGACCAGCCGTCATTGTGTCGGCTGACTTCCTGAACAAACACAGCGGCGATGTGGTCGTTGTGTTCCTGACATCACAGCCGAAGAAAGACATGTCAACACATGTGACGATCAGAACGACTGGAAGAGTGTCGGAAGCACTATGCGAACAGCCGACAACAATCAGCGTGGAACGATTAAACAATAGAATCGGCAGTGTGACAGAAAGAGAAATGCAGCAGATAGACATTGCGCTTCAGATAGCTTTGAATTTGGATGCAGGAGCAAACACACAGCCAGAACCCGAAAATCAATCGGGGGGGGGGCATCACACAGCGGCGATACAGTGGTTGAAAGTGAACACGATTGCATCATACGGCTTGAAACGGAGCGCAACACATACAAGAAACTTTATGAAGACATTATGAACCGAAGGAGATAGAAAAACATGCGAAGTATATGGATTGAACAGGAGATCAGCAATCTGGGTGGAATTATCGTGATTATATTGCAGCTGGGATTCATAGCAGTCCTGACAGCACTGATCATCTTGATTGTTACAGAGATAATCAAGGCAGCAGTCAAAGGAAACAAAGAACAAAAAGGAACGAAGAAGAATGAATAAGGTCATATTGATGGGAAGGCTGACAAGGGATGCACAGACACGATATACAGAAGGCGCAGAGCCTATGGCAATATCGCGCTTCACACTTGCAGTTGACAGGAGAACACAAAGAAATCAGGAAGGACAGTCAGCTGACTTCATTTCCTGTGTTGCATTCGGAAAGACAGGACAGTTCTTCGAGAAGTACGGACAGCAAGGGACAAAGTTTGCAATCGAAGGACGCATTCAGACTGGAAGCTATACAAACAGAGAGGGACAAAAGGTCTACACAACAGATGTCGTCATTGAAACGGCTGAATTTGCAGAAAGCAAAGCGGCAGCAGGAGAGAACCAGCAAAGACCACAGCCAACACCAGACAACGGCGATGGCTTCATGAGCATACCAGACGGCATTGACGATGAATTGCCTTTTACATAAAGGCACAGGAAGGAGTGAAAGACGCGAAACTGAAGGAATGTGTGACAAAGATAAAAAACAGGCTTATGGGGCAGAATACAAAGCTACAGAAGGAAGAAAAAGACGATCTGTCAGATAAAATCGCAGAACGTACACAAGAACTGATTGCAGAAGATAGACAGGAAGCTGTCAGAGCAGCAGTTGTGAAAGCACCTGAACCAGAAGAAGCAACAGAGCCACAAAAAGAAGAAAGAAATATCAATGCAGATGTGATGAAGCTGGCAGCAGCTACAAGAGGATTGAAGATTGATCCTGAATGGACAAGAGAAGAAGCGATCAAGGCTATATCAGAATACAGCGCACTTCCTGAAGAAGAAATTGAAGTATTGATTGAATCGACAACAAAGTTTGTGCAGGAAACAGGGCAGAAAATAGCAAAGAGCATCACAGAAGCGTTTGAAAAATTAAAGCCAGCGTTTGAGCAGATGGGAAAAGCGATCACAGAATCATTCAAAAAACTGAACTGGTCAGGATTGCTGTCGCGTAAAGAAATGATCAGCAACAACAGGCGCAAAATGAAAGGAATGCCGATGATCAGGGCGAAGGCATTTGAAAAAGCCAGAAAGAATGAAAGGCGAAAGCCTAAGAAGTAGGGAAGAAGGTGTGCAATGTGCAAAATAGCGATGAAACACAGCAGGACATGACGGAAGCAATCAGGATCGCGGTGCGAAGGGCATTTGCTGAAGTCAGGATTGAGGAAAAGAGGGCAGAGAAGAAGAAAACATTGTATAACACACGAAGATTGATGGAATCATATATTGACCTAAAAAAATATATCAATAATGCGATCACGGAAGAAGAAGAGGTCACAGAAGCAGCATACAGCGTCCTGAAGGGCGAAAATGCAAAGCTGAAATCTGTCAAAGAAGCAAAAATGGTCACAGCGATGATGATAATTAACATTGACAGGGCATTGACCGAACTGGAAGCCGAAAGCAGGAAAGAAGGCACATCGTACAAGTATGAAGCGTTTAGAATGCACTATATTGACGGATTGACCTTTGAAGAAGTTGCAGATCAGCTGGATTGCGGAAAAAACAGCCCTTCAAACTGGTGCAAGGCGATATTGAAGAAAATGTCTGTCAAACTATTCGGAATTAACGGAATTTAAGAAACGCGATCTGAAAACGGCTTTTTTCAAGGGAAACGAAAGCGAAAGCATGGGAAAAGCGTGGGAAAAGTGAGGGTTTTTATAGGGGACATCCTAAAGTAAAATAGTATCGTGAAATGTTGTACAGAAAGACCGAAACAGCACAGAAGTGTTGAATCGGTCTTTTTTATTGCATTTCTGCCCTCTTATTTGCGGAATGTGGGTGCTTATATAAGGGCATCCACAGGAAGCATAAAAACAAGGCTTTATATAGGGGTATACCTGACAGGGGCACATATATAGGGCGGTATATAAGGGGCATATATAAGCGGCTGCATATAGAGCCTATACAGACGGCTATATGAAGCATATGCAGCAGTAGTAAGGTGGTGCAAGGGTTTGTTATTTCACAAGTGCAGATGCGGGGCTTTAATACCGCAGAATATAGCTGAATGTGAAGCCTGTGTAGCGAAGGCAGCAGGGCAGCAGTCAAGACACATGGAATACAACAAACACCGAAGAAACAAGAAGACAGCAGCCTTCTATGTATCAAGTGAGTGGAGGAAGACAAGAGCAGGAATAATCAGGCGGTTTGATGGCGTTGATATATATGCCTTCTATGTGCTGCATGTAATACAGACAGCTGACATGGTGCATCATATCACACCTATTGAAGACGACTGGAACAGACGGCTTGATTCAACCAACCTGATCCCATTGAGCAATCACAGTCATGGAATCATTGAAGCCTTGTACAGCAAGGACGAACAGACAAAAAAAGCGACACAAAAGATGTTGTATGACCTGATAGAACGCCACTGGAAGGCGACAGGGGGAGTATGAAAAAGTATCGGGTTAAGTTTATTTAGTCGCGCTTCCCACTTTCCGTGGAGAAAACTCCCCACGAAAAATCCAGATCAAAGCCCTGCAAGAAGGGTGTGTCATATTCTGACACGAACGCAAGGAAATCCAGCAAAGAAGGGAGGTCGCGAAAGATATGGCAGGACAACGACAACCGATAGAACTGGTTATTGCAAAGGGCAAAAAACACCTAACAAAAGCGGAAATCGAAGAACGCCAGCGAACGGAAGTGAAGGCAGCAGCAGACAAAGTGACTGCGCCGTCTTATTTGACACCTTCACAGAAAAAGACGTTCAAAAAGATTGTGAAAGAACTTCGCGCGATTGACCTTGTGTCAAATCTTGATGTTGATGCACTGGCAAGACTGGTCATCGCACAGGAAAACTATGTGGCGGTAACGGAAGAAATGAAGTCGCAACCACTCACGATCAGAATGGAGTTCAAAGAGAATGACGCGGACGGAACCCCGATCATTGTTGAAAGACAGGTCGTGAACAGTACAGTTGAACGACTGGCACTTCTTCAGGATCGCTATTTTAAGCAGTGCCGACAGGGTGCTGCGGACTTCGGGCTGACAGTGTCGTCACGCTGTCGCCTTGTAGTGCCAAAAGCCGACAAGGAAACGCCGAAGGAAAACAAATTCGCTAAATTTGCATAGGCGATAAATGACGGACAGAACCACACAATACGCACTGGATGTCCTTGCAGACAAGATCGTTGCTGGCGATCTGGTCAAAGCTGCGTGTCAAAGACACATAGACGACATGAAAGCGGCTGAAGCTGCGCCATATCGCTATTATTTTGATGTTGAAGAAGCTGAAAGGATCATTGACTTTGCAGAAACGCTGACGATTGCGGAAGGCGAAGAAGAACAGCCAGTGACAGCCTATCCATTCCAGTGCTTCATACTTGGAAGCCTGAACGGATGGAGAACAAAAGACGGACATCACAGACGATTCAGAACCAGTTATATACAGCTGGGAAGACAGAACGGCAAGTCATTCCTGAATGGTATTCTTGCGGCGTACTACGGCAATTTTGACAAGTACAAATATGGTCAGATTTACTGTACAGCCACAAAGAAAGACCAGGCATTGATCGTCTTCAACGAAATTGTGAAATTCATCAATTCTGACAGCGATCTGTCGGAGTGCTTCAAGATACACGAACACAATTCGACTATCGACTGCAAGATCACGCACAGCAAGATCAAAGCACTGTCAGGCGACACAAAGTCGATTGATGGATTCAGACCATATCTGGGAATCGTGGACGAATATCACGCACACAAAGATGATCAGATGTACAAGCTGCTTGAAGGCGGTATCAAGAAAATGAAGTCGGCACTGATCAGCGTGATCACGACAGCAGGATTTGACTTGAAATCGCCATGCTTCGCGCTATACGAATACTGCGTGAAAGTCCTAAAGGGTATCGCAAGCAATGATTCACAGTTCATTTACATTGCGCAAATGAATGAATCTGACGACATGTGGACACCTGAAAACTGGATCAAGGCAAACCCGATTCTGGAATATGACAGGGATGCATTGCAGAACATGATCCCGATTGCTGCAACAGCAAAGGAAATGGGAGGATCAACACTGCGCGACTTCATTGTCAAGCAGCTCAACATGTGGATTCAGTGGACGAACGATGTCTATATCAAGGACATGGATGTCTGGACAAAGGCAGAAGTTAAGAAGACACTGGCTGACTTCAGAGGTCAGAAGGCTTATGTCGGACTTGACCTGTCATCAGGCGGCGACTTGACATCAATCGCAATCGTGATCCCATTCATGCAAGGCGAAGACAAATGCTACTTCGTACACGCACACAGCTTCATTCCGAAGCGAAGGGTTGAAGAACACATCAAGACTGACCGCGTACCTTATGACCTATGGATCAGACAAGGACTGGTCGAAGTGACTGAAACAATGGGCGGTGTGAAAACTGACTACAAGTACATTATTGCGTACCTGAAGAAGATCGTGAAGCTGTATGAATTGGATGTGCAGTGGATTTGTTACGATCCGCACAATGCTTCCGCATTCCTGACAGATTTGGAAGCACTTGGATTCGACAGCATTGCTGTCAAACAGTCAGCGCGAGAATTGAACGATCCGACAGTGGACTTCCGACTGGAACTGGAAGCAGGACATGTCGAACATGACGGAAACGAAGCAATGAAGTGGTCTATTGCAAACGCGAAGACGACATCGAACAGCTTCGGAGAAATCAAGATTGACAAGGAATACACGACAGAACGAATTGACATCGTGGATGCAATTATTGACGCATGGATGATGGCAATGAAGGGCGAAATCAAGCCAGATGTCAACAGATACCTTGATATTTGGTTTGCAGGCACAGAGAAATTGCGACAGAAGGGAGGTGCGCAAGGTTGAACATGTGGAAAACACTGAACAAAGGAATTATGAAAGCATTCGGAATGAATATTGAAACAGATACAGCAACGCTGAATGATGAATCATTTCTGGAATGGGTTGGAATTAAGCGCGACAGTGAAAGCAAGAAGCCGACATCAGACGTGACATACTTCACTTGTTTGAAAATGATGTCAGAAACAGTCGCAAAAATGCCGTGGAAACTTTACCAGAAGACAAACAAGGGAATCAGTGAGCCGATAGACAACGACATTGCAAGGCTTATGAAGCAACGTCCGAACCCTTTTATGACACCGACAACCTTCTGGAACGCCGTGGAAATGAACAGAAACCATTATGGGAACGCCTATGTCTATGTACGCAGGAAATTCAAGCGCAAGAAATACGGCGGCGAATACAAAGCACTGGACATGTGGATCATGCCGTCAGACAGGGTGCAGATCATTATTGACGACAAAGGCATTTTCGCAGGCAAGGGAAAAATCTGGTATATGTACAGCGATGAATATTCAGGCGAACAGTACATATTCAGGACAGAAGATGTCTTGCACTTTAAGACTTCGCATTGCCTGAACGGAATAGTCGGGCTTCCAGTGCAATACATCCTGAAGCAGACAGTCGAAGGCGTGATTGAATCACAACGCTTCCTGAACAACCTATATAAAAACGGATTGACAGCAAAAGCGGTGCTGGAATACACAGGCGAACTGAATGAAGATGCAGCCACAAAGTTGCGACAGACTTTTGAACGCTTCGGAGCAGGAAGCCAGAACACAGGCAAGATTCTTCCTGTGCCGCTGGGGATGAAGCTGACACCGCTGGACATTAAGCTGACAGATTCACAGTTTGTTGAGTTGAAAAAGTATTCAGCACTTCAGATCGCAGCAGCGTTCGGAATTAAACCGAACCAGATCAACGATTATGAAAAATCATCATACAGCAATTCAGAAATGCAGCAGCTGTCATTCTATGTGGACACGATGCTTTTTGTGCTGAAGCAGTACGAAGAAGAAGTGAACTACAAGCTATTATCGGATGACGAAGTGGAAGAAGGGCTGTACTTCAAAATGAATGAAAAAGTGCTGCTTCGTACCGACAGCAAAACACAAATGGAAATCCTGAAAGAAGGAATCAACAATGGCATCGAAACAGTAAACGAAGCCAGAAGAAAACTTGATTTGATGGATATGGAAGGCGGCGACACATTGATTGTCAATGGAACTTATGTGCCATTGACGAAAGTCGGGGCAGCATATGACAAAGCTGAAGAACAGGACACTGAAGAAGACAGCGATCCTGACAATCCTATAAATGAGCCAAACACAGAAGGCGGCGAAAATACGGATCAGGATGAACAGGAGCAGGAAACAGCCGAAACGAATGAACCTGACACCGATCAGGAAGGAGGGGAAGACGATGGCGAAGAAAATGAACTTCACAAGAAGAAATCGAGCGAAAAGAACGATTGAAAATGTCGGCTTCATGCAGATAAAAGACGCGGCAGCAGGCGGCGTTGAACTGTACATCTACGGCGACATTGTATCTTCAGAGTGGGACAAGTGGGCATCAGAAGACACCTGTCCACAGGACATCACAGACTTTTTGAACGGCATTGACAACAATGCTGATCTGACTGTGTACATTAACAGCTGCGGCGGCGATGTGTTTGCAGGAATAGGAATATACAACATTCTGAAACGACACAAAGGACACATCACAGGCATTGTTGACGGAATTGCAGCGTCAATCGCGTCAGTGATCCTTATGGCGTGCGATGACATCATCGTGTCAACAGGCGCACAGATAATGATTCACAAGCCGCTGACGATGGCGTGGGGCAACGCAGACGACTTTCAGGCAGTTATTAACCAGCTTGACAGCTGTCAGCAGATGATCACAGACATCTACATGACGAAAGCGAAGGAAGGCGTGACAGCAGAACAGTTTGAAGAACTGATCAATGCTGAAACATGGATGTCAGAAAGCGAAGCATCGGAATGTCGCGCGTCAGATTATTTTGACATCAGGGTTGATGAACAGACGGCAGCAGTCGCGGCGTGCGTCAGCTACATGATGGACAGATTCAAGAACGCGCCAGCGAACATGAAGACTGAAACAGCTGAAGACATCGAAGCAAGACAGCAGCAGGCAGACGAAACAGAAGAAATTCTGGGCGATCTGTACATGTATGGAATTTAAGAAAACGGAGGAAAAGCAATGAGCAAAGAAGCAAGAGCGTTACTGAAAAAAATCAACGACAAGAAAAATGCAATCAAAAGCCTTGTAAACGAAGGCAAGACAAAAGAAGCAAAGGAAGCGAAAGCAGAACTTGTGGACATGCAGGATCGTTTCAACATTCTTATGGAATTAGAGGAAGACGAGGACGAGGGCATTAAGGATCAGATCGACAAGGATGAAGCCCACAGAGCTGAAGGAAAAGACAGCACACCGACAAAGAAGGATGTTGTGCGTGCCTTCGTCAATCGTATTGTTTGCGGTATGCGCAAAACAAAGATGGACGAGAAAGACAAGAAGATCATGGATGCAATGTCAGAGAAGGCAGACGAGGACGGCGGATTCACAGTGCCACAGGACATCCAGACAGATATTCACGAATTAAGAAGGACAGACGATGACCTTGAACAGTATGTCAATGTTGAGCCTGTCAGCACACTGTCAGGAAGCAGAGTGTTTGAAAAAGATGCAGATTCAACACCATGGGACGATGTCGATGAAGCAGCAGAGTTCGGAGAGGAAGAAACACCGAAGCTGAAACAGATCAAGTACAAGATCGGAAAGAAGGGCGGCATCCTAAAAGTTACACGCGAACTTCTTCAGGACACAGCAGAAAATATTCTGGGCTTCCTGAATAAGTGGATCGCAAAGAAATCAAGAGCGACAAGAAATGCAGCAATTCTGAAGAAACTTGCAGCAATCACAACAGGAAAAGAAGTTGCAATCAGCACAGTGGACGATCTGAAGACTGTCTTCAATGTGACACTTGATCCAGCGATCGCAACATCTTCAATCGTTCTGACAAACCAGTCAGGATTCAACTATCTTGACACATTAAAGGATGAACGCGGCGACTACATCTTGCAGCCAGATGTGACAGATAAAACAAAGATGCTTCTTTTCGGCGTATATCCGATCAAGAAGGTCAGCAACAAAGTTTTGAAAAATGTCGAAGTGAAGTCTGACGGAAGTAATGTTGACGGCTACAAATACCCGATCTATATGGGCGATTTGAAGGAAGCAATCACATTATTTGACCGCGAGAAGATCAGCATCGAACTTTCAACTGAAGCAGGCGATCTGTGGGCGAAAGACCAGACAGGAATCAAAGTGCGCGACAGATTCGATGTTCAGGCGTTCGATGAAGAAGCAGTTGTCAAGGGAGAAATCACAGTCAAAGTCGCTGGCTAATGACTGAAGGCTTCAGGAAGGAGGAAAAACGGATGCAGCTGAAAGAATTGAAAGCATATTGTCGCATTGATTATGACGATGACGATGAAGTGATCAACATGATATATGCAGCAGTGCTGGAAGAAATGACTGACCTGATCAAAGACTTTGATCCTGAAGCCCCGACAAACCGACAGAAGCTGCTGATCTGCATGTATGTCAAAGAAGCCTACGACAACAGGGACAGAACAGCCCCGACAGACGACAAGGTCAGATTTGCAGTTCAGTCCATGATGCTGAAAGAGAGGTTGAAGTGACATGTCAAGCGCAAGGATCAAGATATACAAATATCAATTTGAGAAGGTCGCAGGACGGTGCGAAGAAACCGAACCGATCTTGTATCACGAATGTTGGTGCGAGATCGGCAGCTTGTACGGAAAAGAACTGTACAAAGCAATAGAAATCAGGCTGGAAGACACAATCGTGTTCGATAAAGTCAGATATTGCAAGAAGGTCAAAGAAATAGCAGCACATCTGAAGGACTACTTTGTGGAATACGAAGGGGAAAGATACAACATATTTGCAAGGGACTTCAGGAACAACGACAGGCAATATGTGCAGTTGAAAGCGAACCGCACAACATAAGTGTCAGATTATGACACAAGGGAGGGACACAGCATGAAAGTGACCTTTGAATTTGAAGGACTGAAAGAGATTCAACAACAGCTGGAAGCACTTGCAAGCGATTCAGAAATCAGAAAGACAAACAAGCAAATCTTCCAGAAGTCTGTTGATTATACAGAACCACGCATGAAAGCAGTTATGGCGCGATCTGCGGACAATTCAAAGTCAGGAAAGAAAGGATATAGACCTTCTGGACATGCTGCGGACAATATCCCCACGAAAGTCACAGCAAGGGGCGGCGAAGTCGGCTGGACGCTTCTGGGAGATGCTGAAAACTGGTTTTACATGAAGTTTGTTGAATGGGGGACTACAAAGCAGCCCCCACAAGACTTCCTGTACAACACAATGGAAGAATGCCGCGGACAGTGGGACACAATAGCTGATCAGGAATATCAGAAGTTGTTGAATGAAAAGCTGGGAGGATGACACATGGACATTGTAGGGAAGACACTTGAAACGCTTGCAGTGCTGGAAGATGAAGGGATCATCGTGCAGCAGGGCTGGTATGACGAAAGCATCAAAAAGCTGCATGTGACAGTGTGGAATCTTGGCGACTACGGCGGCAAAGGTTCAGACGATGAAACAGAAGTCGAAATTGCAGCAGTGCAAGTGTGCATCTGGTCGAACAAAGACCAGATAAAATTGAAAAAGAGGATCAAACGCCTTATGTGCAAAGCTGGTTTTGCGTTTATGGGCGCAAATGACAACCTTGAAACAGATACAAAAATATTTATGAATGCCGCAAGGTTCATGGCGGCAGAAGAAGCAGAACAGGAGGACGAAGAAGAATGAGTGAAGCAGGAAAGCAGCAGATCATCAGATCAAGAACAAAGTCGTTTCGTGACATTTATGTCGCACCAGTAACACAGAACGATGCGACAGCATACGCAGCAGGCACACCAGTCAAACTTGCGCGTGCCATTTCAGGAAAAGTGTCTGATAAATTCAGTGTTGAAAAGATTTACAGCGATGATGGAGTGGAGGACACAGTTGAAACCTACGAAGGAACAGACGTGGAGTTTGAAGTCAATTCACTTGCACCGCAGGACAAAGCAATGCTGTTCGGTCATTTATACAAGAATGGCTGGCTTGTAAAAAACAAGGATGACAAAGCACCTGAAGTCGCTGTCGGATATAGAGCAAAGAAGCTGAATGGCAAGTATGAATTTGTGTGGCTTTATGTCGGAACATTCGGACAGGGATATGACGACAACTACCAGACACAGGAAGATAAAGTCACAACACAGACAGCAACACTGAAGGGCAGCTTTTACGAACGCGCATGTGATGGAAATTTTGAAACACAGGTTGACGAAAGCAACCTTCTGGCAGAACACACGGACGCAGCAGCAGCAATCAAAAACTGGTTCGGAAAGGTACAAGAGCCAACAGAAGCAGCGTAAAAGAATAATAGGAGGGCGAACACATGAAACATGAAGTAATTATCAACAACAAAAAGTATGAAATGCCGAAGATGGATGTTGACACATACATGGAATACCTTGAGATCAGGGACGACATCATGGGAACTGAAAAGAAGAACGGACTGTATACAGCCGCGCAGTTCCGAAAGATGATGGACTGCATCTGCATGGTATACGGCAACCAGTTCACTGTTGACGAGTTGAAGGACAAGGACACAGGACTGGGCGTGGCTGCAATTATCATGGAATTTGCGTCAATAGAAACATCATTAGGCGATGAGGTCAACGCAAAGGTCGAGAAGTTACAAGAAAATTTTTCAAATGGCAAATAATACCCGAACTGACACTGATCTGCAATGAAAAAGAATACATATGCGCATCAGTGTCGGTTGAAAAGTACAGAGCATACACAGAACTAATGGAAAAGAATGACGGCGATGATGTTGCATCGGCTTTTCAGTTCAATGCGGCAATTATGAAAATGGTCTTCGGAATATCCGAAAGGGAAGTGCTGAAGGCAGATGTCGCAGAACAGCTGGCAGCAGCAAAGATGATTCACTTTGTGATGCAGGACATCATCACGCAAAAATTCATTGAATTAAACCCGAACAGACCAGAGGAAGTCGAGAAGGAAAAGTCGGAATTCGATGAATACGATGAAGAAAACGGATACAACGAAGCTGAAAATCAGCTTGACGATGAAAACATCTGGAAAGTATGCCGCGACAATGTGGACAGGGTTGTGAAATTGTGTATAAAAGGGCTGAACGATTCACTTTCAAATGTTATGAAGTCGGATATTATGAGCCTTTTGGATCATGTGGCGTTCGAGATCAAGACCATCAACGAGAAGTGATGAAAGGAACGTGCATATATGGCGCAGGCATCAATCAAGATCGGTGCTTCAATGTCAGAATATCAGGCAGCAATGAAGGCGGCGGTCGCAAGTATGAAGCAGCTGTCGTCAGAATACAGCCTTGCTGCGGCAAATGCAAAGCTGTACGGCACGAAATCTGACGCGTTAAAGGCAAAGATCAGCGAACTTACACAGAAAATGGATGTCCAGAAGACGAAAGTCGAGGACTGCAAGTCACATTATGAAACACTTACAACCAGACTGGACAACAACAAGAAAAAAAGCGAAGAACTGAAGGCAAAAGTCGCAGAACTGTCAAAAGCATATGAAGAAAGCAAGGAAGCGACTGGCGAAAATTCAGAGGAAACAAAGAAATTAAAAACAGAGCTGGACAAAGCGGAAAAGCAGCTGGCAACAACAGAAGCGCAAACAACGAAGTATGAAGCAGCAGTGAAGAAACAGGGCGCAGCAGTCACACAGGCTGAAGCTGACCTTGCGAACATGGAAGTGCAGCTTCGTGATGTCAATGCGGAACTTGCACGCCAGAAGTTCGATGAATACGCGGAAAAGGCTGGAAAAGTCGGACAGGCAGTGCAGACAGCAGGACAGCATATGATGAAGGTCACAACCGCGATCGGCGGAGT
>PPYF01171806.1_pt1 | contig 37961 bp, 34 predicted proteins | sample 1559871 | NCBI WGS metagenome assembly PPYF01 (sample SAMN08240021, study PRJNA423297) | Human gut metagenome, whole genome shotgun sequencing project.
TCTGGCTGACCAGTCTGCCCCGGTCATCGTAAGCACGGTACTGGCTGAGGCCTTCTTCCTGATGAAGGGCAGTGACCTGACCGAAGCGGTCATATTCGTAACGGGTCTGGTAGCCTGAGCAGTCGGTGAAGCTCAGCAACTGCCCGTAGCGGCTCCACGTCATCTGTTTCCGGCTGCCGGTGGCGTCTTCGGTGGCGGACGGGTATTCACTGTGCGGGTCAGCATACACATAGCGGGTGGTGCTGCCGTCGCGCAGGATTTCGGCGGTGAGTCTGCCCTGAACGTCGTATTCCTGCCGGTTTTGCAGGCCGTCCGGGTATACGGTGTCCGTCAACTGGCGCTGGCTGTTGTAATAAAATTCAGTACGCCTGCCGTCTGGCGCGACGATTTCTTTTAACTGGCCGGAGCCGGGACTCAGGCGGTATTCCGTCTTACGGCCCGCCGCATCGGTCTGTGCAATAAGTCTCCCTGCCGGGTCGTATTCACTGTGAATGGCGCTGCCATCGGAGCGTTCCTGTTTCACTACCCGCTTCAGCCCGCCTTCGCCTTCGGTGTAAAGCACCTCCCGGCGGTTCAGGCTGTCGGTGATAATGACGCGGTTCTGTTCATACGAGTAGGTATAGCTTAAGCCTTCCGGGTTACGCTGTTCCGTTACCCGCCCGGCGATGTCATAGCGATAGCGTATCTCTGGTCTGCCCGCATAACGGTGTGCCACCATGCGTCCCGGATGCGGCGGGTCATACGTAAAATGGCGTACTGCCGTGCCGCTGCGGTCGTATACCGTTGCCAGTTCGCCACGCGGGGAATAGTCGTATCGCGCCAGCGGCGCGGCGCGGCGGGCAGAGTGTCCGGGTATTCCGGGTCGTGGGTCAGCCATACTTCTGCCAGACGAAGGCCGTTGTCCGTGTCGTACGCGGTGGCGGGCAGAGCATCCGGGAAGGGAAGGGGTTTTGTGCCACTGGCGGTTACCTGCTTCCGGTACTGTGCTGCCCGCTGCGCCTGCGTGGTCAGCACCAGCCGGAAGCGGCGGCCTGCACCGTCCGTCACGGCGCTGATTTCCCCGGCTGCATCACCGGTAGCGGCACGATGGAAGACCATTCTCCGCCCTAAATTGTCCACCAGAGCCGTCAGCGTCCAGTACGGCGGCAGCGGGGCAGGAAAGGGTTCCTCCGCTCCCGGTACGCGCGCAGACCAGCCCAGGATCCACCACGGTCCCTGAACGCTGTTGGTTGCCAGATACACGTGTGGACTGGTGCGAATGTCTTCCGGCAACGACTGCCACAGTGTGTGCAGCGGATTGCTTTCATGCAGCGCCGGCACGCCGCCCCGCGCCAGCCAGAGCGATTCGCTGCGGCTGAAGGCCGTTTCACCGGGAAACAGCGGCTCAAAGTGGATGCTTCTGCCGCCGTTATCGTTAATTATCAGTTCGTTATCGTGGATTTGTAAGCGGATATCGAAGGGCGCTTTCCAGCCGGGGCCAAAAATACCCACCGGTGCAGGCGTTTTCGTCCGGTAGCTGTTGTAAGTCCTCGAGAGCACAAACGGCAACGGACCCGGCAGGGCGAAATCGGTTTCACCGGGCTGCACCTTTGCACCCAGCAACGGATTGACCGGGTTACCGGAAGTCATCCCTCCCGGGCAGACCGAGCAGGCCACGCCGGTAGGTGCGCCAATCATCACACCCGCAGAGCCCTGGATTATCGGGCCACCCTTCATGGTGCCGTCGCCCTGACGCGCCGCCGGTTTTCCACTCATGCTTAAACCCTTTTTGCATATAAATCAGAAGGATTACCTTAAGCTGGCATCATGGGGGAAAACTGCGAGGGGAGAGCAATATTGCCCGGATTCGGAAAACGTTTAGGCGGGAGGAAAAAAGCCCAGCGCGCAGGCTGGGCAAAATGTTACCAATTACACACTTAAGCGGTTCTTAACTGCTGAATTTTTCTTTCCCGGCGTATTTTGCGCTCTTCCATAACCGCAACCATCGCCATCAGGCAGATACAGCCGATAGCGGCGGCGTCCAGCGCAGCGAAGGTACCCGCCCAGCCGGTCAAACCAAACACTGGCGTACCGTCGGCAATCATCCCCAGACCTAACTTGGCAAAGCTATCGCCGATCAAGTACGCAAAGGTACCCTTGATACCGTCCGCCGCGCCAATGGCTTTTTTCGGAACAAAACCCACCGCCGCCACGCCAATCAACAGTTGCGGGCCAAACACCAAGAAGCCGAGCGCAAACAGTGACGCGAGATAGACATACTGGTTGCTGGCATGTTGGTACACGCCAAGTGTCGCGATGATCAGCGCCAGCGCCACGCAGGCCACCAGAGCACGGCGACCGTTCGCCAGATCCGAGAGCCAACCCCACAGCAGCGTACCGACCAGCGCCCCCACCTCAAACAAGGTAAAGCCCTGAATTGCCACCTCTTTGGACAGTTTCAGCTCCTGGAAAGCGTACACGGTAGACCACTGATCGATGCCGATACGCACCACGTACAGGAAGATGTTCGAGAAACAGAGCAGCCAGATCACTTTGTTTTTCAGCACGTATTCAACGAAGATCTGCCATTTGGTCATGTCATTTTCTTCGGTCTCTTTATCCTCTTCGCTGATCTCTTCGCCAAACAGTTCTTCAGCTTTACCGAGGCCATACGATTCCGGCGAGTCGCTACCAAAGCGCAGACCGATAAAGCCAACAATCAGAGCGATAATAGACGGGAAGATAAACATCCCAATCACGTGTCCGTCGAACAGCACGTTCGCACCGAACAGCGCCACGCCTGCCGCACCTGCGCCGCCAAGGTTATGAGAGATATTCCAGAAGCCGAGGAAAGTGCCGCGCTTACGGCGAGGCGTCCATTTGGTGATAGTGGAATAGCTGCACGAGCCGCCGGTGCTCTGGAAGAAACCACTCAGGGCATAGAAGGCGATCATCAGGAACAGGCTTACGGAACCCGTTCCCATGCTGGCGCTGAAGCCGAGCATACAAATTGCAGAGAGGATCAGCATAAACGGCAGGAACTGCTTGGTGTTTTTGCCGTCCGCATAATAGGAAACCAGCGTTTTACCCACGCCGTAGGTGATGGAGAACCCCAGACCAATCATCCCCAGTTGCGTCATGCTCAACCCGTAGGTGGAAATCATATCGTTCTGGGCGATGTTAAAGTTCTTGCGGATCAAATACATAGTCAGGTAGCCGATGAAGACCACCAGATAAGACTGCATGAACGGTTTGAACCACATCTTGCGCCGCACATCGAGCGGCAGATCCAGGGTCGGTTTACGCACCTGGTTTAGAAAAGCCAGCATAGGACACTCCCGGGCTAATTTTTATACCTGCGAATGGCAGGCATTGTAAAAATCAGTCGGGAGACATGCCTGAGACAGCGTCCAGGCGAAACCGGGAAAATTTCTTAGTTTTGCCCCACTCGCGGTAAAAAAGTGAACTGCATCACGCTTCGCTGGCCTCACGTGGAGCCTGGGCGTTGAGGAATGGCAGTAACAGCAGGGCGGAGATCCCGGCAGCGATAGCGATGACCACGAAGAAACCGGTCCAGTGCCAGGTTTCCAGTACCTGCGCCAGCGGCCAGCCGGAAAGCGATGCACCGAGATAAGCAAACAGCCCAACAAATCCGGTTGCCGCCCCTGCCGCCTCTTTGTGCGAACACTCCGCCGCCGCCATACCGATCAGCATCTGCGGGCCAAAGACAAAGAATCCGGTGGTGAAGAAGCAGGCCGCCTGCATTACATAACTGGCAAACGGCATCAGCCACAGTGAACCCACCGAAAGCAAAATTCCGGCGGCAAAAATCAGGTTCATCGGCCCGCGATTGCCGTTGAACAGTTTGTCTGACCCCCAGCCCGCCACCAGCGCGCCGATAAATCCGCCCAACTCGAACATCGTCACCGCCATGTTGGCGGACACCAGATCGACACCCAGCGTCTCGGACATATACAGATTGCCCCAGTCGTTGATGGCGGCGCGCACCACGTACACCAGCACATAACAGAGTGATAGCAGCCAGATATAAGGGTTGAGCAGCACGTATTTCGTGAGGATCTCTTTACGGGTCAGTCCCGCGCCCTCCTGTTGCTGAGCAATTTCCAGGGCATCGTGCTGCCAGTCGCCTACCGGTGGCAGCCCCACGGCCTGCGGACGGTCGCGCAGTCGCCAGCAAAGAAAAATCCCGACGACGATCGCCAGCATTCCGGCTATCATCATCCCGGCACGCCAGCCATAATGCAGTGCCGCAGCAGCCATGACGATCGGAATCAACGCACCACCAACGTTGTGCGCGGTATTCCAGATAGCCCACCAGCCGCCGCGCTCGTTGCGCGAATACCATGCTGTCAGCAGACGTGCGCACACCGGCGCGCCCCATCCCTGGAAGAAAGCGTTCAGCGCCCACAGCAGGGCAAACGCCCAGAGCGAAGTGGAGAAACCAAACAGAATATTGACGATGCCGGTGGCAATCAGCCCTATCCCCATAAAATAGCGGGCGTTAGAACGATCGCTGACGATGCCGGAAACGAATTTCGACACGCCATAGGTGATGTAAAACAGCGTCGCCAGCAGGCCGATATCGCTGCGGGTTAACACGCCGTTGGCGAGAATGTCCGGGACGGCGGCGTTAAAACTTTTCCGCGTGAAATAGAACAGGGCGTAGCCCAGCCAGATGGTCAGCAGAATATGGCGACGCCAGTAGCGATAAAGATCGTCGATCTCGCGCTTGTCCGTTAACTGCGGCGCATTCGCCGGGGCGTTAAAAAAGGTTAGCATTGCCGCTCCTCAAACGTAACGCAGGGGTAGCGAGACGCTGACTCGCGTACCGTGCGTGCAGGAAATCGTCAGCGAACCGCCGAGCGCCGTAACGCGCTCGCGCATCCCGGTCAGGCCAAAACCCTGCTGACCGGAGCCCGGCGGCAGACCGCTGCCGTCATCCTCAATCACCAGCATCAGCCGCTCGTCCTGCTGCCAGCCCTGCAGCGTCACCGCGCTGGCGTTGGCATGTTTCACTATATTGTTCAGCCCTTCCTGACAGACGCGAAACAGCGTCACCCGCAAACCCTCGCTGAGCGCCGTCTCGTCGATCCGCCAGTCGAGATGGCTGACGATGCCGCGACTTTCCAGCTCCATTTCCCGCATCAACGAGCGGATCGCCTGTTCCAGCGTTAAATCATCCAACTGGCGCGGACGCAGGCGTCCCAGCAGGCGGCGCACGGAATCATAGACGCCCAGCGAAAGCTGTTCGATAAGCTGTCCGCTCTGCTTCACGCCGCCGTTTTCAACCGCCAGCCGCTGCACGATTCCGGCCTGAGTACGGATCGCGGTGATGGTCTGGCCGATATCATCGTGCAACTCACGCGCCACGTCGCGGCGTACGCTCTCTTCCGTTTCCAGCAGGCGCTCCGCCAGCCGGTGATTGCGCGCCAGTTCGTTTTGCAGCGACTGGTTCAGCTCGCGCAGACGCTGAATACCCGCGCCAAGCAGCAGTCCGGTCAGGCTTTGCGCCAACAGGGAGAGCAATAAATCTACGGGGTGATCGTGCCAGGTCTGGCTGGCAATCAGCGCGATAGCGTTCATCAGGGTTGCGATCAGTGCCCCCTGCCAGCCGTAATGCCAGGCCAGCGCAATAATCGGCAGCGCCAGACAGAAGGGGGTAAATCGCGAAAGCTCTGCGGGTAATCCCAACTGGAGCCACAGACTGACGCTAAACAGCAGCAGATACCAGATCAGGTGCCGACCGCGCCAGTTCACCGGTTGCGACACCAGCGCCGGACCCAGCGGCAGCCAGGTCGTGCTGGTCAGATAGTGCCAGAACACCAGGCAGATCGGTGCCAGCGTCAGTCCGCCGGTCAGGGTCAGCAGCAGCGCATTCCACGCTTCTTCCCCCTGTCCCAGCCAGGGTAGCGACTGCAACAGCGCTGCCGCCGTCAACGCCGCGCCCTGAAGCAGCAGCGTTCGCCAGTCACGCTGATGGCGATAACGGGAGATCAGCGCCACGGGCAGCAGCGTCAACAGGCCGCCAATCAGCAAAAGGGGAAGATGCGCCAGCGCCACTTCCTGCGCCAGCCAGAAGGTCAGCAGCCATTCCGCGCCCAGCAATACCGGCCAATAGCCGCGTGGACATTGCAGCATCAGCCCCAGGCGCAAACCAAACGGGAACAGCAGTACCGCCAGTTCCGGACGCTCAACCAGATGCAGGCTGATGCTCCACAGACAAAACCAGGCGGCAGAGAAAATAAAAAAACAGGCGAGAACGGTGATAAACCGTGACAACAGCGTTTTCATTGCCAGCCGTCAAACATGCGCCGCGCCAGCTCAACGTCATTGCTGACGCCCAGTTTTTCCATCAGGTTTGCGCGATGGACGTGCACCGTTTTCGGCGATAGCCCCAGCTCGACAGCAATCTCTTTTACCGCCATCCCCTGCGCCAGTTTTTCCGCCACCTGGCGCTCGCGCCGGGTCAGCGGATCCTGGCGGCCAGCCGCCAGTTTGACGGCGATTTCTGGCGTCAAATAACAACCGCCGGTAGCCACGGTATGTACTGCGGCAATCAGTTCATCCGGGCTGCAGCGTTTAGAGAGAAAGCCGCGCGCCCCGGCGTTCAGCGCCTGTTCCACCAGCGCCGGGCTGTCGTGTACCGAGAGCATGATGGTCGCCATCCCTTTTGGCAACTGGCTCAACAGCTCCAGACCGGAGATATCCGGCATCGAGATGTCGCAAATACACACCTGAACACCGCGTCCCGGCAATCCCGCCAGCGCCTCACGCCCCGAGCCAAACTCGGCGACCACCTGTAAATCGGCCTCCAGCCCAAGCAATTGGGCAAAGCCGGAGCGAACGATAAGGTGGTCGTCTATAAGGGCAACGGTAATCATGGCTCTGTCCTGGCGGGTAAAAAAAACGCGCTTACCTTAACGATAAGCGCGTTGCTGTTCAAGCCTTGAGCGATCAGGCGATACCCGTGGTGACCGTAAAACTCCGCGTTTGCTGCGGCGGCACGTCAAGTAATGAGCCATTTCGCTGGGCGGCGAGAAAGCCTTCCGGACGGCAGGTGGCGGGCAGGGCGAATGCTGCGACCTGCTGATCGCCGTTATACAGGATCCAGCGGGTGACATAGTTGAGTTCCGAACTGGCGAAACGGGTGACAAACGTGGTGCCATCCGGGGCGATCATGCGGAATTCGGGTTTATCCGTATACCTGTCCAATTTGTCGGCAAAGAAGACGATTTCCGGATCGTAAAAGTCAGGTTCATTGAGCGCGGCCAGCGACGCGTCGCCTTGTAAGATCCGCTGATTAAACGCCAGCCACTGTGCGGTGGGTTTCACATGCGCCGGGACCGATTCGCGAAGCCGCAGCGCCTCATCCGGGATATTCTGGCTGAAAGTGGCTTCCGGTACGTACGCATAGTTCATGTGGCACATGTACTGTAACGGCATCGCGACGGATGCGAGGTTAGTGACGGCCATCTGAATATCAAACAGCGCGCTCGCTTTATGCATCACCACCGCAGGCTGCGCCTGATAATGATGACCGAATCCCATCACATACTCGTAGCGTCCGGTCACGCGCAGACTGTCGCCGTCCAGTTCCAGCCAGGCCTCGTCCATCGCGGCGCAGGCCATTTCACCGTGCAACGGGTGCGTATCTTCCGGCGACGGGCAGCCATTGGCCAGCAGGCCGGAATGGAAGGCAAAACAGCCATAGGTCGCCACGACTTCCGTTGCGGGTTTCGGCTGGCGGAACATGTTGCGCATGGTCAGATCGTGGCCATCAAACCGGGCATCCCAGATCATCTGCCCCATCCAGGGCAGAATCACCAGATGACCACGACTGTTCTGCACCTTCAGCCCTTCCACACCACTGGCATAACGAAAGGCAGTGACCGTGAAATCACAGTTCTCCAGCAGGACTTGAGGATGTTCACCAAAGAGCGTCCGCCACAGCGTAATACGTGTTGTCATCATCGTTCTCCTCAGGATGCAGTCGCTTCAGCCAGGCTGCGCACTTTGCTTTCACGCCAGAAGTAAACCCCTACGTAAACGAAGCACAGCATGGAGACGAGGAACGAGAGTTGTAGCGAGTGGAACATATCCGCCACATAACCCTGAATCGCCGGAACCACGGCGGCGCCAACGATGGCCATCACAATCACCGCACCCGCCATTTCAGTATGTTCGTTATCGACCGTATCCAGCGTACCGGCATAGATGGTCGCCCAGCAAGGTCCAAACAGAATGCTCACCAGTACCGCGACGTATACCGCGCTAAAGCTCGGAGCCAGCGAAACATAGGCAAGGAACAGCGCGCCGATAATGGAGTAAAGGATCAGCACCTTTTCCGGATTAAAACGGGTCATCAGGATGTTGGCGATAAACTTACCGATAAAGAAGCAGGCAAAGCTATAGACCATGAAGTTAGAAGCATCACGCTCGTTGATATCGCCCAACTCCAGCGCCAGACGGATGGTGAATGACCACACGGCAACCTGCATTCCCACGTACAGAAACTGCGCCACAATACCGCGGCGGAAACGGGCATTGCTCGCCAGATAGCGCAATGTGTCCATCGCTGACGGGCGTTTATGGTTGGCGGTTTGCGCTACTTTGCAGGTCGGGAAGCGGGTCAGCAGGAACAGTACCATCACCACCACCAGAACCATAATCATGTACTTATACGGCTCAAGGGTGTTTTCCAGCATCAACACTTTAAAGTTATGGATCTGCTCGGCATTCATCCCCGCCATCTGTTTTTCCAGACTGTCGCCTTCGGAAAAGACCAGATATTTACCCAGCAAAATGCCGGACGCCGCGCCAATCGGATAGAAAGTCTGACTGATATTCAACCGTAAGGTGGCGTAGGCTTTTGGACCGATCATCGAACTGTAGGTGTTCGCCGCGGTTTCCAGGAAGCTCAGACCAATGGCAATCGCGAAGATCGCCGCAAGGAACATGGTGTAAGTGGCCATGTGTGAGGCCGGGAAAAAGAGCGTACAGCCGACGATATACAGCGTCAGGCCGATTAATATCGCTACTTTATAACTGGTCTTTTTAATCACCAGGGATGCCGGGATCGCAATTAAAAAATAACCGCCATAAAAGGCGCTCTGAACTAATGCTGAGGCAAAGTTGCTGAGTGAAAATACGCTTTTGAATTGCGTAATCAAAATATCATTTAATGCGGCTGCGCATCCCCATAACGGGAATAAACAGGATAACAAAATAAACTGGAACAGAGGGGTCTTATTCAGATACCCATCGGGCATCTGAATGATGTTTTTATCGTTCATAGTGCTACCTTTTACAGTGCAGGAGTATTATTCGTTTAGGGTAAGAAATTCATTAAATTGTTCGATACTCGGATAAGAGGATTGTGTGCCTTTCCCGGTAACGCTAAACGCAGCGAAAAGGACGGCTTTCTTCATCGCGGCTTCGACATCTCCGCTCTGGACATAGTAATGGGCAAAGCAACCGATAAAAGCATCGCCTGCACCACTGGTATCAACAGCATTAACGCGAAACGCCGGAACATGAACTTCCTGGTCACGCGTCATCCATAACGCACCTTTTTCGCCCATGGTGACAATAATATTGTTTAACCCTTTATCCACCAGGGATCGGGCGGCGGCACGAATATGGTCATACGAGTCCACCGACATGCCGGTTAATATTTCCAGCTCGGTTTCATTCGGTACAAAGAAATCACATTTACAGGCGTACGACATATCTAATTCCCGCAATGCCGGAGCGGGATTTAATAACACTTCAATGCCATGCTTTTTGCCAAATTCAATAGCGTGATAAACCGTCTCCAGCTGAACTTCCAGTTGCAAGACAATAAGCTGACATTTTTTTAAATCTTCCGCTGCGCGATCGATATCTTCCGGAGAGAGGAATTTGTTCGCCCCTTTAATAATAAGAATGCTGTTACTGGAGTTCGCATTCACAAAAATCGGCGCCACGCCGCTACTGGTGCACGGGACTTTTTCGACATAGGTGGTGTTGATGCCCCAGGATTCGAGATTGCGAATCGTGTTATCCGCAAAGATATCGTCACCGACTTTGGTCAGCATCAGCACTTTCGAATTGAGTTTCGCCGCAGCAACAGCTTGATTCGCACCTTTACCACCGCAGCCGATTTTAAACGCTGGCGCTTCCAGGGTTTCCCCTTCTTTGGGCATCTGATTGGTGTAGGTGATGAGATCCACCATGTTAGAGCCAATAACCGCGATATCCATTTTACTACCTCTCAGAAACAATCACACAACAATGATATTAAAATAACATTATCATGTTACTTCCGTATCATTTGTGACTACGATCGCGATTGGAAGATCATTTCACTGTTTATTTATTAGGCGCATTATGCACATGCAATCACCCTTCCCCATCCATCAATAGTTACAATTAACTGAAATTAAACTAGTTATAATCAAAGAAACGCGAACGAACGCGCTTTTAATTCCTGCCTGCCGGACGTATAGTAATGCAGCAACATAATGTTCCAGTGGACACAAAAATGTTACTGATGGAACATACGCAACATGAATCGCGGAGAAGGTGAATGGAAACCAAGCAAAAAGAACGTATTCGACGTCTGATGGAACTGTTGAAGAAGACCGACCGCATCCATCTGAAAGACGCCGCGCGGATGCTGGAGGTTTCCGTGATGACCATCCGCCGCGACCTTAGTCAGGATGACGAACCGTTACCCCTGACGCTGCTCGGCGGCTATATCGTCATGGTGAATAAACCTGCCGCGTCCTCTCACGCCCCGCTGCCTGCGGTTAAAACCCATCATCGCGACGATTTGCCTGTCGCGATCCTGGCTGCCGGTCTGGTGAGCGAAAACGATCTGATCTTTTTTGATAATGGTCCGGAGATGCCGTTGGTGATCAGCATGATCCCGGACGAGATCACCTTTACCGGGATCTGCTACTCGCACCAGGTTTTTATCGCGCTCAATGAAAAACCCAACGCCACAGCAATCCTCTGCGGGGGAACCTATCGGGCGAAGAGCGATGCGTTCTACGATGCCAATAACCCGTCACCACTGGATTCACTGAATCCGCGGAAAGTCTTTATCTCCGCCAGCGGCGTACACGAGCACTTCGGCGTCAGTTGGTTTAACCCGGACGACCTTGCCACCAAGCGCAAAGCGATGGAGCGCGGACTACGTAAAATTTTACTGACGCGTTACGCCCTGTTCGATGAGGTCGCTCCCGCCAGCATCGGCCCGCTTTCCACCTTTGATGTCCTGATATGCGATCGTCCGTTACCGGCAGATTACGCCACCCACTGCCGGAACGGTTCTGTCAACGTGATTACCCCTGATTCAGACGGCGATTAATTTACTCAAAGAACACGGCAATTTTGTTGAACATCGTCGGGTCTGACTGATTACGTACCACTTTCACCACATCTTCCAGCTTATCGATTTGGCTAATCATCTGCTCCAGACGCTGATCGTCGTTGACCAGAAGCCAGATGCGGCTCTGGTCGCTACTCTGAATCGGCAGACAGAGGATGCCCTCGACGTTAAATGCACGGCGGGCAAAGAGTCCGCAGACGTGGGTCATAACGCCTGGGTGGTTGCGGACGGTGAGTTCCAGAATGACGTTCTCATGTGATTGTTTCTGCATGGCTTATTCCCCCACCATCTCTGTATTTGCCGCGCCTGGCGGTACCATTGGATACACTTTTTCTTCCGCATCAATGCGGACATGGATCAGCGCCGGTCCCGGCCGACTGATGATCTCCTGCAATGCCGCCTGCGGGTCCGCTTCGTTATTCAGATCGCAGGTATGCAAACCAAATCCGGCAGCAATCTGCATGAAGTTGATGGTTCCCGGATAGGTCGCCGCAAAAACGCCCTGCTTGTAAAACAGACTCTGCTGTTGATGCACCAGCCCCAGCGCTTCGTTATTCATCAGGATGATTTTCACATCCAATTGGTTTTCGCTGGCGGTCGCCATCTCCTGAATGTTCATCATCAGACTGCCGTCGCCGGAGAAGCACAGTACTTTCTTATCCGGGTTCGCCAGCGCCGCGCCAATTGCCGCCGGCAGACCAAATCCCATGGTGCCCAGCCCGCCAGAGGTCAGCCACTGGCGTGGACGGTTCAGCGGATAGGCCTGCGCCGCCCACATCTGATGCTGGCCCACGTCGGTAGTGATAATCGCGTTGTCGTCCACACAGGCCGCCACGGCGTTGATCAGACCATAATGACTGAGTGGGTCGCTTTCCTGTGGAATGGTACACGGAAATTCACGTTGCAAATCGCTGACCAACTGGTGCCACTCTGCGCGCGGTTTCGCCTCAATTTGTGGAATCAGTTGCGCCAGCACGTCATCCACATCCGCCTGAATCGCGATGTGCGGCTGCTTGATTTTACCCAGCTCCGCGCGGTCGATATCGACGTGGATAATTTTGGCGTTCGGGCAGAACTGCTCGGTTTTGCCTATCGCCCGGTCATCAAAACGCGCGCCCAGCACGATCAGCAGATCCGCCTCTTGCAGGATGAAGTTGGTGCTGCGTGCGCCGTGCATCCCTAACATGCCTAACGACAACGGATGCGCTTTCGGCAGCATTCCCAGCGCCATCAACGTCATGGTGGTCGGCAACTGCGCCTTTTCCGCCAGTTCACGCACCCGCTGTGGCGCATTAATCACCCCGCCACCGAGGTACAACACCGGGCGCTGTGCAGCGTTAATCATTGCGGCTGCGTCACGAATGCTGTCTGCACTGAATTCCGGCGTCGCCATTTTCTGTGCCGGTTCTGGCATCTCGTCAATCTCGAGGACCGCCATCTGGATATCCTTAGGTATGTCTATCCACACCGGGCCAGGACGTCCGGACTGAGCAAGACGAAATGCGTCGCTCATCACCTGCGGGAGTTCATCGATATGTCTGACCAGATAGTTATGTTTTGTGATGGGGATAGAGATGCCGTAGGTGTCCACTTCCTGGAAGGCGTCGGTGCCGATCATGGAGGCCGGAACCTGCCCGGTGATACACACCATAGGGATAGAATCCAGGCGCGCATCGGCGATAGCGGTCACCAGATTGGTCGCGCCCGGCCCGCTACAGGCCATGCACACCGCCGGTTTGCCGTCGGTGCGCGCCATGCCCTGCGCAATGAACCCCGCTCCCTGCTCGTGGCGCGCCAGAATATGGCGGATTTGCGTGCTCTGACTTAAGGCATCATAGACGGGGAGAATCGATCCACCGGGAATCCCAGTGACAATCTTAATGCCCTGACGTTCCAGAAAATGAACGATGAATTCAGCGCCCGTAAAACGCGTACGCTGGGATGTTGATGTTGTGCCCGAACTTGCCATGCTCCAGTCCTTTTGTTCTGGGCCGACGCTCCGGACAGGTCTCTTAAACGAAAAACCCCGCCCGGTTTGCGCCGGCGGGGTTTTGGAATCGTGTGTTGTTCCGGACCCTACGGCGCATTGCCGACGACCACCACCACACGCACGACGACCGCTGCGCGAGATGGCGCAGTGTTTAGTAGGGTCGCAGTCAGCATGGAAGGGTTCATTAGGGACCTTGTCTGTTTAATGATTAACAGGATTTATACAAGCACAGCTTTCATAACCTGACAACGGAAAAATTTTCATCTGCGTAAAAATGCGTCGACGATCACGTTTCGCTAATAAAAACCCCTGAAAACAAAAAACCCCGCCGGAGCGAGGTTTTTTCAGCGGGATGCGGTTGGTTGCCGCAAAGCACACTGTGTTATGTCAACAGCAAAAGTATACGCGTTCTGCGAAGAACACGCAATTTCGGCACGGATTTTGACGCTTTTGAGTATGGATCAGAAGTTCGGTACTGTCCACAAATACCTGTTCATTCATACAGTATTTATCTATAATATCTCCGTACGCAGTGTGTCAGGTGGGGCCGCATCGTAAACCGGCGCAACAAAGTCCTGGCTGAAACGGGTGGTGCCGTCAGCGCCTTAACCCCCCCGGTGAGCACACTGTGTTATGTCAACAAAGGTGCTGATAACAGGCGGCGGAAAGGCACGTCAGCACCGTGCTCCTTTGCTAAAGGAGACGCGTATGAGCCTCGTGGATATCGCTATTCTTATCCTGAAACTCATTGTTGCAGCCATGCAACTGCTTGATGCTGTTCTGAAATACCTGAAGTAATTCAGATTCAAGTCGCACTAAAGGGGAGCGGGCAACCGCTCCCCTTTTACATCGCAGATGCTTATGCGGTGATGATATGTTACGTTTTTATGACATTCCCTGATGACGTCTGCGCTATGACCCTTACCGTTTTCTGCATTTTGCTGTTCGCCGCACTGCTGCACGCCAGCTGGAACGCCATTGTGAAAGCCGGGAACGACAAACTCTACGCCGCCATCAGCGTCAGCGGTTCCGCCGCCATTATGGCGCTCCTGTGCCTGCCCTTTGCGCCACCACCCTCAACCGCCAGCATCCCGTTTTTAGCGGCCTCGACCGCTTTACAGGTGATTTACACCGTCCTGGTCGCCAAAACCTATACCGTTTCGGATATGAGTCAGACCTATCCACTGATGCGCGGCACAGCGCCACTGCTGGTCGCTATCATCAGCGTCCTGTTTCTTGGTGACAGCTTATCCCCGCTTGCCTGGACTGGCATCGCGGTGATCTGCACTGCCATTCTTGCGATGGCCTTTAACGGCCGCACCCGCTCACAACGAGGGATCGTACTCGCACTGATTAACGCCTGTTTCATCGCCGGGTATACGCTGGTCGACGGCACCGGCGTCAGGCTCTCGGAAACCGCGCTGGGATACACGCTCTGGACCTTCTTTTTGAACGGTTCCTGCCTGCTGGGATGGGCGATGATGGCCCGTCGTCGTGAGGCATTGCGCTATCTGACGCAGCACTGGAAGAAGGGGATTTTTGGCGGCATTGCCACAATGGGATCTTACGGACTGGCGCTCTGGGCGATGACGCTTGCACCGCTGGCGGTGGTCGCTGCACTGCGTGAAACCTCAATCCTGTTTGGCGCGCTGATCGCCTGGCTACTGCTGAAAGAGCGGGTGGTGGGGTTGCGCCTGGTGGCTGCTGGCGGGATTGCCGCTGGCGCTATTCTGTTACGCCTGTCCTAGAACTCAAATTCGGCAACATTTGTTGCCGCTTTTTGTTTACATATCCTGCCGTTCACTCCCTTTCCATTCCCGCTCACCATCTGGCCTTCTTTTTTTAGTGTGGTAGATTTCACTCGCATTTATGGGAATGCGTAGCACCTTATTCTTATTTTTTCTCTTTTTGAAAAGTATTCAGCGAAATGAAAAGGCAAAGAAACGTCAATTTGTTGTTGATGTTGGTATTACTTGTGGCTGTGGGTCAGATGGCACAAACCATTTATATCCCTGCCATTGCCGATATGGCACGCGAGCTAAACGTTCGCGAAGGGGCCGTGCAAAGCGTGATGGCAGCGTATCTGCTGACCTATGGCGTATCGCAACTGTTTTATGGCCCGCTGTCCGACCGCGTCGGACGCCGACCGGTGATCCTCGTCGGGATGTCGATTTTTATGCTTGCCACGCTGGTCGCGATTACGACTCACAGCCTGACGGTGCTGATCGCCGCCAGTGCGTTGCAGGGAATGGGGACCGGCGTCGGCGGGGTAATGGCTCGAACCTTACCGCGCGATCTGTACGAAGGCACACAGCTGCGCCACGCCAACAGCATGTTGAATATGGGCATCCTGGTCAGTCCGCTGCTGGCCCCGCTGATTGGCGGGCTGCTGGATACAATGTGGAACTGGCGCGCCTGTTACGTTTTCCTGCTCGTGCTCTGTGCGGGCGTCACTTTCAGCATGGCGCGCTGGATGCCGGAAACGCGTCCTACTGGCGCGCCGCGCACGCGGCTGATTGCCAGCTATAAAACCTTGTTTGGTCACAGCGCGTTTAACTGCTATCTGCTGATGCTGATTGGCGGACTGGCAGGGATCGCAGTGTTCGAAGCGTGCTCCGGCGTGCTGATGGGCGCAGTGTTAGGGCTGAGCAGTATGGTGGTGAGCATCCTGTTTATCCTGCCGATTCCGGCGGCGTTTTTCGGCGCATGGTTTGCCGGTCGCCCGAATAAGCGCTTCTCCACGCTAATGTGGCAGTCGGTGGTGAGTTGTCTGCTGGCCGGGCTGATGATGTGGATCCCCGGTTGGTTTGGCGTGATGAATGTCTGGACGCTGCTGATCCCCGCCGCGCTGTTCTTCTTCGGTGCCGGGATGCTGTTCCCGCTGGCAACCAGCGGCGCAATGGAGCCGTTCCCGTTCCTCGCCGGTACAGCAGGTGCGCTGGTAGGCGGCCTGCAAAACATTGGCTCCGGCGTACTGGCGTGGCTTTCCGCGATGCTGCCACAAACCGGACAGGGCAGCCTCGGCCTGCTGATGACGCTTATGGGGCTGCTGATTTTACTGTGCTGGCTACCGCTGGCGGCGCGTTTTTCACACCAGGGACAGGCGATTTAATGACCGTGTGGCCGGGCGTTTCGCAGTCCGGCGCAATCATCGCCAGTAACAGCGGTTCGAGCGCGGGCCGCCATGCCCCCTCTTCCCCGTCGTAAAATTGCGTATCGGCGTTGATCGCATAGGGAATTTTCGCTTTCTTCAACTCGCAGGCCATAAACGTGGCAAAGGCCAGCTGTGAAGAGGACGGGGGATTCTTACTGGTTTCTCCCGTGGCCCAACCGCCAACCCAGCTGACATGCCCGCTTTTTTGTTGCCAGTGCACCGCGCTAGCGATGCGCGCGCGAATCGCCGCTTTCTCTGTCGCCGTCCCCGACGTCCAGGGGTATTTACCGTTATTTTTCACCGGTCCCCACGGGAAGATATGCCATTCCGCCAGGACATAGTTCTGGCTTTGCGGCGGCAGGCGTAGATTCGGCAGCTCTTCCGGCGCGGCGCGCAGACGCGGCGCGACAAAAATCATCCTTTGCGGATCAATAGCATGGATAGTGCGAATGGTCTTTTCGTACACCCGGTTCAGGGAGGCCAGATTATGATTCAGCTTACCGGCCGGTTCGTAAATCAGATCAAACCCCAGCAGCGGCGCGCGGTGAGCGAAATAGTGCGCTACTGCGACCCACCAGTTGGTCACCTCTTTTTCGTTGCTCACACTGGGATCATTTTTATACTCGTCGGCCTGGTAGGCGATAACCGGAATGACGCCATACTGCTCGCAGGCTTCTACAAGCTTGCGCAGATGAATAAGCCGCGCCTCGGTGGGTTCTCCCGCCACCCGAATGCGTACATGGGTAATCCCTTTCGCGTGGAAGTCCCGCACCACCAGCGGGTCAAACTCCCGGATACCCTGTTCCGTGCGTGCCCAGTCGACGTCCATCCCCACACCGAGCTGCTGCGCATAATGTGTTGCCGTCAGCGGCGGTTGCGCTGCCCCCAGGGCGAAACTGACCAACACGAAGAGCGAGACGAGCGGTTTAATCACGATGACCCTCAGTAATGTTGCAAGCGCTATCTCGTATTTAGCACGCTTTTTTAGTTATCGCGTAGCAGTTTCGCTTTGGGTAAACGGCTTCGCCTGCTCACGCAGCCAGGTGATAAAGGCATCAATTTTCGGCCATTGTCTGCCGGGTAACGTCGTCATGTAGTAATGCTGATGACAGGTCAACGCCATCTCACCAAACGGGGCGACCAGCTCACCGCTTTCGAGCCGCTTCTGTACCAGCCGTTTACGCCCCATCGCCACGCCGATATGGTTCATGGCGGCAATCACCGCTAAATCAGAACGATCGAAGCCAATTCCTGACGATGTCGGCAAATTCACTGAAAAATGTTGTGCCCAACTATGCCATTCATCGGTTCCTGAATCATTGCTCCAGGCCTGACGGTCATGCAGCAGCGTGCAGTGCGGCAAATTCACCAGCGAGCCCATTAAATCAAAACGCCGGGCATAATCCGGGCTACAAACGGGGAGAATCGCTTCATCCATTAAAAAGTGATGTTCCAGTTGGGCAGATGGCGCATCGTCAAAGTAGAGTGCCAGATCGACCCCGGCGCGCTGTAGGTTTACGTTGTCGTTGCCGGTTAAGATCGTGAGCGAGATTGATGGATAGCGGCGGGTAAAGTCACCCAGCGCAGGCACCAGCCAGCACTGCGCGATAGACGGGCGAGAATAGACGGTCAACGTCCCGGAGAGTTCCTGATTTTTGATATCGAGGATCTCCTGGTTCAGCGTATCCAGCGACGATTTCAGCGCCCAGAACACCCGCTTACCTTCATGGGTAAGTTCCACTTTGCGGTGCGAACGGACGAAAAGCTGGATCCCCAACTCCTCTTCCAGTTGGTTAATGCGGTGGCTGATAGCGCTGGGACTCAGCGACAGTTCGTCTGCGGCCATCGCAAACGACTGATGTCGCGCGGCCACTTCAAACGTGTACAGTTTCGATAATTGCCAGCCATTGAGGAGATGGTTTCTGACTTCGCGAAGGGGTTCCATTTATACCTCGGTGACTTCAGCTTCAGTCCGGCGAAGTGTAAAAAAAATCGCAGAAAAAATCAGCATAAAGATGAATGAGGGTGAACCATATCGCAAAATTGCGCGAATATTCGATGTAAATCACCTCTTTGATTCAATCTGATTCATGTGAGTGAGGATTTATATCGTTTGTCAGCCCACGCCGAATTTTTGTCCAATAGGGACAGGTTAATCACAGGGCAAGGTGAGATATGCACTCTCAAATCTGGGTTGTGAGCACGCTGCTAATTAGCATTGTGTTAATTGTATTGACCATCGTGAAATTCAAATTCCACCCGTTCCTGGCACTGCTGCTCGCCAGTTTCTTTGTGGGAACCATGATGGGCATGGGGCCGCTGGATATGGTCAACGCCATTGAGAGCGGGATTGGCGGTACGCTGGGCTTTCTCGCCGCCGTCATCGGTCTGGGTACGATTCTCGGCAAAATGATGGAGGTTTCCGGCGCAGCAGAACGCATCGGCTTAACGCTCCAGCGCTGTCGCTGGCTCTCTGCTGACGTCATTATGGTGCTGGTGGGGCTGATTTGCGGGATCACGCTGTTCGTTGAAGTTGGCGTGGTACTGTTAATTCCGCTGGCGTTCTCCATCGCGAAAAAAACCAACACCTCGCTGCTGAAACTGGCAATCCCGCTATGTACCGCGCTGATGGCCGTTCACTGCGTCGTACCACCGCACCCGGCAGCGCTGTTTGTCGCCAATAAACTGGGCGCGGATATTGGTTCAGTGATCGTCTACGGCCTGTTGGTTGGCCTGATGGCGTCGCTGATCGGCGGCCCGCTGTTCCTGAAATTTCTCGGCAATCGCCTGCCGTTCAAACCGGTTCCCGCTGAGTTTGCAGACCTCAAGGTACGCGAAGAAAGCACGCTGCCGTCGCTGGGCGCAACGCTGTTTACCGTCCTGCTACCGATTGGTTTAATGCTGGTGAAAACCGTTGCTGAACTGAACATGACCAAAGGCAGCACGCTGTACACCCTGCTGGAATTTATCGGTAACCCGATCACCGCGATGTTTATTGCCGTCTTCGTGGCGTATTACATTCTCGGTCTGCGCCAGCATATCGGCATGAGCACCCTGCTCACCCATACCGAAAACGGTTTTGGTTCTATCGCCAATATTCTGCTGATTATCGGGGCGGGCGGGGCATTCAACGCCATCCTCAAAAGCAGCGGTCTGGCAGACACGCTGGCGGTGATCCTTTCCAATATGGATATGCACCCGATTCTGCTGGCCTGGCTGGTGGCGCTGATTCTGCACGCGGCAGTCGGTTCAGCCACCGTTGCGATGATGGGCGCCACGGCGATTGTCGCGCCGATGCTGCCGCTTTATCCCAACGTCAGTCCGGAGATTATCGCCATTGCCATCGGTTCCGGTGCCATTGGCTGCACGATCGTCACCGACTCCCTCTTCTGGCTGGTTAAGCAATACTGCGGCGCCACCCTGAATGAGACGTTCAAATACTATACGACCGCGACATTCATCGCCTCGGTCATTGCACTGGCTTGCACATTCCTGCTTTCCTTTATCATCTAAGCGCAAAGAGACGTCCTATGGAAAACATACAAAAACTCATCGCCCAGTATCCTTTGGTGGAGGATCTGGTGGCTTTGCGAGAAACGACCTGGTTCAATCCCGGAACGACCTCTCTGGCGGAAGGTTTACCCTATGTAGGGCTGACGGAACAAGACGTTAAGGGTGCCCACGCCCGTCTGGCGCGCTTTGCGCCGTATCTGGCCAAAGCCTTCCCGGAAACCGCTGCGAGCGGGGGGATTATTGAATCTGAGGTTGTTGCCATTCCGGCCATGCAGCAGCGTCTGGAAAAACAGTACGGCCAGAAAATCAGTGGCGAAATCCTGCTGAAAAAAGATAGCCATCTGCCCATTTCCGGCTCGATTAAAGCGCGCGGCGGCATTTATGAAGTGCTGACGCACGCCGAAAAACTGGCGCGGGAAGCCGGGATGCTGACCCCAGACGAGGATTACAGCGTTCTGCTTTCTCCGGAGTTCAAAGCCTTCTTTAGCCAGTACAGCATCGCGGTGGGGTCAACCGGCAACCTGGGGCTTTCTATCGGCATTATGAGCGCCCGCATTGGCTTTAACGTCACAGTGCATATGTCTGCGGATGCCCGGGCGTGGAAGAAAGCCAAACTGCGCAGCCACGGCGTCACGGTTGTTGAATATGAAGAAGATTATGGCGTGGCGGTTGAACAGGGCCGTAAAGCGGCGGAGTCCGATCCGAACTGCTTCTTTATCGACGATGAAAACTCCCGCACGTTGTTTTTAGGCTATGCCGTTGCGGGGCAGCGTCTGAAAGCGCAATTCGAACAGCAAGGCCGCGTGGTGGATGCCGATCACCCATTATTTGTTTACCTGCCGTGCGGCGTGGGCGGTGGCCCCGGCGGGGTGGCGTTTGGTCTGAAACTGGCATTTGGCGATAACGTACACTGCTTCTTTGCTGAACCGACGCATTCCCCTTGCATGCTGCTGGGTGTGTATACCGGTCTGCATGATGCGATCTCCGTGCAGGAGATCGGTATCGATAACCTGACGGCGGCAGACGGCCTGGCAGTAGGGCGGGCATCGGGCTTTGTCGGCAGAGCGATGGAACGCCTGCTCGATGGGTTATATACCCTCAGCGATCAGTCCATGTATGACATGCTGGGCTGGCTGGCACAGGAAGAGAACATCCGTCTGGAACCGTCAGCGCTGGCGGGAATGGCGGGACCTCAGCGTGTTTGTGCATCCACTGACTATCAGCAAATGCAGGGGATTAGCGCTGAGCAGCTCAATAATGCAACGCACCTGGTCTGGGCGACGGGCGGCGGCATGGTACCAGAAGCAGAAATGGCGCAATACCTGGCGAAAGGGCGCTAACGCCCGGCACGCAGCATCGCCATCAGCTCTGCCGGTGAGCGATGCTGCCTGATCAGATCACGCATCACGCGCATGTGCGGCGCGCTATGACGGATAAAGTCGCTGTATCCGGCGCACAGCATGCTTTTCCCGCTCTCATCCCGATGTTTAGGGCAATCACCATGACAAAAGCGCAGCAGCGAACAGGCCTGACATGCTGCGCTTAACGTGGTTCTTTTCAGCTCCCCAAAAGCTTTCGCCTGCGGACTGGCATTGAGCGCCTTCAGCGGCGTGTGATGAATGTTGCCCAGCCGGTACTGCGGATAAACATAATGATCGCACTGATACAAATCACCATTGGCTTCCAGCGCGAAAGCGTGACCACAGTCCTGACTTAGCGCGCACATCTGCGACGGATAGCCGCACCACACGCCCAGCGTCGAGTCAAAGAGCTGAATATACACACGGCCAATATCTTCCCGTACCCAGATATCAAATACCGATTTAAGAAACTGCCCCCATGCCTGTGATTCGACCGATTCCGCCGTCAGCCTGCCGTGCTCATCCAGCTCAACGAGCGGAATAAACTGTAAAAAAGGCGTCCCTAGCTGGCGAAGATAGTGATACATCCGCTCCGGCTGGTTGCTGTTGAGGCGATTCACCACCACCAGCAGGTTGAACTCCACGCGGTATTCGACCAGTTTTTGCAGTGCAGTCATCACTTTTTGATGGGTTGGATTGCCGCGACGACTGACGCGAAAGGCATCATGCAAATCAGCAGGACCGTCCAGTGAGAGTCCCACCAGCCAGTTATTGTCGTGCAGAAAGCGACACCATGCGTCATTGAGCAAAATACCGTTGGTCTGAAAAGCATTCTGGATCTGCTTTCCCGCGCCGAACTGCTTTTGCAACGCCACCACACGATGAAAAAAATCCAGACCGCAGAGCGTCGGTTCTCCTCCCTGCCAGGCAAACAGAACATCTGGCCCTGGCTGTGCGGCAATATGCTGCTGAATAAACGTCGATAACGTGATGTCATCCATCACCGGGTGGGCGGGTTTATCAATGTAAAAGCAGTAACGACAATCCAGGTTACAACGTGAACTGGCCGGCTTGGCCATGACCTGACATCCTGTCATGCTAAATTCCCGAGAAATACGATAAGTTGGCGAACGTGCGTTACAGCAAACAGTATTGCGAGAGATAACACCGCGAGGGAGATCATAAATTTGTCACGAACCGCGCGTGACTGGACAAAATCAATATGCGAGACATCCATCAGATTACGCTTGCGCGTATAGCGCCAGAGGATCACAACCACGATAGCCAGCACCGCGATAGAGACCCAGAACAAGAATCCCGCCTGATGCCAGTGATGTTTTATCGCCAGCGCCATCAGCGCACCGTAACCCAGCAGCGTGCGAAACCATGCCAGCGATGTGCGCTCCGGCTGCAGTCCCGGATCGGACAGGCGACGGGCCTTACGGCTATCCGGCATACAGCACCAGCGCCATGACCACAATCGCCACAATGGTCAATATCAGACTGATGATCAGCAGGCTTCGGGTATAGGGTAAATCCTCTTTCAGCCGCATCGCCTTTTCATTGCGCAGCCAGCGCAGATAACCGTAAATCGCCAGACCGCCAGCGAACAAACAGAGCAGCAGCGCCAACAGCTCGCGGATCACCGGCGTGGCGAAGTCCGGCGCCAGTTGGTCAAGCCCAACGCCGGCGGCCAGGAAACCCAGCGCGGTGCGGATCCACGCCAGAAAGGTACGCTCGTTTGCCAGTGAGAAGCGGTAATCCGGGGCTTCTCCGAGGCGGGAAATCTTCATTTAACCCCCTACTGAATGCGTAAAAGTGCGTATGAAATAACCGCAATATTACCTGAGCACCTGGATAAATAGCATTAATAAACTCTGTAACTTAGGTCGATGCATGTAGCGTTTGCGAAACCAGTTTCATTTCTTCCATGGTAAATCGGCACAAGCATCTGGCGATGAATACGCAGTACCGCCACCGCAAAACCCTGGCGTTATCGCACGGCTAAAATGGGGATTGTGCACCTGTTGGCTGAAAATGACGTACTACGAGCATTTTCAACACCTGGGTGTGGAAAAACCGGACGCCACAACGGGTTAGTAAGAAAGCGTGATGTGTTGAACGATGCTGACCGGCAACCCGATGGATGCCGGTCGATATGAGCAGATCTAACTTAATCCCCAGAAAATCACCGCCAGCAGTTGAGGCGTGATAATACGCAGGAACATCACCAACGGATACACCGTCGCATACGACAGCGCCGCCGCGCCGCTGGTGGCATGAAGGTTGTTTGCAAACGCCAGCGCCGGTGGATCGGTCATCGAACCGGCCAGCATCCCGCACAGCGTCAGGTAGTTCATTTTGGCAAAAATACGCGCCAGTAAACCAACGGTGATAAGCGGGATAGCAGTAATAAAAATACCGTAGCCCACCCAGCTCAGACCATCGCCCTGCGTCAGCGTATCGATAAAATCACCACCTGATTTCAGCCCTACCACAGCCAGGAACAGCACAATCCCCAGCTCACGCAGCGCCAGGTTCGCACTTGGCGGCATAAACCAGTACAGCTTACCAATGCTGCCGATACGCCCCAGAATCAGCGCCATAATCAGCGGTCCGCCCGCCAGCCCCAGCTTTAACGCCACCGGAAAGCCGGGAATAAAAAGCGGAATAGACCCCAGCAACACCCCCAGACCGATGCCAATAAACACCGGCAGCATCTGCACTTGCTGCAGTTTTTGCTGGGCGTTACCGACAACATTGGCAACGGCATCAATCGAGGCGGGTCGTCCCACCAGATTAAGGATGTCACCAAATTGCAGGCTGGCATCGCTGCTGGCCACCAGTTCAACGCCCGCACGGTTCAGTCGAGAAATCACCACGTCATAACGCTCTTTAAAGTGCAAATCGCGGATGCGTTTGCCGAGCACTTTTTCGTTGGTGACCACGACGCGTTCGACGCGCAAATCGGTGCCCCGGGTCGACAGTGAGGTATCCACCTCCTGACCTATCACCAATCGTGCGTTATGCAGATCGCCCGGCTGACCAACGAGGTGCAGCAAATCACCCAGTTGAATCACCGTTCCCGGCGACGGCACCATCAGCGTCTCTTCACGCTTCAGTCGTGAACAGATGATTTTATCGCTATTAAGGATCGGCACATCCTGAATCGCCATATTGTTGAGATTGGGGTTCTCAACGCGGATATTGATGGTCTGAATCAGCGAGTGACCGTTGGTGAGCGTCGATTCATGCTGTTGCGCTTCCGCTTCCACATTGACGCGAAATATCATGCGCATCAGCCACATGGTCAGCAAAATACCGCAAATCCCAAACGGATACGCCATCGCGTAGCTCATCCCCATCTGGTCCACCAGCTCCATTGGCGTACCCAGATCGCGCAGGATTTGTTGTCCCGCCCCCAGCGCCGGAGTATTGGTGACCGCACCGGAGAAAATCCCCAGCACCACCGGCAGCGGAATAGCAAACACTTTATGCAGGATAGCGGTAACCAGTCCGCCGATGATGACGATCAGAATCGCAAACAGATTGAGACGCAGACCAGAAACCCGCAGCGAGGCGAAGAACCCTGGCCCCACCTGAATCCCAATGGTGTAGACGAACAGAATCAGGCCAAATTCCTGGATAAAGTGCAGCATATCGCCGCTCAGCGTCACCCCAGCCTGATCAACGAAGTGGCCGACGATAATGCCGCCGAACAACACGCCGCCGATGCCAAAGCCGACACCCCGCACCTTGATGTTGCCGATCCACAATCCGACAACCGCCACCAACGCCAGAACGCTGACCGTCAATGCTATATCACTCATTTTTTATTCCCTGTGAATAACATTTCAATTTACATGGATTATGACTGAACCGTTCAGGCATAGATGCAAGATGGCGCACATTCTCATGCTGCCGAAACGGTAAAGCACCCTTATGATGGGCGTTTCTTCCCCCTTTTTTCTTCATCGTAACCTGACGTTGCTGAATGCTTTCTTCTGGTAAGGGCATCATACCCCAAAACCCGGTGTTACCTTCGCGCACAAAAAAGCCCCGTCATTTCTGGCGGGGCAAAGGCAAGGAGCTAAATTAGCTATTTAATGCGGGACGTTCGCTGATGGCGATACGTTGCGGAGCAACCGCTTCCGGGACATTACGGGTCAAATCGATGTGCAACAACCCGTTGGTAAATGTCGCGCCGGACACCTCCATATTTTCAGCCAGGGTAAAGCTCAGGCTGAACGACTGGGTGACCAGCCCCTGATGCAACCATTTGGTCTCTTTTTCAGGCTGCTGCGGTGTGCCTTTTACGGTCAGGCGGGTGCCTTCCAGCTGAATATCCAGGTCTTCCTGACGGAAACCGGCCAACGCAAGCGTAATGCGATAGTGGTTATCGTCACTTTTTTCAATGTTATAGGGTGGGAAGCTCTGGCTTTCACCGGTGTTTTGTAACGCGTTGGCCAGTTTGTCAAAACCGATCCATTGACGCAGCAGCGGGGATAAATCGTAGTTACGCATAATCATTCTCCTTCTAAGAAGCGAGTTTTCACTACACCCTGCAACGCAAGCGGTTTAGGGCATAGTCGTACCTGCAAATCCGTAGATTTGCATAGGCCCCCTGTCGGCGAGCCCGGGATAACAGGCCGCGCAACGCGGCCCGTCAGAATTAATTGATTTCGATACGACGCGGTTTGTTCGCTTCCGGAATCACGCGCTCAAGATCGATGTACAGCAGACCATTGACCAGATTCGCGCCGCGAACATGGATGTTCTCAGCTAACTGGAACTTACGCTCAAAGTTGCGCTCCGCGATACCCTGGTAAAGGTAGGTCCGTTCTTTTTGCTCGTCCGCATGTGCGCCTTTCACCACCAGCAGGTTGTCTTGTGCGGTAATTTCCAGCTCGCTCTCGGCGAAACCGGCAACGGCGATGGCAATGCGGTAATGGTTTTCGTCTACCAGCTCAACGTTATACGGAGGGTAGCCGCCGTTACTCTGGCTCTGATTGCTTTCCAGCAGGTTAAACAGGCGGTCAAAACCAATAGCAGAACGGTACAGCGGGGATAAATCAAAGTTACGCATAATCAATAGCTCCTGAAATCAGCGAGAAGTTAAATGACCTTCCATCATGGACAGGTCCGGTAGTCAGAACACCCATCAGGCGTGCTCTTCATTTGCCTACACCATCAAAATGGGTCTGAATACGCACATTTCAAGCCGTCCAGGCTGACTTTTTTTTGCAGTTTGCTGTCTATTGCATAGACTGGGTGGGGACAGCACTAATCGTTAAAGTGCGATAGCCGCCACAGTGCGATGTGATGAGGATGTTATTTCTGGCAAGGGATCGCTATAACTCATCATGCAAACACCGATGATCAACAGATGAATAAATCATGATAAGAAATGTGTTGTTAACGCTGATGATGTGCAGTGGGATGGTTTTACTGAGTGGTTGCTCCAGCGTAATGTCACATACCGGTGGTAAAGAGGGAACTTATCCTGGCACCCGCGCCAGCGCCACGATGATAGGTGACGATGAGACAAACTGGGGTACCAAATCGCTGGCGATACTGGATATGCCCTTTACGGCAGTAATGGACACGATCCTGTTACCGTGGGATCTGTTCCGTAAAGACAATTCAGTCAGATCGCGTGTCGAAAGAAGCGAGGAGAGAACACGGATAACCAACTCCGTGATCCCTCCGGCGAAAATGCCCGCCCCCTGATTACCGCCCGGTTTCTGTCATCCACAGTTGACGGAAACCGTCTACATCTTCCATCCACGCCACAAACTGACCATCAGGCGAGAAAACCACAGCATCCCCAGAAGGCGGAGTGCCGTGATTCTGCGTTAAAAACGTGATCTCTCCGCTGCGCGCATCACAGCAGGCAATGCGGTTATCCACCACACATCCCAGCCATTTCCCTGACGGATGCCAGTTAAACGCGGACTGAACCCCGGTAGCATGACGGGTCAACTGGCGGGGCTCCCCGCCCTGTGGCGAAATCAACCACAGTTGCACGATACCAGCCTCATCGCGCATCAGGAACGCAATCTCCGTCGCCTGCGGATTACTGCGCACCCAATGACGCGGAACCGTTGCCAGTCCTGGGAAACGACGTGCATGGGTGAACGTCAGGCGGTGCTGTGTCACTCCGCGCGGCGGTGCGGGCAGCGTGGAATCCGTACCTTCCAGCGGGGCATCACCTGGCATTTTCCAGCCCGCCTCCGTCTGCGGGAGTTCAACCAGAAACAGCTCCGGTATTTTCTCGCCCTTTTCAGACATTGTGTCGCCGATAAACGCCAGCGCATGATTTCCCACCCAGCCCTCTTCGTAGGCGCGAGAAATCTCATCGCTGCCCGGCGTGGGTTCGGGCGTCGTCTGGCTGACCAGCACGCACCAGTGGCTGCCGCTGTATTCTCTTGGATGCTGCGCCGACACCGTCACCGGCCCATAAGGCAGTGCGACGCCCACGTTGCGTAAATCCAGCGCCAGATCGCGTTCATGCATGACATGATCGTTGTAGGTAAAGCTGACAAACTCACCGTTCGGGCTGAAAACATGAACATGGCTGCCGCCGCGCAGTGCACCCGGCGTGTACGGTGAAGTAATATCCATCGCGTCCAGATTCGTCACTTTCCCCTGTTCGGCAATCACGCCGCGACGATGATGAAAGTCATATTGCCACGTCGCATCCGGGTTTTCAGGCCCATGAATAAATACATATTTCTCCGCCAGCGGATGCACCGTTACCACACCGACATGCGCCCCCTGCGTCGCGCGATAAATCACCTCCTGCTCACCGGTATGGACATTCACCCGCTCAATGGTTTCGCCGGTAAAAGACGCCCCTGACGGGCGGACATCAAACACCAGCCAACGGCTGTCCGCCGTCCAGGTCCGGGTATTGGTAAGCTGATGATTACGCGGCGTAAAGGTGATTTGCTTCATGGAATGCTCAGGTCAGGGACAATTTCATCAATCATACTTCACAAGGACTTCACTTTCAGGCATTAGCGTAGTGCCATCTTCATTTTTTGCGGACAAAAAGATGGAACATTTCGACGTAGCGATTATCGGTCTCGGCCCGGCCGGCGCAACGCTGGCGCGTAAATTGAGCGGTAAAATGCGCGTGCTTGCGCTGGATAAAAAACGTCACTGCGGCAATGAAGGGTTCACCAAACCCTGCGGCGGTTTACTGGCACCGGATGCACAGCGTTCGTTTATTCGCGACGGCATTACGCTGCCGGTGGACGTCATCGCCAATCCGCAAATTTTCAGCGTTAAAACGGTGGATGTCGACACCTCACTGACGCGTAACTACCAGCGCAGCTATATCAACATCAACCGTCATGCCTTTGATTTATGGATGAAATCGCTGATCCCGGATGAGGTACAGGTGTATCACGACAGCCTGTGTCGAAAAATCTGGCGAGAAGAGGGGAAGTGGCACGTGATTTTTCGCGCCGACGGTTGGGAGCAACAGATTACCGCCCGCTATCTGGTGGGGGCCGACGGAGCAAATTCGCTGGTGCGTCGCTATCTTTATCCGGAACATCAGATTCGCAAATATGTCGCCATCCAACAGTGGTTCGCAGAAAGTCATCCGGTCCCGTTTTATTCCTGCATTTTCGATAACGCTGTGACGGATTGTTACTCCTGGAGTATCAGCAAAGACGGCTATTTCATCTTTGGCGGCGCTTATCCCATGAAAGACGGCCTGGCGCGCTTTGACGCGCTAAAAGAGAAAATGGCGGCCTTTCAGTTCCGCTTCGGCGAGCCGATGAAAAGCGAGAAATGTACTGTACTCTTTCCGTCACGCTGGGCAGATTTCGTCTGCGGTGAAGATAACGCATTTCTGATTGGCGAGGCCGCCGGGTTCATCAGCGCCAGTTCACTGGAGGGGATTAGCTACGCCCTGGATAGCGCGGAGATCCTCAAGGCTGTTCTGCTGCTGGATGCGCCGGAGAGGAACCGCGCGTACCGGAAGGCCACCCGCCAACTGCGCATTAAACTGTATGGCAAGATCCTGAAGAGTCGTTGTTTGACTGCGCCCGTATTGAGAAGCGCGATTATGCGAAGCGGCATCGCGCATATCCCGCTAAGCCAGGATGACCAGCCCACCACAACGTCTGGCGGGCTGGTAAAGGAGTATTAACCTACGCGTTTTACATCACCCACAAGCAGGATGTAAGAGAGCGCGCCAATCAGGGCAACGGCTGAGATATAAACCAGCGCGGGACCAAAGCCATAGTCCTGCGCAAGGTAACCAATCACCAGCGGAACAGTAATCCCGCCCAGCCCACCAACAAAGTTAAAAACGCCACCGGTCAGGCCGATGAGGCGCATCGGCGCCAGCGAAGAGACCAGTGACCAGGTGATGGAAGCAAAGCCGTTACCGAAGAACGCCACCGCCATCAGGGTCATAATCCACACCGGATCGTTGGTGTAGTTTGCACCCATGATGCAGGTGGAGATTAACAGACCACAAATAATCGGCGTTTTACGCGCCACACCCAGCGAAAAGCCTTTTTTCACCAGCTTATCCGCCAGCCATCCGGAAAGCAGTACGCCAAAGAACGCCGCGAGGAACGGTACGGTGGTCATAAAACCCGCCTTCAGCGCGGTAATGCCTTTTTCCTGTGTCAGGTAGTTCGGGAACCACGTCAGGAAGAACCACAGCGTTGAGGTGACGGCAAACTGGCCCAGATAAACGCCCACCAGCTTACGGTGGAACACCAGTTTCCAGTCCGCTTTGGTCAACGGCTGACGCGCCTCTTTCTTAACGGGTGCATCACCATCCACCAGGCCGCCGCCGTCGCGAATATAGTCCAGTTCCGCTTTGGTGATACTTTTGGTCAGACGAGGCGGTTGATACACTTTAAACCAGACCAGCGACCAGATAATGCCGATCCCCCCGGTGACAATGAACACCCAGTGCCAGCTCAGCATCTCCTGGATCCAGATCAACAGCGGGGTCAGGAACGCCAGGCCGACAAACTGTCCGGAGGTATAAAAACCGACGGCGGAGGCACGTTCATGCTCGGGGAACCAACTCGTCACCATACGGTTGTTGGTAGGGAAGGCCGGGGCTTCGAATATCCCGGTAATGGCGCGCAGGCCAATTAACGACATTAACCCCGTGGCGAAGCCCTGGAAGAGGGTTGCCACCGACCAGCCAAATATCGCGATAAAGTAGGTCAGACGGGAACCGACGCGGTCAAGGAACCAGCCGCCGGGGATCTGGCATAGGGTATACAACCAGGCAAAAGCCGAGAAGACATAGCCCATTTCCGCTTTCGTAATACCAAACTCTTCCTGAATATGCGCCGACGCCACTGCAAGGTTGGCGCGGTCGACATAACAGATAACCACGGTAATAAAGATCATAATCAGCGTCAGGTAACGGCGACGCCCGGTTTTTGCAGCAGTAACTGGAATATCCATCGCAATCTGTCTCCAGATTTTGGGCATAGCGAAGCCGCTCACCATGCCCGGTAATTTACAGAGGGTGTTTGTTTTATTTTTAAAATTAAAAAATTACGCTAATGCGCTAAATAATTCGTGCTGGGGGAAGGCGGCTAGTTTTCGCATCCCCGGGAGCATACAAAAGTATGTGACCGGGGTAAGAAAACGCAGCCAACGCACCACCAGCGCGAAGTATGACGCGCATTTACCACTCGGCGACCGAACCATCCTCATGACGCCACAGCGGATTACGCCAGTCCGGCGCATTTTTGCTTAGCTCAATGACTTTGGCTTCATCAATATCCACGCCAAGGCCCGGCTTCATTAATGGTTTAAAGAACCCGCCTTCCATGTTGAAATCGTCTTTGTTTTTCACAAAGTCGAGCAGTTCCGCGCCCTTGTTATAGTGAATCCCCATGCTCTGTTCCTGGAACACGGCATTACGTGAAACAAAGTCGACATGCAGACACGCTGCCAGCGCAATCGGTCCCAGCGGACAGTGCGGGGCCAGCGCCACATCATAAGCTTCCGCCATCGCGGCAATTTTGTAACACTCGGTAATACCGCCCGCATGTGACAGGTCCGGCTGCAAAATCGCCAGCCCACCCGCTTCCAGCACCCGTTTAAACTCGAAGCGCGAGAACATACGTTCACCCGCCGCGATCGGAATATGGGTCTGTTCCGCCAGTTTCGGGTAGTACTCTGCCTGTTCCGCCAGCACCGGCTCTTCAATAAACAGCGGGCGATAAGGCTCCAGCTCTTTAATCAGCACTTTCGCCATCGGCGCGCTGACGCGTCCGTGGAAATCCAGACCAAACTCAATTTCATTGCCAAAGGCTTCGCGGATTTGCGCCACGGTGTTGACCGCGCGATCGACCGCCCGTGAATTATCAATCACGCCCATCTCTTCGCAGCCGTTGAGCTTGAAGGTGTCAAAGCCGATATTCCGCAATTGCTTAATGCCGTCGATCACTTCCGCAGGACGATCGCCGCCAACCCAGCTGTAGGCTTTGATTTTGTCGCGTACCAGGCCGCCCATCAGTTGCCAGACCGGCGCGTTCAGCACTTTACCTTTGATATCCCACAATGCCTGGTCGATGCCAGCGATGGCGCTCATCAGAATCGGGCCGCCGCGGTAGAAACCTGCGCGATACATTACCTGCCACAGGTCATTAATGCGCGCCGGGTCCTGACCAATCAGGTAATCGCCCAATTCATGCACCGCCGCTTCGACGGTACGGGCGCGGCCTTCAATCACCGGCTCGCCCCAACCAACAACGCCTTCGTCGGTTTCAATTTTCAGGAACATCCAACGTGGAGGTAAACGGTACGTGGTGAGTTTGGTTATTTTCATTTCACTGCCTCTCGATATGCCTTAACAAATGCTGCCGCCTGCTGCGCGGTGCGCGCTACGGACTGCCCGGCGCGATACAGATCGCTGCCCAGTCCCGCACCCACACACCCGGCTTTCATCCACTGCGCCAGGTTGTCTGGCGTTACGCCGCCCACGGCAAAGACCGGTACACTGGCGGGTAATACCGCTTTCAGCGCTTTGATGTAATCCGGTCCAAAGGCCGATGACGGGAAAATTTTCAGCGCCTGCGCGCCAGCATCCAACGCGGTAAAGGCTTCTGTGGCGGTGGCGCATCCCGGACAGACCGTCATGCCGTAACCCACCGCACGGCGAATGACCTCCGCATTGATATTTGGCGTCACAATGAGCCGACAGCCCATCTTCGCCAGGCGATCCACCTGCTCCGGTTGTAATACCGTTCCGGCACCGATCAGCGCGTTATCGCCAAACGCATCCACCACGGCCGGAATGCTCTTTTCCCACTCGGGGGAGTTAAGCGGGATCTCCACCGCGTCAAATCCGGCGTCGATCACTGCGCCAACGTGCTCAAGCGCCTCCTCGGGGGTAATGCCGCGCAAAATCGCAATAAGCGGAAGATTAGTTTGCCACTGCATGGGCGATGCTCCTTATACCTGCCTGAAATGCCGTATCGCCGGGGACCGCGGAAACGTCACGCCCCATGGCGTGGAACGCCTGCTGATAGCGTGATGTCAGCGATGCGCCTGCGACAATCGTGATGGCCTGCTCGTGCGCGATGAAATCACGCATGCTGGCGACCTCTGCGCCAATCAACAGGCCAGAGAGAAACTCGCTGACCTGCTCGCGCGGGAGATTTCCCAGCACGTGCGAGGCACGAACCTCAAAAAGTTGTGGCAAAACGGCAGGGGAGTCGATCCCGCGCGCAAGCCCGGCGGCAAAGGCGTCTGAAGAGGTTTGCTGTTCCGGCAAACCAGCGCCCACCAGCGAGTGTTGCAGGAGCAAATGGTGTAGTTCACCGGTCATCACGGTACGAAAATCGTGAATTTGCTCTGCGTCAGCCTGCACCCATTTGCAGTGCGTCCCCGGCATGACATAGACAGAAGAAGGAGAAAGCGTGCGTGCGCCGAGCAGTTGTGTCTCTTCGCCGCGCATCACATTGTGGTTATCGTCGCGCGAAACACACAAGCCAGGAATAATCCAGACATTGTCGCCAACGGGCGTTAACTGCTCACCAATGGCAGCGAAAGAGGCAGGAACCGGCAGATACGGGGCAATCTTCCAGCCCACGTTGCTACCGACCATTCCGGCCATAACCACCGGTGTGGCGCTGTCGCGCCAGTTTTGTGTGACTTCTGCTAACACCGCCTCAGGGGATTTACCGTTCAGACGCGTAACGCCTGCTTCTGATTGCCTGCTTTCCAGGCATTTGTCGCCCTGGTAAAGCCAGGCACGCAAATTGGTCGATCCCCAGTCAATTGCGATGTAGCGAGCTGTCATGTGATTTCCTTCAACCTTCGTGTCGAGCTGGCGATCATGGTCAGGGCCGCCTGCTCTGCCGCATTGCTATCCTGATGCCGTATCGCATCGAATAGCGCCTTATGTTCCTGGAGCGTTTTTGGCATGTTGGCTTCATCGCCCATCCAGGTCCGTTCAAATACCGCCCGTTGAAGCGAAGTGATTGCCACGCTCAGCTGTTGCAAAACCGGGTTATGCACTGACTGCAATACCGCCTCGTGATAGCGGATATCCGCTTCATTAAAGGCCTCCCGATCCTGATTGTTGGCGATCATGTCATTGAGCGCCGATTCAATTTCAGCCAAATCACTCGAGGTCGCGCGTTCCGCTGCCCAGCGGGCAATCGCGGGCTCCACCAGATTTCGGACCTCGCTCATCGCACTGATGAGCCGCGGGTCGTAATCGTTTTCCAGTACCCATTGCAACACGTCGGTATCGAGGTAATTCCACTGATTCCGCGATGTGACAAAGGCGCCACGATAACGCTTCATTTCAATCAGCCGCTTTGCCATTAGCGAGCGGAACACTTCGCGAATGATATTGCGTGAGGTTTCAAACTCCTCACACAGCTCCGCTTCCGCAGGGAGTGCGGCACCCGGTACGTATTTACCGCTGACAATCTGTTTGCCCAGCGTGATCACGATGCGATCGGTTTTATTGAGAGTCATGGAGAGTCCTTGTGCTCTGGATGGTCCTCTCTACTTTACCGTTATCGCTGAAATTCGCCTCATTTTTGTAGTACTAACGTGATGCTATACAGTGTTGCGATGCGCTCAATGTAGTACAACATAGATATGTTGTACTACAATTTAGATCACAAAAACGACAATCGGTAATAAAAATGTTATGAGGAGTAAACGGCGGGGATAAAAAAACCCGCGATCAACGCGGGTCATGGCAAACCATCCAGAGGGATTACTTCAGGACGTGCTGCTCAATGGCATACGCAACGCCATCTTCCAGATTTGATTTGGTGACAAAATTGGCAATCTCTTTCACCAGGGGAATGGCGTTATCCATCGCTACCCCAAGCCCGGCATACTCGATCATCGCGATGTCATTTTCCTGATCGCCAATCGCCATAATTTCTTCCGGTTTGATGCCCAGCGCATCAGCCAGTGATTTCACACCAGTGCCTTTATTGACGCGTTTATCGAGGATTTCGAGGAAGTACGGCGCACTTTTCAGCACGGTATATTTCTCTTTCACTTCTGCCGGAATACGGGCGATGGCCTGATCGAGGATCGCGGGCTCATCAATCATCATCACTTTCAGGAACTGGGTTTGCGGATCCATCTTTTCCGCTTCGCAGAACACCAGTGGAATGGTCGCGACATAGGATTCATGTACGGTGTAATAGCTGATATCACGGTTTGCGGTATACAGCGTGGTACGGTCCAGCGCGTGGAAGTGCGAGCCGACCTCGCGGGAGAGTTTTTCCAGATAGCGGTAATCGTCATAGCTCAGCGCGGTTTGTGCGACAGTGCTGCCATCGCCCGCTTTCTGCACCAGCGCACCGTTATAGGTAATGCAGTAGTCGCCGGGTTGTTCCATATGCAGCTCTTTCAGATAGCTGTGTACACCCGCATACGGACGACCGGTGGTCAGTACCACGTTTACCCCTTTTTCACGGGCTGCGGCAATCGCACGTTTAACCGCCGGTGAAATGGTGTGATCGGGTAACAGAAGGGTGCCATCCATATCGATAGCAATGAGTTTGATAGCCATGAATTCCCCGCATTCAATGAGTCCTGACTCATGCTAACGCGATTCCGCTCAAAAAACAGCAGCGAAAAGGGGGATAAGAAGGGGAATCACGATTCCCCTTTTGACGATCAATTGTAGGCCTGATAAGCAACGCGCCATCAGGCATCACGCAGGATCTTGCCGGATGGCGGCGTAAAACCGCCTTATCCGGCCTATAGACAGGGATTAGATATCGATATTTGCCGCTTTCAGGGCGTTTTCTTCGATAAACGCACGACGTGGTTCTACCGCGTCGCCCATCAGCGTGGTGAACAACTGGTCAGCAGCAATCGCATCCTTCACGGTAACGCGTAACATGCGACGGCTTTCCGGATCCATGGTGGTTTCCCACAGCTGATCCGGGTTCATCTCACCCAGACCTTTATAACGCTGAATAGCCAGACCACGACGTGACTCTTTCACCAGCCAGTCCAGCGCCTGTTCGAAGCTGGCAACCGGTTGACGACGTTCGCCACGTTCGATGAAGGCATCTTCTTCCATCAGGCCGCGCAGTTTTTCACCCAGCGTGCAGATACGGCGGTATTCCGCACCCGTCACAAACTCGTGATCCAGCGCGTAGTCGGTGTCCACACCGTGGGTACGCACACGCACGATCGGTTCAAACAGATTCTGTTCCGTATTGTGCTGGATATCGAACTTCCACTGGCTACCGTGCTGCTCTTTCTCATTCAGCTCGGTAATTAGCGCGTTCACCCAACGGGTCACGGTCTGCTCGTCTGAAAGATTGTCTTCAGTCAGCGTCGGCTGATACACCAGCTCTTTCAGCATTGCTTTCGGGAAGCGACGCTCCATACGACCAATCATTTTCTGCGTGGCGTTGTACTCAGAAACCAGTTTTTCTAACGCTTCACCAGACAGCGCCGGTGCGCTGGCGTTGGTGTGCAGCGTAGCACCGTCCAGCGCGATGGAGATCTGGTACTGGTCCATCGCCTCATCGTCTTTAATGTACTGTTCCTGCTTGCCTTTCTTCACTTTATACAGCGGCGGCTGGGCAATGTAGACGTGGCCACGCTCAACAATTTCTGGCATTTGACGATAGAAGAAGGTCAACAGCAGCGTACGAATATGCGAGCCGTCGACGTCCGCATCGGTCATGATAATGATGCTGTGATAGCGCAGTTTGTCCGGGTTGTACTCGTCACGACCGATACCGCAACCGAGCGCGGTGATCAGCGTCGCCACTTCCTGCGAAGAGAGCATCTTGTCGAAGCGCGCTTTCTCTACGTTGAGGATCTTACCCTTCAGCGGCAGAATCGCCTGGTTCTTGCGGTTACGCCCCTGTTTTGCAGAGCCGCCCGCGGAGTCCCCTTCCACAAGGTACAGTTCGGACAGCGCCGGGTCGCGTTCCTGACAGTCCGCCAGTTTGCCAGGCAGACCCGCCAGATCCAGCGCCCCTTTACGACGCGTCATTTCACGCGCACGGCGGGCTGCTTCACGGGCACGGGCCGCATCAATAATTTTACCGACCACGATTTTGGCGTCAGACGGGTTTTCCAGCAGGTATTCGCTCAGCAGTTCGTTCATCTGCTGTTCTACCGCCGATTTCACCTCAGAGGAGACCAGTTTATCTTTGGTCTGCGAGGAGAACTTCGGATCCGGCACCTTCACGGACACCACAGCAATCAGACCTTCACGGGCATCATCACCGGTAGCGCTGACTTTCGCTTTTTTGCTGCAGCCTTCTTTGTCCATGTAGGCGTTCAGGGTACGGGTCATCGCCGCACGGAAACCTGCCAGGTGCGTACCGCCGTCACGCTGCGGAATGTTGTTAGTAAAGCAGTAGATGTTTTCCTGGAAGCCGTCGTTCCATTGCAGTGCAACTTCCACGCCGATACCGTCTTTTTCGGTGGAGAAATAGAAGATATTCGGGTGGATTGGCGTTTTGTTCTTGTTCAGATACTCAACGAACGCCCTGATGCCACCTTCATAGTGGAAATGGTCTTCTTTACCATCGCGCTTGTCTTTCAGGCGAATAGAGACGCCAGAGTTCAGGAACGACAGTTCGCGCAGACGCTTCGCCAGAATCTCGTATTCGAACTCCGTGACGTTAGTAAAGGTTTCGTGGCTCGGCCAGAAACGCACCATCGTACCGGTTTTATCGGTATCGCCAGTGACTGCCAGCGGTGCCTGCGGAACGCCGTGCTCGTAGATCTGACGGTGGATTTTGTTATCGCGCTGGATAACCAGTTCCAGTTTCTGCGACAGGGCGTTCACCACGGAGACACCCACACCGTGCAGACCGCCGGAGACTTTATAGGAGTTATCGTCGAATTTACCGCCTGCGTGCAGAACGGTCATGATCACTTCCGCCGCCGATACGCCTTCTTCCGGGTGAATACCGGTCGGGATGCCGCGTCCATCATCCTGTACGGAGACAGAGTTGTCGGCATGGATGGTGACAATAATGTCTTTACAGTGACCCGCGAGCGCTTCGTCGATAGCGTTATCTACCACCTCGAATACCATGTGGTGCAGACCGG
>PPYF01114338.1_pt1 | contig 37951 bp, 32 predicted proteins | sample 1559871 | NCBI WGS metagenome assembly PPYF01 (sample SAMN08240021, study PRJNA423297) | Human gut metagenome, whole genome shotgun sequencing project.
GTGGGATTCGAACCCACGCGCCCTTGCGGACAAACGGTTTTCAAGACCGCCTCGTTATGACCACTTCGATATCTCTCCATATATAATAATCAAACAAAAAACGCTTTGCACATCAGGAGTTGTCCTTCACTCAAGAGGTTGTCTCTGTCAGTGCAAAACGTATTCTATCATTAAAACCTTTTTGTGTCAACAAGATTTTTTATTTTTTTCAAAAATTCATTCAATATCTCAAAAAAGCCTCTGCAATCGCCAGATCTTCTGGTGTAGTGATCTTGATATTCTGGTAGGATCCCTCCACAAGAAGGATCTTGGTTCCAGTCTCCTGCTCCACTACCATTGCATCATCTGTTACCCCTGTCATGTCCTTTTTGCGTATGCTTTCATAAGCTCCGCGAATCAGATCATATGAAAATATCTGAGGAGTCTGAATATTCCATACAATTTTACGATCTGGAGTCTCTTTAATATAGCCTGACGAGTCTGCCAGTTTCACAGTGTCCTTGGAGGGCATGCCCATTACACACGCATTGGTTCGCTTCACGGCCTCATATCCTCTTAGAACCATCTCTTCTGTGATAAATGGTCTTGCACCGTCATGAATGTACACGTAATCTGTATCCTGACAGCATAATAGTCCTGCATACACAGAATCATAACGCTCTTTTCCTCCTGCTGTCACCTTGCGTACCTTGGAAAAGCCATATTTTTTTACAATTTCCTGCTCACAGTAAGAAATCATTTCTTCCCCCATCACCAGAATAATATCCTGGATCAGCGGACTCTCCTGAAAACAATGCAGGGAATAATACAGAACCGGCTTCCCTCCTATTTCCAGAAACTGCTTCTGTATTTTGCTATGCATTCTTTTGCCCTGGCCTGCCGCCAGAACGATTGCCGTACATCTGCCCTGCTCCATTATCTCTCTCCCAGTTTCAGGTTAGGAACTGCATTTAAGTCCCATCCATGGCGTGTTCCTTTGATATATTCGTAATAAGCTGCCACGCCGATCATCGCCGCATTGTCTGTACAAAAAATAGGTGACGGACGATAGAACTTATAGCCCCTCTTTTCACAAGCCTTAGTCATAGCTTCTCTCAAAGCTCCGTTGGACGCAACCCCGCCTGCAATAGCAATCTTATCCATGTGATAATCTTTGGCAGCAAGCATTGTGTGCTCCACAAGTACGTCTACCACAGACTTCTGGAAAGAAGCCGCAAGGTCGGCACGATTGATCTCTTCGCCCTTCATCTGGGCATTGTTAATATAGTTCAATACAGCAGATTTCACGCCACTGAAGCTAAAATCATAAGGACAGTCTCCTAATTTTCCTTTCGGGAAAACAATGGCGTCCGGATTTCCCTCTCTTGCCAATTTATCTACCTTTGGTCCACCTGGATAACCCAATCCGATTGCACGGGCAACTTTATCAAAAGCTTCTCCCGCAGCATCATCTCTGGTGCGTCCCAGGATTTCAAATTCTCCATAGTCTTTTACGATTACAAGATGTGTGTGTCCGCCGGACACGATCAGACAAAGGAACGGCGGTTCCAGATCCGGATGTTCAATATAGTTGGCAGAAACATGTCCTTCTATATGATGCACTCCAACAAGAGGAAGCTTTTTCGCATATGCAATGGCCTTCGCCTCAGCTACGCCCACAAGAAGAGCACCTACCAGGCCAGGACCGTAAGTAACGCCAATTGCATCCAGATCATCCAGGGTCACATTTGCCTCGGAAAGTGCCTCTTCGATCACCTGATTGATTTTCTCAATATGTTTACGTGAGGCGATTTCCGGCACAACACCTCCATACAGAGTGTGAAGCGCAATCTGGGAAGAAATCACATTTGATAATATAGTCCTGCCGTTTTTTACTACAGAAGCCGCAGTTTCATCACAGGAACTTTCTATTGCAAGAATGAATGTATCTTTCATTTTTTAATCCTCTTCGAAATTCATTTCCACTGTTTTTCCGTCTTTGCCTGGATAAGCTTTTGGGAAAATATCCCGCACCATGTCCATATATTCATCTGGACGGATCAGAGACGGACTGTAATGAGTCAGCCACATTTCCCCTACATCAGCCTGCTTCGCCAGAGTAGCAGCTTCACGGAATGTCATGTGCTTATAGCCTTTTGCCTTCTCCAGCTTGTCATCCTCGCCGTACATCCCTTCGCAGATAAAAAGGTCTGAGCCAGACGCATTTTTCAAAATTGACTCGGTGGGTCTGGTATCTGTAGTGTAAGTAACCTTCAGTCCCTTTCTCGCAGGTCCCAGAACCATATCCGGAGTATATGTCACGCCATCAGCTTCAATGGTCTGACCTTTCTGCAGCGGATTCCAGTATCGCAGCGGGATTCCCTGCTCACGGGCGCGCTCCGGGGAAAATTTCCCCTGACGGAGTATCTCCAGTGAATATCCATAACAAAGTACATTGTGGTTTACCTTAAAAGCCGTGATCCGGTAACCATTGATTTCAAATACCTGTTCAGGTCCGTTAATCTCGATAAATTTCAGTTCAAAAGGAAGCTCCGGTGCGATCACGCGAAGTGCGTTTACTACCCTCTCAAGACCTTTCGGACCAATCAAGGTAAGCGGTTCTGTGCGCTCTGCATTCCCCATTGTAAGAAGAAGACCAGGAAGTCCGCTGATGTGATCTCCGTGATAATGGGTAAAACAGATCACGTCAACAGGCTTAAAGCTCCATCCTTTTTCCTTAATTGCCACCTGAGTTCCTTCGCCGCAGTCAATAAGAAGACTGTGGCCGTTATACCGGGTCATCAGAGCAGTGAGCCATCTTCTTGGAAGTGGCATCATACCTCCGGTTCCCAGCAGACAAACATCTAACATATATTAAAATATCCTCTTTTCTTTATTCTCCCAAAACGTGTTTTCCAAATGCCTTCCGAAGCAAACTTATAACAGCATTTTTCAAACATGTTCTAGGAAATTTTAACACAAGCAGTTTCCTAAAACAAGAGTCAGGTCTTCCCAATATGGAAAATCATTCAGAAATTATTAAGATGAAGCCGCTTGACAAACCGCTTACAATGTGCTTTCATAATTTGAACTTAACATTTGTTGCTGTTTTAAGCTCAGCAACAGAAAGGAATTATTATGATTTTCTGCAGCAAGCCTCAAAAATTCACCTGGCGAAACGCCATTACTCTGCTGCTTCTTCTGACAGCTGGCAGCATTCTCATCTTACTTCTGATACCTTCCGGTTCCTGGTTTGGCTCCGAGACAGACTGGTATTCCCAGCATGTAACCATTGCTGATTATATGAGAAAAAATTTTTATGCAACAGGAAGCCTGTTTCCGGACTTCACCGGACTTGGAGGCGGAACCAATTTCTTTTCCCTCTCCTACTACGGATTTATGCGCCCGGATGTACTGATTTCCTATCTTTTTCCCCATGTGGAAATGGAATGGTTTATTCAGGGATATGCAATATTTGAAATCCTGCTTGGAGGCGGACTTCTTTATTACTGGCTGCACAGGAAGGGTTTTTCGGATTTTACCAGCTTTGCATGCGGCTTTTTTTATCTTAGCGCAAACTGCTTTTTCCAGGCGCACAGGCAGATCATGTTTGTGAATTATCTGCCATTTCTTTTACTGGCTTTCCTCTGCCTGGACCGGATTTTTGAGCACCAGGAACAGGACGTGTACCACATCCGTCCCCATATTGGACTGATCCTTTCCCTGTTTTTCTGCATTTTGCATAGCTTTTACTTTTTCCCATCCTGCTTTCTGGCATGCATCCTTTATATCAGCCATCTGCTGCCGGAGCATCTGAAAAATGTACCTGCCAGAATGCAGAAAAAACGAAAATGCAAAATATGGTGGAACTATATTGTGGACGTGTCTTTTGCCGTATCCATGAATCTCTTTCTCCTGCTTCCCACCGGTCTTTCCATCCTTGGAAATAAAAAGGATACCGGTGATTCCACTTCCCTGTTAAAAATCCTGGGAGTGAACCCCACACTGGACAGCATCCTATACAGTCCTTACGGCTGCGGACTCACTCTTTTTTGTCTGTATGCACTGTTTCTGTGCATACGGGAAAAGAAAACCCGAAAGCTGGCAATTGCTGTTTTTGTACTGCTGTTTTTTGACATTTTTTACTGGATTTTAAATGCCACTTTATATGTAAGGCCCAAATGCCTGATCCCATTTCTGCCTTTGATTCTTTACCTGGCTGCACAGGCTCTTGAAGGCCTCAGGCAGAAAAAAATACGCCACAGTCTGCCACTGGCTTTGCTTTGTGCAATTCCGGTTATCGTACAGCTTATTTTCCTTCTACATAATCAGCAGGTCCGGCACCTGGTCACAGCTGATCTTGTGCTGCTTCTTGTCTGTGCTTCCCTTGGCGCTTTTCTGGAAGAAAAAGAGATCACGATACCATTCAGCTGCTGGTGGATAAATCTTGGAGGACTTGTACTTTTGCTTGCGATTCCTTCTATGCTTTATCTGACAAAAGGGCAGGAAGAGCATTACGCCACCGTTGCCGACGAGTCCAGAGACTATTTTTCCAGAGAGGATCTGGAGGCGTGCTGCGAAAATCCGCAGGCACGGTTCGATGTGATCGAACACCCATCCAACAATTCAAACTACGTGATCACCGGGGATCAGAATAAAAGTACCTTGTATTCTTCTATTTCTAACAGCACTTACAATACATTGGTGTACGATATCCTGCAAATGCCCATCAGCATCCGCAACCGTGTTGCCATGACAGCTGATGTAAATCCTTTTCAGGAATATCTGATGGGCGTCCGATATATTCAGACAAAAGCAGATAAAGTTCCCGCGGGCTATAAGACCCTTCTGGAAAAAGACGGGCATATACTAGCAGAAAACAGCAATGTGCTGCCTATCGCTTATGGAAGTACGGCTCTGATGACAGAAAGTGAATATGATAAGCTTTCTTATCCACAGACACTGGATACCATTACTAATCGCACAATAGTGCCGGATTCTCCTGTCAATTCAGAGAATGCCAGTGATCTTTCTGTCGCTTTTTTGCCATACGCTTCTCAAATGAAGGAATATTCCCTGCCTGCCGATTTTCTTAATCACAAGACTTCAAAAAAAGATGAAACCGTCCGCCGGGAACTGCCGGAAACACTGCCGGCATCCACTATTCTGCTGCTCTCTTTTGACGTAAAATACAATGGGGAAAAGGATATGTCCATTACCATAAACGGCATCCGAAACCGTCTTTCCGGCTCTGAGGCTCCTTATCCCAACAATAATGATACCTTTTATTATATGATTTCTTCTAATGAGGATATGGATGCTCTGGATATTATGTTTTCCAGAGGAGAATATAAGCTCACAAATATAAAAGCCTACACCCTTCCATTAAGCCTGCTTTCCCATCCGGGGCTGGTAACTTTTCAGGAAAAAGAAGTTTCCGGGAAAGAGATTCTAAACGGTAGTATTGATATGCCGAAAGATGGATATTTCGTAACCTCCTATACGTTCTCCAAAGGATACATTGTTTGTGTGGATGGGAAAGAAGCTGCACCGGTACAAGTTAACAAGGCGTTTCTTGGTTTTCCGTTACAAAAAGGGGCGCATGAAATCCAGATTGAATTCCATGCGCCCGGTAAGTCACTTGGGGCTGCACTCAGCTTTGTGGCATTTGCGCTTTTGATTTTCTACAATACAGCGTATGGGCTCAGGCATAAAATCATGCGATAGACCATGACTGAAGCATGTTTGAAAAAGGCTTTCTGCAAGATGTGCGTCACATTTTGCGAGAATGAGAGGTTCTCACTTATCCACGCGGATGCCTGGTCATAAGCAGAGCATCTTCCACGGGATCCGTATAATATTTCTTGCGGATCCCGTCTTTTGTAAATCCCATTCTTTCATAAAGACGGATGGCAGTTCCGTTGCCTGTACGAACCTCAAGATGGATCGTGGTAACTCCCTGCTGTTCGGCAAGCCGGATCAGGCTGTCCATAAGGAAATGACCAATCCCCTCTTTCTGCCTGTCCGGGCGCACTGCAACATTGGTAATGTCGCCTTCATCCAAAACCATGATCAGGCCACAGTAAGCCAGGATTTCTCCTTTCTCTTCCACTACGAGGAACATGGCATCCTTGCGGGTCAGATAAGTGAAAAATCCCTCTTTCGTCCATGGCGGGGAAAATAATTCGTTTTCAATCTTCATGACCTGATCCAGGTCATCTACCAGCATTTCACGAAGAACCATACTCTGACTTCTCCTTTTCTTCTCAGCTGTTTTTTTCAGAAGCTTTCTCTTCCTGCAGCTTCTGGGCGCGCTCACGCTCTGCCTGGGAAACTCTCAGGTATTCCGGAACATGCTCCATAGCAGCCACTATTTTTCCCTCCTTCACATAAATCTCGCCAAGGGCTGCCACTGCAGCTGCTCTTTGCTTATTCACATGGGCAGGGGCAAAAGAATATGGAACCTTCAGGTTCTCCTGGATCATTTTTCCAAAGACAGGCACGCCATCGCCAAGGAATACTACCTCTTCCCCTCTCGCATTCAATTTCTCAATCATCTCAGCCATTGGAACTGCCATCTGAGCTTCTACCGTTACTAGCTTATGCTCCTGAAAGCGGTAAATTCCTGTATAAACCTGACTTCTTCTTGCATCCATAATCGGACAGATCAATGCTCTGGAATCATACAAATTATATGCCAGTGCATCCACAGTGGGAATTTCCACCAGAGGCTTTTTCAACGCAAGACCAAGTCCCTTGGCTGTAGCAGAACCAATACGAAGTCCTGTAAAAGAGCCTGGTCCGGCTGCCACTGCAATGGCATCAATGGTATCCAGATCCAGCTCTGTCATCTTCACCAGCTCGTCCAGCATAGGAAGAAGTGTCTGGGAATGTGTCTTTTTATAATTAACTGTATATTCTGCAATCAGGTTCTCGTCCTCCACTATTGCAACAGAAGCGACGATTCCTGAGCTGTCAAGACCTAAAATCTTCATTTTTTCTCCTTACTCTCCCCACTTTTGGAGATTTTCTAATTATTCTGCCACTTAATCTGCTCTGGTAATCCGGTTACTGTGATCTTACGATAATCAAACCCTTTTTCCAGATTTTTCTCAATGGTAATCTCAATGATCTGCTCTGGCAGGATTTCTTCAATCAGATTGGCCCACTCGATGAGGCAGATTCCATTTCCGTAGAAATAGTCATCATAGCCGATCTCTTCCATCTCCTCAATGTCCCCGATCCGGTACACATCAAAGTGATAAAATGGCATACGACCGCTTTCATATTCCTGAATAATGGTAAAAGTCGGACTGTTTACAGGCTCTGTGATTCCCAGTCCTTCTGCCACTCCCTGGGTAAAAACAGTCTTACCTACCCCAAGATCTCCTACCAGTGTGTATACCTGCCCGGGAAGAGCATTTTCCCCGATCCATTTGCCGAAAGCGAAAGTCTCTTCTGGGCTGAATGTTTCTTTTATCATAACTTTACAACTCCTTTTTACTTGCAGAATTGCTCTTTGCATATTATAATAGAACGAATAACGAAATACAATACTTTTTGAAAAAGGAGATCAAACTATGGCAAATCCAGTTGTTACCATTACTATGGATAACGGAGATGTGATCAAAGCAGAGTTATATCCGGAGATTGCACCAAATACTGTAAATAACTTTATCAGCCTTGTTAAAAAGGGATTTTATGACGGACTTATTTTCCACCGTGTTATCAACGGTTTCATGATCCAGGGCGGCTGCCCGGACGGAACCGGAATGGGCGGTCCTGGATACAGCATCAAGGGTGAATTTGCTCAGAACGGTGTGAAGAACGAGTTAAGACATACCGAGGGCGTTCTTTCCATGGCAAGAGCCATGCATCCGGATTCAGCAGGAAGCCAGTTCTTCATCATGCACAAAAATGCTCCACACCTTGATGGTGCTTACGCTGCTTTTGGTAAAGTGACCGAGGGCATGGATGTGGTAAACCAAATTGCTGAGACCGACACTGACTACAGCGACAGACCACTTGATGAGCAGAAGATCAAATCCATGACAGTAGACACCTTCGGCGTAGATTATCCAGAGCCAGAGAAGTGCTGATCATTCATGCTCTGCAGGCAGACTGTTCCAGAGCATGTTTAAAAGGCTTTCAAAAGAACTTTATCCCCTGCATCTGTGGAATATTTATTTTCACAGATGCAGGGGTTACTGTTCCCTTTTAATGGTCAAACACCTTTATTTCGCCTTCCACATCTGCGAAATAAAGCTCCTTCTCTTTCTCCATCTTTATACGTCCGCTGGTGGCTTCTGTGATCACCTTCTGGATTCTTCCAACCTGGTCATTTGGAACAAGAAGATGCATGATCACCTTGTCTGTGTACTCCGTGTCAAGAACCGGAAGCTGATTCTCTGCTGCAATATACTGCAGCTTGCCGATAGCTGTGTAATCTGCAGTCAATGCCAGTGAAATCCCATGGTGCTTCTCTATCACCGTACTCTCCCCCAGACCAGCCTGCACTGCTCCGGAATAGGCACGCACAAGTCCGCCGGTACCAAGGAGCACGCCGCCAAAATATCTGGTCACAACTACCGCCACATTATAAATATCTTCCCCCAGTATCACATCCAGCATAGGCCGTCCTGCAGTTCCTGACGGCTCCCCGTCATCGCTGCACCTTGTAAACTCCCGATGTTCTCCAATAGAATAAGCATAGCAATTATGTCTGGCATCCCAGTATTTCTTCTTCATTTCCTCTATGAAAGCAAGAGCGTCCTCCTCTTTTTCCACCAGGCGCACCGTCGCAATAAACCGGGATTTCTTCTCCGTAATCTCCCCCTCGCCTCCTGCATAGATGGTCTTATATTTTTCCAGCATACGGAAACCTCCAAAAACTCATAATAAAATAAAGATAACAGCTTGTTCTTCCTCATTTGCTATAGTGTAACATGAATTGGCTTTTCTTTCCAGTCTTGTAAAAGGATGCTGTTCACCTTACTATTCACTGATACCGTTCCGCGAGGTGTTTTTTGTGAACAAAGTTCACAGAAATATTCGATTTTAGGGTTTATTTACGAACCTGGATTTGATATAATAGAACGGATTATAAAGGAGGTTTATCATGAACTACGGAAAAAAATCGGCCTCTAAGAAACGGAATTCTCTTATTTCCCGCTCGTCCATGATGGGAAAAAGGGCACATGTTTCGTTTATCAGAGTCCTTTTCATCGGCCTGATTGCCCTGTGCGTTGCAGTGTCCAGTCTTGGAATTGGTTCCATTCGTGGAATACTTGCAAATACGCCGGACGTAAATGAAGTGGATATCATGCCTCTTGGTTATGCCACTTTCCTCTATGACTGCAATGGTAATCAGATTCGTAAGCTGGCAGCACCTAATGCCAACCGACTTCCGGTTTCCATTGACCAGATTCCGGAGGATCTGCAGCATGCAGTAGTGGCTATCGAGGATGAGCGTTTTTATGAGCATAATGGAATTGATGTAAGAGGTATTCTTCGTGCTGGTGTGAAAGCACTTACTACCGGAAGCTTTTCCGAGGGTGCAAGTACCATTACCCAGCAGCTTCTGAAGAACAACGTTTTCACCAACTGGACCAACGAATCTACACAGGTGGAGCGATTTACACGTAAGCTTCAGGAGCAGTTCCTTGCCGTTGAGATTGAGAAAAAGATCGGCGACAAGAACGTGATCCTTGAGAATTACCTAAATACCATCAACCTTGGTGCAGGTGCATACGGTGTACAGGCTGCTGCCCGTCAGTATTTTAATAAAGATGTGTGGGATCTGAATCTTTCCGAGTGCGCAACTCTGGCAGGTATCACCCAGGCTCCTACCAAATACAACCCAATCGAGAATCCCAAGGAAAATGCAAAGAGACGTAAAGAAGTTCTTGACCATATGCTGGATCAGGGTTACATCACTCAGGAGCAGTATGACGATGCTATTAATGATGATGTCTACACCCGCATTCAGGAGGCACAGGCTTCTAATACACAGTCTTCCAGCAAGACATACTCCTACTTTGAGGACGAGCTTACTAAGCAGGTTATCAATGATCTGATGAATATCAAGGGATACACCAAGACACAGGCACAGAACCTTCTGTATAGCGGTGGCCTGAAGATCATGACTACCCAGGATCCGGACATTCAGAACATTGTGGATGAGGAATATTCCGATCCATCCAACTATCCGGATTACGTACAGTACGCACTTGATTATGCCCTTACCGTGAAACAGCCGGATGGACAGGAAGTAAACTACAGCAAGGAAATGATGAAGCTTTACTTCCAGAATGAGGATCCGTCTTTTGATCTTTTGTTTGATTCCCAGGACGAGGGACAGACTTATGTAGACCGTTATAAAGCGAATATTCTTGCAGACGGAAGCACGGTTGTTGCAGAACGTGTAAGCTTTGCCCCCCAGCCTCAGTCAGCAATGACAATCATCGACCAGCATACCGGATATGTGAAGGCGATCATTGGCGGACGTGGAACCAAGACTGCCAGCCTTACCCTGAACCGTGCTACAGACAGTACCCGTCAGCCAGGTTCTACATTTAAGATCGTATCCACCTATGCTGCGGCCCTTAATGAGAAGGGAATGACACTGGCTACCACTTACGAAGACCAGCCAATCACCTACGACAACGGCGCACCGGTCAATAATGCAAGCGGCAGCTTTAATGGTACCACTACGATCCGTACAGCGATCCGTAATTCTGTCAATACCGTTGCAGTTCAGTGTTTTGAGGATGTAACCCCTGAGCTTGGCCTGAAATATCTGGACAACTTTGGATTTACCACACTGGCACATGGTACAGAAGCGGATACCGATGCCAATGGCAATGTTTATACAGATGCCAACCTGCCTACAGCACTTGGCGGTCTGACCTACGGTGTTAAGAACGTAGAGCTTTGTGCCGCATACGCAGCCATTGCGAACGGCGGTAATTATATCAAACCGGTTTACTACACCAAGATTCTTGATCACAACGGAAACGTACTGATTGAGAACAACTCTGTAGGACGCTCCGTCATTAAGGAAACAACTGCTTATCTTCTTACAAGCGCCCTTGAGGATGTAGTTCAGAATGGTACCGGTACAGCTTGCCAGCTTGATAATATGGCAGTTGCAGGTAAGACAGGTACTACAGATGCATACAATGACCTCTGGTTCGTAGGATATACACCATATTACACATGTGCAGTATGGTCCGGCTACGACGGAAACCAGAAGATACCGGAAGGTGACGCACGTAATTTCCACAAGACATTATGGCGTAAGGTCATGAACCGGATCCATCAGGGAATGGAATACAAAGATTTCGAAGTTCCGGATGGTATTGAACAGATCAGTATCTGTGCTGATACAGGACTTCTTCCGAGAGTTGGCTGCCCGGTTACAGAGGAGTACTTTGATGTAGGAACCATGCCTACAGAGTACTGTGACCAGCATTTTTACGAATATGACGAAAGTCAGGATGAAGATATGGAAATCTACGATGCAAATGCCACTCCGACTCCAGATCCAGAAAATCCGGACGGCACAGACAATGCAGATGGCAGTGGCGGTGACGGCACTGGCGGCGATGGTACTGGTGGTGACGGTACTGGCGGTGACGGTACCGGTGGCGGTGATATCCAGTATCCAGATGAAAGCGGCGGAGATTCTGGTAATGATGATATTTATTATTACTAAAAAGCTTTTAGCTGGCAGTCAGTTATAAACAATTAAAACTGCAGTTTTCGTTTCCAGAAAGCTGCAGTTTTTTTCTGCAAAAATAATAACTGTTCAGTGCCGGGAGCGATGAACTATATATACAAAGAAACGCCTTGCACAGAGTCTGCTGGATTCAGCAATCTTCTGCACAGGGCGTTTCCTGATTTTATGTATTATGAAATTCTCTGGATGATCTGAAATCAGTCTTTGATTACCATACGGGCTGCGCCATAGATACCGGCATCATTTCCAAGGCTTGCAAGAATGATCGGAGTACTCTTACAGGATGGGAATGCATATTTCTGATAGTACTTCTGGATACAGTCTGTAAGAGGTTTGCCTGCTTTGGATACACCGCCGCCAATTACAATTGCCTCCGGGTCTGTTACACATGCAAACACGGCAAGTGTGCTTCCCAGAATATCGCCAACCTTCTCCATAGTCTTAACAGCCAGAGCGTCACCCTCCTTGTAGAAGTCAAGAACATTCTTAGCAGAAAGATTCTCTACATGACGCATCTTGCTGTCCTCCTGGCTCTCCTCCAGAATGTCATTTGCCACACGTACAATTCCGGTTGCAGATGCATACTGCTCCAGACATCCGTGATTACCGCAGTTACATGGGCGAACTTCATTGTGATTGACACATGCATGTCCAATCTCTCCACCGGCACCGTGATAACCTGCGATGATCTTGCTGTCAATGATGATGCCGCCGCCAACACCAGTTCCAAGTGTTACCAGGATCACGTTCTTGGAACCCTCTGCAGCACCCTTCCATGCCTCACCAAGAGCTGCGATATTGGCATCATTGGCTGCCTTTGCCGGAAGGCCTGTAAGTGCGCTTAATTCGCTTGCTACGGCCTTAAAGCCCCAGTGCAGGTTAACTGCCATAGGAACTTCACCATTCTCATTAACAGGTCCTGGAATACCGATTCCAACACCGTCTACATTATCCTTTGTGATTCCTCTCTCATCCAGCTTCGTCTTGATTGCATCTGCAACATCCGGCAGGATTGAAGAACCGTTATTCTCCAGTCTTGTAGGAATCTCCCACTGCTCAACCAAAGTTCCATTCGTAAGAAACAGACCGCATTTTACAGAAGTTCCTCCTACGTCAATACCAAAACAATACATACCCATTGTAAATTTCCATCCTTTCTGATCTATGAATTACTATTCTATGCATTACAGTTCTATGCATTACTGTGCCTTAAAGCCTGTTTAAAAAATTATTTCAGCAATCTGCACACTTTGATTTTTATTCTTCTCTTTTTTTGGCAATATTCGCCTGAACACGCTTGTACAGCTCCTCAGCTGCATTGTAGCCCATCTTCTTCTGTCTGTGGTTAACGGCTGCAGACTCAACGATAACAGCCAGATTACGTCCTGGACGAATCGGAAGGGAATGGCATACGATCTTGTTTCCAAGATACTCCGTATACTCCTCATGAAGTCCCAGACGGTCGTACTCCTTGTCACGGTCCCACTCTTCCAGCTTGATAACAAGATCGACAGACTGGGTATCCTTAACACTCTCAACACCAAACAGGGTCTTCACATCAATAATACCAATACCACGAAGCTCAATAAAGTGACGTGTGATATCCGGTGCAGAACCAACTAAAGTGACATCACTCACCTTGCGAAGCTCAACAACGTCATCACTGACAAGACGGTGACCACGCTTGATCAGCTCAAGGGCCGCCTCGCTCTTGCCAATACCGCTCTCGCCTGTGATCAGGACGCCCTCGCCATAAACATCCACAAGCACGCCGTGAATGGAAATACAGGGAGCCAGCTGGACGCCAAGCCAACGGATGATCTCTGCCATCAGACTGGACGTAGTTCTCTCTGTCACAAATGTAGGTACATTATATTTGTATGCAAGATCGATCATATCCTGTGACGGTCTTGTCATAGTGCTGAAGATGACACATGGGATCTTGCTGGAGATAAAACGCTCGTACTTGAATGTGCGCTCCTCATCGCTTAACTGCATCAGATAAGTATATTCTACATATCCGATGATCTGAACACGCTCGTTTGCAAAATGCTCCAGATATCCTGTAAGCTGCAAAGCCGGACGATTTATTTCTGCTGTCTTCACATAAATCTCTGTAAGGTCAATATCAGGCGTCAGGTTGGTCAGATTCAGTTCCTGCGCCAGCTTGGTAAGCTGTACACCCTTCATGCTTTTATCTCCTTTTTCTCTAATGAAGTCCTTCCCGCATAAGCAGTTCCCTACAGTTACAAGATTCCTCGTAATAGGTGAAAACTGTTATGCAGTTTGTGCAGGTTTCTTTGCACTGCACATAGAAATTATATACATTGCCAAAAATCCACACTTATCTGTATTATACACAATTTTTTCTGTAACTTCAATGTCGAATCTTGTTAAAACTGTTACTGTTCGCTCTATTCACAGTAACACGCTTCGCGATGCACAGAAATCATGCATTCGTATGATTTGGCGCTCTATGAAAAAACTGATAGACAGCCTCCGCGCTCTGTACATTCATAGACTCTGTCTGACTTAATTCTTCCACAGAAGCATCCCGGATATTCTCAACAGACCGGAATCTTCTCATAAGAGCCTTTCGCCTGGTCTCGCCAATTCCCGGAATATCATCCAGAACGGAATGTACCTGTTCTTTGCTTCTAAGGGAGCGGTGATACTCAATGGCAAAACGGTGAGCCTCATCCTGGATTCTGGTTACCAGATGGAAACCCTCACCTGAAGTATCAATGGGAATTTCAACATTATTGAAATACACCCCTCTGGTTCGATGGTTGTCATCCTTTACCATACCACATACCGGAATATCAATTCCAAGCTCTCCAAGAACCTTCCGTGCAATGTTTACCTGGCCACGTCCGCCATCCATAAGGATCAAATCCGGAAGAATGGAAAAGCTGTCGTATTCGCCCTTGGATTCATGGGTAAAACGCCTTGTAAGCACCTCTTCCATGCTGGCGTAATCGTTAGGTCCCTGCACCCATTTGATCTTGAATTTACGGTAATCGCTTCGCTTCGGCTTGCCCTTTTCGTAAACCACCATGGAACCAACGGACTCAAACCCACTGATATTGGATATATCGTAGGCCTCCATACGCACAATATCCTTAAGCCCCAGCCAGTCCTCAATCTCCTTCACCGCGCCGATCGTGCGTCCCTCTTCGCGCTTGATCCGTTCTCTGTCTTTGGAAAGAACCATCCAGGCGTTTTCCTTGGCAAGCTCCACCAGCTTCTCCTTTGTTCCCTTTTTCGGTACACGGATGTGAACACGCTGTTTACGCCTTGACGTCAGCCAGTCTTCAATGATTTCCCCATCCTCTATCTCTGTCTGCATCATGATTTCCGCCGGAATAAAAGGCGTTCCTGCATAAAACTGCTTCAGAAAGCTTGACAAAACCTGTGCTTTGGTATCGCCTCTTGCCACACGGAGAAAAAAGTGATCTCTGCCGATCAGCCTGCCGCCACGCATAAAAAACACCTGCACAACTGCATCCTGCTCCCGGAGATCTTCACTTTCATCCATGGCAACTGCAATAATATCCCTGTCCTCTTCCCCATAGGTAGTAATCTTCTGTCGTTCTCCGATCCGCCTGATACTGTTGATTAAATCACGATATCCTGCAGCATCCTCAAAACGCATCTCCTCTGAAGCAGCCATCATTTTTTCAGTCAGCTGATCAATGGTCTCCTTGTAATTTCCATTGAGGAAATGAAGTACCTGTCCAATGTTCTGCTTATACGCTTCCTCACTTACATTTCCCTGGCAGGGGGCCGTGCACTGCTTCATATGATAATACAGACATGGACGGTCTTTGCCGCAGTCACGGGGCAGATTACGGTTGCAGGAGCGCACCATATAAATCTTGCGAACCAGCTCGATCACGTCTTTCACAGCTGTGGAGCTGGTATAGGGTCCGAAATATTTCGCCTTGTCCTTTTTCATGGTGCGGGAAAAAAGGACTCTGGGATAGGGCTCGTTTACCGTCACTTTAATGAATGGATATGTCTTATCATCCTTCAACATGGTGTTGTATTTCGGACGGTGCTCCTTGATCAAGTTGCACTCCAGTACCAGCGCCTCCAATTCAGAATCGGTGACAATATATTCAAATCTGGTAATGTGAGTGACCATCTGCTCAATCTTTGCGCCTTTATTGCGGCTGCTCTGAAAATACTGGCGGACACGGTTCTTCAGACTGACTGCCTTTCCCACATAAATGATCTCATCTTTTTCCCCATGCATAATGTAGACACCAGGCTTACCAGGCAGCTTTTTTAATTCTTCTTCAATCAGGAACATAAAAACTCTCCTTTGTTGAAAAGAACCGGGAAAACATGTCTCCCGGTTCTGATGTTTTATCCTATATTATCTGTATTGTTCAATTGCAGGAACGACAATAGCAGATTCCGCTGTCTCTGTGTCCGCATTTGCCTCATTCGTTTTATCCTCTGCTTTCACAGCCTCATCCAGCGCCTTCAGCCCTTCTGCATCCAACACATCTGAAACTTCCATTCCCTTCTCCACTGCGCGGAAAATGATCATAAATTCCTTACCGGTAATGGTCTCCTTGCGGATCAGATAAGCAGCGATCTTGTCCAAAGCCTTTCTGTGGCTGCTGATCAGGCGCTTCGCCTCCTCATAAGAAACACGAAGCAACTCCATAACTTCATGGTCAACTTCGGTAGCTGTATTGTCACCGCAATTAAGCACTGCACGACCATTCAGATACTGATTCTCCTGAGTGGCAAGACCCATCAGACCAAACTTCTTGGACATACCATACTGGGTGATCATAGCACGGGCAACCTTGGTGGCCTGCTCAATATCATTGGAAGCACCAGTTGTCACGCTGTCAAAAACGATCTCCTCAGCAGCACGTCCGCCAAGATATCCGACCAGCATAGCTTCCAGTTCTTTCTGGGTATTCAGATATTTCTCTTCTTCCGGAACCTGCATAACGTAACCAAGTGCGCCCATAGTACGAGGTACAATGGTGATCTTCTGTACCGGCTCGGAATCCTTCTGAAGGGCACTTACCAGTGCATGTCCTACCTCATGATAGGATACGATACGGCGCTCCTGGGCACTTAAAATACGGTCTTTCTTCTCTTTTCCAACAAGAACCACCTCAACAGACTCCAGAAGATCCTTCTGGGAAACTGCGTGACGGCCATTCTTAACAGCCAGGATAGCGGCCTCATTAACCATATTGGCAAGGTCAGAACCAACGGCACCGGATGTGGCAAGGGCAATTGCCTCGAAATCAACGGTATCGTCAAGCCTTACGTTCTTCGCATGAACCTTCAGGATATCAATACGTCCTTTCAGGTCCGGACGGTCAACGATAACACGGCGGTCAAAACGTCCCGGACGGAGAAGTGCCGGATCCAGTACCTCCGGACGGTTGGTAGCTGCCAGGATCAGAAGTCCCTTGGAAGTATCAAAACCATCCATCTCAGCAAGCAGCTGGTTCAAAGTCTGCTCACGCTCGTCATTACCTCCGCCGTAATGGGAATCACGGCTCTTTCCAATGGCATCAATCTCATCAATAAATACGATACACGGCGCATTCTTCTTGGCTTCCTCAAAAAGATCACGGACACGGGAAGCACCTACGCCAACGAACATCTCCACAAATTCTGATCCGGAAAGGGAAAAGAACGGTACATGTGCCTCCCCTGCAACTGCCTTGGCAAGAAGGGTTTTACCTGTACCCGGAGGTCCTACAAGCAAGGCGCCCTTCGGCAGTTTGGCACCAATTTCCACGTATTTGCCTGGATTGTGAAGAAATTCCACAACCTCCTGCAAGGATTCCTTGGCCTCATCCTGCCCGGCAACATCCTTAAATGTAATTCCGGTCTCTTTCTGTACATACGCCTTGGCGCGGCTTTTCCCAACGCCCATCATACCACCGCCGCCTTTGTTCATGCGGCGCATGAAGAACATAAGAAGCACAAACAGAAGCACAGACGGTAAAAGTACGCTAAGCATCATTGCCATAAATTCTCCGAAAGCATCCGGCGGCTCAGATTTAAAAATAATACCGGTTCCTTCCAGACGTTTGGTAAGGGCAGTCTCATCTTCTGTCAGATTGGTGTAATAACTGATCTCCTGATAAGGATTCACTTGCTTCTTCGGCACGATGGTCAGATTATCAGACTGAAGTGTAACGGATTTCACTTCATCGTTATTCACCATATCAATAAACTTATCATACGTAATCTCACTGGAATTATCCTGCAGCATATTGGTAAACAGGCTGAAACACACCAGAGTAACCAAAAGACATATCAGAAAAGCCAGAATGGACTGATGATTTTTCTTATTGCGGTTGGGATCCTGATTTCTTCTTGGATCCCCCTTATCAGGGCGGCGTCCGCCTTGATTGTTATCCAGATTATTATCCATTTCATTCCTCCTTACTATCTTTTCTATTATAAAGATAAAACGCAGATAAATCAACCTGGATATTGTGAAAACCCTCTGAATTTTTTTGAAAAAAAGTCAAAAAAATTCACATCAGAAAAATAAATAGATACTTTTTTTACGGCGCGAACTGTAGTATACTAGAGCGTGATTGAAAAAGGCTTTCTGCAGGATGTGCGCACAATTTGCAGGAATGATTTTTCTAATACACTCCAGGAACATATTTTTTGAGGCAGGTGCAGAACGCATCTGCTGTATCCTTTTTACCTGTAACTTTACAGTAAGAAATAACATAATGGATGAGGAACTAAAAGATTACTATGTGCCGCCAATATTCCGCAAGGTGTTTTGTGAACATAGTAAAGAACAGCCCAGAGAAAGAGGGAGGAAAGACAGAATGAAAAAAATTGGGTTCGATAATGACAAATATCTGAAAATGCAGTCCGAGCACATTCGTGAGAGAATCAGCAAATTTGACAACAAACTTTATCTGGAATTTGGAGGCAAGTTATTTGATGACTACCACGCTTCCCGTGTTCTTCCAGGATTTGAGCCAGACAGCAAGCTGCGCATGCTGATGCAGCTTTCCGATCAGGCAGAGATCGTAATCGTAATCGGTGCGCCTGATATTGAGAAGAATAAGGTCCGCGGTGACCTTGGCATCACATATGATGAGGACGTACTCCGTCTGATGAACGAATTTACAAGCAGAGGACTTTATGTAGGAAGCGTCTGCATCACACGTTACTCCGGACAGGACAGTGCAGATGCGTTCAAGAAGCGTCTGGAGAAGCTTGGAATCAAGGTTTATGTCCTTTATAATATCCCAGGTTATCCAAGCAATACTTCCCTGATCGTAAGTGACGAGGGATACGGCAAGAATGACTATATCGAAACCACCCGCCCGCTGGTTGTTATCACAGCACCTGGACCTGGAAGCGGAAAAATGGCTACCTGTCTTTCCCAGCTTTATCATGAATACAAGAGAGGAATCAGCGCAGGCTATGCCAAGTTCGAGACTTTCCCGATCTGGAATATCCCGCTGAAGCACCCGGTAAACCTGGCTTATGAGGCTGCTACCGCTGATCTGAATGATGTCAACATGATTGATCCATTCCATCTGGAAGCTTATGGCCAGACTACTGTCAACTATAACCGTGACGTAGAGATTTTCCCTGTTGTGCAAGCTATGTTTGAGAAAATCATGGGCGAGTGCCCATACAAATCTCCTACAGATATGGGAGTTAATATGGCTGGAAACTGTATTGTAGATGATGAGGTTTGCCAGGAGGCTTCCCGTCAGGAAATCATCCGCAGATATTACAAGAGTATGGATGCGCTTATGTCCGGTACCGGCACAGAGGAGGAGGTTTACAAGATCGAGCTTCTTCTGAAACAGGCACATGCCACACTGGAGGACCGCAAGGTTGTTCCTGCTGCCCTGGAAAGAGAGAAAGAAACTGGTGCTCCGGCTGCTGCCATGGAGCTGGAGGACGGAAGGATTATCACAGGTAAGACCTCTGATCTGCTTGGTGCATCCTCTGCCCTTCTTCTGAATGTGTTGAAGGAGCTTGCCGGAATCGATCACCAGAAGCATGTGATCTCCCCTGATGCCATTCACCCCATTCAGGAGCTGAAAACAGATTATCTTGGAAGTAAGAATCCTCGTCTTCATATGGATGAGACCATGATCGCTCTTTCCATCAGCGCTGCTACGAATCCAGAAGCACGTCTTGCCCTGGAGCAGTTTCCAAAGCTGAAAGGCTGCCAGGCACATACTTCTGTTATGCTGTCTTCTGTGGATGTTCTCTCCTTCCGTAAACTGGGCGTGGAGCTGACCTGTGAGCCGAAATTTGAGCAGGGTAAGAAACTGCAGGGATAAGCAGGCATAGATTTTGTTTTGTTGCTACGTAATTAAAAGCTCTGGAAAATGATTGTTAGATAATTATCATTTGTCAGAGCTTTTTCTTTTGTATATGTGCCCAGATAACGGCTTAACCGCAAAATCTGCCATTAAGCCGCATGAGGTTTTGAATTTACGGAAAAAATTTCACACCGTCGCTACCTTGAAAAACAGCATTCTTTCATTCATGCATTTATAGCTCCGCTTCGGTGTCACATTCCCCACCCATCTTCTTCGCACTCTCTTCAGGAACTTCGATCAGTCCAAATTTCCAGAACAATGGGTAAATATAAGAAATCCCTCTAATATCCCCTAATGCCTTGGGGCGTTTCACAATGCCGGATATCTGCCGGCAATTTTGGAATGCCATTTTTATGCTGCTCCAGGACAGGGTTTTGCTGTTTTCCCGGCGGTCGATGAGAAGCTCTTTGTTGTAGGTTCCGTCTTTGCCGATTTTCAGCTTGTACTGATATGGGAGACCAGAGGCTGTGCGAAATGGGTAGTTTTGGAAGGCTGCAATTGCTGACCAAAGAGTCTCTTCCACACAGTTCTGTCTAAGAGCATCAAGAACTTTCTGCTGCTCATCTGTCAGTTCCAGCTTGTCATATGCTTTTATTTTTCTATCTGTAAATCCAGTTTCGGCTTTGTACTCATCATTTTGTTCCTTTACTTTATCCCAATTGCTGTTCTCCTTCTCCAAAATTACTTTCAACAGTCTTATAATTCCCTTAATTTCCTGCACACTCTGAACACTCAATACATGGAAATCTATTTTCTTTTCCCTGGAACTATATTTCTCTTCCAGAAGCTTTGCCTTTTCCTCATCATAATCCTTGTATCTGGCTTTCCCGGACATGTAAGCATAAGAATTTGCAGTTCCCGGATATTCAATATTTTCCTGCAGATAAAATGGAGATGGATTCTCTTCCAGATCATGCTTCAGGCAATTCATTTTCTCTATAAACTTCCCGGTAACTTCCGGGTAATGCTCTTTTATATACACAAGATTCTTATGCAGACATACTGCACTTTTTTCCATCATCTGCCGTTCTTTTGGATTCTTCAGACAGTCATATTCATAATCCTGAACTTCATGTCCTTCCATGGAACGGATCAACTCACTATACCAGTACATATGCTGCGCAGAATTGTCCGGAAACATAAAGTACGTGGAAAATTCATGGTCGATCATTGGTGCCAGCCTCAGAATTTCTCCTTTTTTATTACAAACGAACGCAATATTCTCATAGTGATAATTCTGATCGCCTTTCAGTATGGAAACCAGGATCTGCATGGCAAGCTGCTCTGCCATGTCTTCGTGATCCTGGAAATAGGAAGCCTCCAGAATATCCGTATAATCATAAAACATCATACAATAATTCTCATACTGGTCTATATCCACCTTTTTATCCGGATACTTCCGAAAGAATTCCAGAAGATTCAAAAGCTGCTCATCTTTATTATAAATCCTTGGAACCACAGTCCCATAATCATAGTATTTTTGTGTCTCTTCTTCATAACCATGGCAAAAAGCCAGCTGATATAAAGGCGCCGATACAAAATATTCATTTATCACATTCGACCAGAACACTTCCGCATAAGCGAACAAAGGCGTAGAAAATGGCTTGGATTTACTCAATGGCTTAAAAATCTGATTTCCACTGTAAACTGGAAAATGTTTCTCTCCCTTTACTACGCCGACTGCTTCCGCGGTCAGATTGCCTATTCTGTCTGCATAATTGAAGTGGACAGTTTCATAATTTATTTTCAAAGGTCTCACATCCTTTTTGTTTAATAAGCTTCCATCTGACAACTTTCTTTTCAGAAAAAGCCAGTCTTCCTTACTCAAACTCCTTCTTCAGCGCATCCTCCATCACATCTACCGGCGCTTCCACGCCTGTCCAGAGGGTGAAATTCAGTGCGGCCTGCTGTACCAGCATTCCAAGACCGGTGATAGTTTTTGCACCATTTTCTGCTGCGGACTTTAGGAAAATTGTTTCCGCAGGATTAAATATGACATCGCATACACACATTTCCGGTGTGATGGTAGTATAATCAATGTCTGGCTTGTCTGTCACATTTGGAGAAAAACCGATTGAAGTGGCATTGATTAAAATATCTGTATCAGATGGAATTTCCATATTGTTTTTCCAGTTAAGATACTTTGCACTGCTATCTGTTTTCATCTGAATAAGAGATGCCAGTTTCTCACCTTTTTCAATGCTTCGGTTGATAATATTGATATGGGCAGCCCCATTTAATGCACATTCAACAGCTATCGCCCTGGCTGCTCCGCCAGCGCCAAGAATAGTCACATTTTTCTTATCCAGAGTCTCACCAGAATTCTTCAACGCGGTTACAAACCCTTTTCCATCCGTATTCTCACCGAATTGTTTTCCCTCTTTCTGGATAACCGTATTCACTGCTCCGATAATCTCTGCTGCCGGACTCAGTTCATCCAGATAAGGGAGAACCTTGATCTTGTGAGGCATGGTAAGATTGATTCCCTTCATGCCAAAGATTTTCACACTGTCCATTGCCTTTCCAAGATCCTCTGGAAGCACTTTAATGGTCAGATAACGATAATTCAAATTCTTCGCTGCAAATGCAGCCTCCTCAACTACACCAGTAGGATTATCATCCACTGGATCACCAAAAACGCCGGTTAATTCTGCACGATAGTTTTTCATGTTTGAATGCCCCTTTCTCTTTTTCAAAATCATCCTTAAAATCGAATCCAAACCCGCTTTCACAATGCATCCGAATAAATACCACTCACTCCCATAGCCCTGTATTTCTCCCACTGTCCCCGGTAATTCACAGTATGAGTATATACTTTGATCTTGTATTTCTTAAAATATTTCACTACTTTGGAAGTTACCCGTCCTTTTGGAATTGTTACTACGTTGCCGGATAATGGGATCCTTGGTATACCAATGGCTCTGGGCGTGTGCCGGCTAGGCGGGAATTATGAGAACGGCTATTAATAAAACAATTGTGTATAAAAGTTTTTTCATGTATTTATTTTCCCTAAAAACACATTGTAACTGAAAAGCACGATTAACCAGATTCATAACTTTTCCCCCTTCGCACATGCTCCTATATAAAAATAGATTTCACAGTATTACTATTTTCTGTTTTTACAATGATACCATGAAAGCTTTAGAGTCTCAATAATTTTGTGGGCAGCAATATTGCCAGCGTCTCAAGGGTTATGGTTCACTCCCCAATGCCAATCCGATCAGTCTATCCGCCTGATCTGCCATGAATAACGGAATATTCAACACATCATTGTCCAGTTTCAGATTATCCAGTGAGAAACGGATGCGTAGCTTGACCTTATCAGGGAACAGTTCCTTGAACTTCTTCATACTCTTGCTGGTTGTGTTTGCTTCGGATTTGACCTCCACGGGAAAGATGTCGTTCTCCCGCTGAATGAGGAAATCCACTTCGTAAGGTGGGTTGTTCTGGCTCCAATAACGAGGCATGACTTCAAACTGAGTAATTAAAGTCTGCAACACAAAGTTTTCGGTTAATGCGCCTTTGAATTCAGTAAAAAGACGGTTGCCTTCGCCAAAAGCAGTGGGGGCCAACTGTGCTAGACGGCGAAGCAGTCCCACATCCACCAGATAAATTTTGAAAGCCGACAAGTCATCGTAAGCTGCAATCGGCAGGCCAGGAGCTGAGCTGCGATAAATTTTATGCACTAAACGGGCATCCACCAGCCATTGTAAGGCATTCTCGTACTCACGGGCTCGTGCACCTTCCTTGACCACTTTATAGATAAACTTCTTGTTCTCTCTTGCCAATTGAGACGGAATGGATTTCCAGATCATTGAGATTTTCGGGAACTCGCTGAGATTAGGATGTTTGGCAAAATCACGCTCATAGGCTCCGATGATTCCGGATAATGCTTCCTGCATAGCAGAAACATCCCGTGCCTCCGTCCACATCAATACCGACTCCGGCATACCACCGGTGACATAGTACATTTTCAGCTTCTCATACAGCGGATTAAAGAAGGCGTCAGGGATGGGTTCAAGGGTGTCCACCTGTTCCAGATACTGTGCCAGGTTTTCATCACCGTTGGCAAGCAGGAATTCATTAAAGGTCATTGGGTCAATCTGCATAAAGTTGACCTTACCGACCGGAAAAGAAGAGGGTTTCGCCAGAGCAATACCTAACAGAGAACCGGCGCAGGCAACGTGATACTGCGGTGCGTTCTCGCAAAAATACTTCATAGAGTTAATGACCTTAGGGCAGTCCTGCACCTCATCAAAGATGATAAGGGTTTTTTCAGGCACAATTTTTTGACCGCTTGCCAGCATAAGGTTTTGTAGAATCCGGTCCACATCCTTGGTTGTTTCAAAAAATTGCTTATATTCTTCATTTTCGTCGAAGTTAAAGTAAGCTGTATTTTCATAATAACGTCTGCCGAACTCTTTCAGAATCCAAGTCTTTCCTACCTGACGTACGCCCTTCAATATTAAAGGCTTGCGGTAGGGAGAATTCTTCCAAGCCAGCAACTTTTTTAAGATAAATCGTTCCATAGAATCACCTGTCACATTTTTATTGGAGTTTTATGCTTGATAATCACATTTTTATTATAGTTTTGTGCTTAATAATCACACTTTTATTATAGTTTTGTGCTTAATAATCACACTTTTATTATATGCGAAATTCATGAAATTACAACCGAAAACTGTGAACTTCCGAAAATAAATCCCCTAAATGCAGGATTTCACCCAAACAACTATGCTAAATTTACTTGTCCTGCCTGTTCCAGGATCTCTTCATAAGAACGACTGCTGTTTTTCATCGCTTTTAGCAGTTCATCTCTCTGATATGCCTTTCTTATATCGTACAGTTTTTTTAATTCATCAACCGCTTTTTCATGTGCTTCTCTGGTTTTTGCAACCTTTGCTTCTGCCTGTTCAATCTTGTATTCCAGGGTCTGTTCGCTGCTTCTTCTCATTCTTGCCATATCTTTTTTCTCCTTTGTTTTTCTTACTGGTGCTGTAAGATTTTTTCGATTTCTTTCGCTTGATACCGTACATTTCCTTCGTTTAAACCAAAGGCATCCAGTATGGTTTTCTGGGTTGCGGTGACAGCATGATCCAGACGATAAACACCGTCAAGCTGACGTATCATTACTATCTTTTCCAGCTCTTTTAATGCTGCCGGGACTGTTAGATAATTCGGCCTTTTCAACATTTTTTCGCTTTTTTCTTTTAATGCTATATAGATCCTGCTACGCAAAATCAGGGCAATAAACTGGATAAATACCTTTGATGACAATGCTTCATCACTGTATACGCGCATGCTTTTATTTCCAAGATAAGATTTGTCACTGCGGAACAGTTTTTCTGATACATCTCTGCTTTTATATAGCTCAATTGCTTCCCGTGCCGTCATATTTTCTGATGAAACAATGGCAAAATATCCTGCCAGGGACAGTTCCTTTTCTACTGCTGAAGCGTTCTCTTCTGCAAGCTTCAGCGTCTTCCCATCCTGCTCAAAATTCAGGTAAAAATACTTCATGATCTCCGGGCCAAATGCTACACATTCTTTCCCAACACATCCGTCCAGATATTTTTTCAGCCGGCGTATCTTCTGCTTGATTTCCTGTTTTTCACCATATGCTTTTCCATCACTGTAGTAAATATGGATATTTCTTTTTTTCGTATCACCTTCGTATAATAGGCGCCTGACAGTTGTTCCGTACAAATCATAACGATCAATATATTTTCCTCTACTGTTCTCAAAACTGCCCTGGTTTTCTATCACAATCTCACGGATAAAGTCCTTCATCCCCTTTACCATGATCAAAAAACTGTAACCGTTTTTTTCCATATATTCCAGATTTGCTTTACTGAAATACCCTCTGTCCAGAATAAATCCAATGTTCCTGTAGCCATATCCATGTGCCTTGTCAATCATACAAGTCAGCTGGGAAATATCATTAATACTTCCCGGATATAGTTCATAAAAAAGAGGTTCACGGTTCGCAGAATCACATGCAACTGAGTAATTAAAAATAGGCAGACTTACATCTGTTTTTGCGTTTCCGTGCTCTAAAAGATCTATGTCCCCTGCCTGGCAGTTTTTATTTGTAGAATCATAGGACAGATAAATTTTCTGTCTTTTATTCTTCGATTTATTCCAACTATTTAGAAAACCAACCGACTGTTCCGGCTTTAATTTTTGAAAAAAATCGGATACTTTCGAGTCTGTATATATCTTCATATCTGGTGTAAAAAGAGCGTGTTCATATGCATAATCCGGATAATACTGCCCAGCATTATTCTCTTCAATAATGCTGTAGCAGGCCAGATCCAGCAAAAATCCGGTGTCCTTTTCATCCATATATTCACCTAAAATTTCTCTCAACTTGCTGTCCCTTATGAGTTTTTGAAGCACAACATATGGACCAATATTTAAATACGGACTCCTCTCTGAACGATCTATTTCTTCTGGAATATCTGCGTCAGGAAAATACTTTAAAAAGTTTTCATTCGGAGTCATTCTGTTCTGATTTTCCGGATCCACACGGCCAATAGAAGCTCGTTTTGGATACGTATATTGTTTGACAGGATCATAAATTCGATCATACTCAAACTCTATATAAGTGTGTCCACCACGTTTTTTTCTCACCAGTTTCCCCGGCACAACCGGAATGTCAACTTTATATTTCAGGAACATGAAACTCCCTCCATTTTAAATAAATTCTCTCATAATTATAGGGTACAAATACCCTATAATTATTTTATCATAAAATCCGGTCGTTTGCAAGCCAAATCGCCTGCAAATGCCGGATTTTCAATATTTTTTATTCCTCATCAACCCTTAAAATTTGTTTAGGGGAGATTTTTTCGGAAGTTCACAATCTGGACGAAATCTCCCACAAATTGTGACGCACATCTTGCAGAAAGCCTTTTTCAAACATGCGCTAGGATTGCAGAATTCCGGCAGCGCGAAGATTTGCCAGAAGTGTATTTAGCTGTGTCACAGCATCCTCTGTACCAGTAGCATCTGCTACTGCCGCTGCCGGAGTTGGCGCTGGGCCAGTAGGACCAATCGGGCCGTCTGCTCCGACAGGACCGGTTGGGCCTGTCGCTCCGGCTGGACCGGTTGGGCCTGTTGCTCCGGCTGGACCGGTTGGGCCTGTTGCTCCGGTTGGACCGGTTGGACCTGCTTCTCCAGCGGGACCGGCGGGGCCTGTCGCTCCGGCTGGACCGGTTGGGCCTGTTGCTCCGGCTGGACCGGTTGGGCCGACTTCTCCGGCTGGACCGGTTGGACCTGCTGAGCCAGCGGGACCGGCGGGACCTGTTGCTCCGACTGGACCGGTCGCTCCGGCTAGGCCGGTTGGACCTGTTGCTCCGGCTGGGCCGGTTGGGCCGGTTGAGCCTGTCGCTCCGGCGGGGCCGGCTTCTCCGGCAGGCCCCATAACGCCTGGCATACCAGGCTCTCCCTGCGGGCCCATAGGACCTGCAGGGCCTACTGATCCCTGGCATCCTCTTGGTCCCATAGGACCAGTCACACCTGGACACCCTCTTGGACCAACAGGTCCCATAGGACCGGTTGCACCACGCGGTCCTGTAGCTCCCTGTCCCGGACAACCGCAATCACAGCCGCAGCGATTATTGTTTCCAAAACAGGATGTACAGGTAATATCACCGGAAGCTTCCTTTTCAGAAGAATTTTTCTGATTATGACGATCAAAAAACATACACATTCTCCCATAACAGCTTAGATATTCACTATCAATATATGAAATACTAACAATACAGGTGAATTTTCCCTCTCACTCCATACCCCAAACATCCCTGAAATACTTCTCATTTCCAATAACTGCCTGATGCAGAGGCTTCAATACTCTTGCCTTTTTATGAAATTCAAACGCCTCCCTGTGCCTTCCCGCTTTATCCAGACATACACACATCTGTATCGCAGGTATAAAATCATGACTGTCTGCAATATAAAAACCGCCGTTTTTCTTTTTCCGTGGCGCAAGAAGAGCCTGCTGATACCAATATGCTGCCGTCACATACTCCCTTTTTTCCATAAACAATCTTCCTATCTCACAACAGATCTCCGCTCTCGGAACATCCATCGTAAAGCTGTAAAAAAGTATATCAAAAGCAGCTGCATTCTCTCCCATTGCCTGATAACAGCAGGAAAGAACCAGACAGCTGTTCAGTTTATTCTCTATCCAGCCATCTGGTTCTTCCAGAAATTTTTTTAAAATTAAAATTGCATACTCATATTGCTTATGATAAAAAAGCTCCCGCCCATAATAAAAGAAATGTCTCGGTTCCATTTTTTCACCGGAATCAATCATCTGCTCATATATATGCAGATTGCGAAAAGACTCTCCAGCCTTTATTTTTCGATGCTCAATCACCACATCCGAATATAAAATATTCCCCGCAGGAACAACCGTTTCGTGGACGCGCCCCTGCCATCTGAAATTCCGGGAAGTCTTCATAATACGCTCTCTGTAATAAGAAAACGTAACATGCTCCCATTCATCAAATCCCACTGCATAATCCATCATAACCACATCCGTATCTGAATCCATGCTCTCTTTCAACCTGAGCAGCTTCTCTTGATTTTCCGGCGTAATGACGTCATCTGCATCCAGCCACATCCAATAATCCGTATCTGCTTTTTCCGTAATAAAATTGCGGGCAGCAGAGAAATCATCTTTCCACAAAAAATCATAAACCTCATCGGTAAACTCCCTGGCAATCTCCTTCGTTTTATCCACCGATCCGGTATCGCAAATATAGATTTTGTCCACAAGCTTGCTCATCGGCGTGAGGATTCTGCGAAGTACCGCCTCCTCATTTTTTACGATCATACACAGGCCAATTGATATCATTCCAAATATCCTTTTTTCAATAGCCTATGCAGGACAAATTACTTTTATTCCCATTTGCCGCTTCCGGATATCCGCATTTTTTCCAGCAATAACGCTTTCCTTACGGATTACCTGTCATTTGTGTCAGTGACAAAGTCTCCAAAATCTGGGAAAATAAAAATACAAAACATTCCACATAGAAAAGAGGTGCTGAATATGAGAAAAAAAATATGGAAAATACTACCTCTTGTGACCGGACTTGTGCTTCTGACTGCCAGTAGCGCTCTCACCGTTCATGGAGAAAGTGACAACACCATTGACGTAACCCTGTTCAAGCTTAACCTTCCAGATGACTGGAGCTATGATCCGAATGATATCAGCGATTATGAATACACCTGCTCCGTCAGCGTATTCGAAGGTGTTGACAAGGACACTTCACAAAATGATTTCACCATTAAAGCAAATGAAGAATCAAGCTACTCTTTCCGCAAATATCTGCAGACCTCCGATATCGATCTTCATGACTATGCAGACGGCACTATTGAAAAAACAACCATTGGCGATGTGGATTATATACGAACCACAGACAATTTTGACAGAATTTACTACATTTATCGTCACGAGCCATCCGGTGTGACCTACAAAGTTATCATTTCCGGAGAAGAAAATGATTCTGTCAAAAACGTTTTTAACAATCTGGAACTGAAATTAGAGGACACCGGCAATGTGGAAGCACCTTACCCCTGGGATGGAACTCCATTCACACCGGCTCCGCAGAGTATAGCTGTTGGAGATTATACCGTCACTCCGGAGTATATTCCATTTAGTGTTTCCCAGAACGGATTTGAGATCATGCGTCACCAGTTTGCAATATCTGGAGACCGGATGTATCATCAGCTGAATAATACTCTGGAAACTTACGAATATACTGGAAGCACCCTGAATCTTCTTTCTTCTGATACAATGGACGAGCAGGGAATGGATCTTTTTACAGACACGGACGGAAAACTTTATATTTCCCGTAACGGTGGAAAAGGAATTGTTATGAAAGACGGGCAGACCATATTGGAGACCGGCACAAGCGGTTACCTGTCTGTACACCCATCCGGTGCCTGGGGCATTACCAGCTACCTTGGCTATGACACGGAAAAAGTAACCTTCCAGGACGGCAGCGTGCTTACAGAGCCCTGGATCTTAACCTCCATGAATGATGACGCGGCACGAACCGGTATCTTTAAATTTGTCAGCCTGGTTGAGATCAGCAATGATCATATTATGGTATACGGACGTCTTGCAGGAGATGACACCCCATCGAAAATAGCAGTTTATGATCTGGATGGCAACCAGCAGCTGCTTCTTGGCGGTGACCAGCACGAGGATCCTGCTTATTTCGGAAGTCTCACGGGAATAGCTGAGACAGCGAATGGCTATATTGCAGCAGATGGAAATATGCGAGAATTCTACTTCTGGTCAAAAGACGGAACTCTCCTCGCCGAAGTAGACTGCTACGATATGTTTGGAACCAGATACCCCTGGATTGAAGATATGAAAGTTGCAGAGGATGGTTCTGTGATGGTTCTTATGACACAGGACCGTGACGACGACTCTGCAAGCGAATTAATGGTATTCCGACTTACAGGTTTCTGATACATTCCCCTCACGAAAGGGCAGGTTGTGGAGAACATCCACACCTGCCCTTTTAAGTTATTTTCATTCGGCACTGTTCTGGCAAAATCAATCTTTTTTGTACTTCTCAATCAAGCACTGATGTTCCTTACTTTTTTTATCATAATTGATTCCAACAAGAAGAATATCACCTGTGTAATTCAGTATCGAAGAAGGATACTTTTTTGTCTTAATTTGTGTTAATGCAGTCTGCGCATTCTGGTTCCACTTCAATTCCACAAGCAATGCCGGATAATCATTTTTGTACTCTGGCTTTGGGATAAATACAAAGTAAGCAAATCCCCGTCCTGTAGGAAATTCACGGATTGGCTTAAAATAGTATTGCATTGCGCTTAAGTAGGCAATTGTAAGCACACTGCTCAAGGAATTCTCATTATTATACTGAATTACTGACACATGCTCGTTATGGATTTTTTCAATCTCTTCTGCAACCGCCACACCATCCATATCCAATGTAGCATCCAGCAGATTTTCCGAATTCAGCTGCAATATCAGCATTTCATTCCACTTTTTACTCTCAACAGCAGTCGTCAACTCCTGCCGTATCTCCTCATTTGGTACAAAAGCAGTCTTCCTGATCTCATTATAACCAAGGTATCCTAAATGGATCATATAAGTCAATACATCATCTTTACTTTTAATATCTTCCGTATCATTTTGAAAAGTTGCCACATTCACCTTGACTTCGGCTCCGGAAAGCATCTCAATAACAGCTGTTTTCAGCCCATCATAGTTCATGTTAATCAAAGGCACAATCACATCATAGGATGCTGTTTCTGACCAGTAACTCCTGTATTCCCCCCTTAGCATTACGCTGACAACGGCTCTGGGATTATAAACCTGGTAATCCTTCAGAAGATAGCCATCGTACCATCGCTTTACTTCAGCAAAGTCCTGCTGATATTTTTCTGACAGCTTTTTCACTTCAGCTTCTGTAAAACCAATATACGGAGCCAGATTGCTTGCGCTCAGCATTGTAAACTCATCAAAATTATTTAATGCCGACTGAGTTTTTTCCTTTTTAATTGGAAGAATGCCAGTAAGATATGCAAGTTGAATATATTTTGTTGGTTCTGTTCCTTTGAACATTGCCCTGAGAAAATTAATATACTCTTCCTGTACCCTTTTATTAACGTCCTTGTCACGAATAAGGACATCCCATTCATCAATGATGACAATAAATTTTTTTCCAGTTGCACCATTAATACGAGACAACACTTCTGGCAAAGATTCCGTCTTCTCTTTCAATACACCTGGATAGTATTCCGCAAGCTCTGCAATCGTCTTTTCCGAAATATAAGAAACCACCCTTTCAGGTCCACCAGCTGGCTCTATACACCATTGGATATCAAGATGTATTACATCATATTGGTTCAAGTGCTTCTTAAAATCTGCACTTTTACTAATTTCCAATCCGGCGAACATTTCTTCTGAATTACAGCCTCTGCTGTAATAAGCTGTAAGCATATTCGCTGTAATAGATTTTCCAAACCTTCTCGGACGGCTATTGCAAATATAGGCCTGCAATGTATTCAAAACTTTATTCGTATACTTAATAAGTCCGCTTTTATCAACATATATCTCGGAATTCAATGCTACCTGAAAAGCCAAATTATCTGGATTCACTAATATTCCCATCACTCACACACTCCCTATATAAAAAAGCTTCCACAGTATCACTATTTTCTACCAATAATGATATCATGAAAACTTTTGGTGCTCAATAATTTTATTGGGATGTTTTCTGAAAGCTCACAGAGAGTTACTGTTTGATTCTACTTTGATATACACCACTGTTTATATTCTTCCAGTCTTTGTATATATCCTGAAAATTCTGGAACCGTAAAATCAAGTTCTTTATATCTTACAGGATATATAATTCCCTTGCTAATTAACTGTGCTCTTGTTGTTGAAATAGATCCAACTGTTTTATTAAGATTGTGTGCAACATTTGATATCGTACATGGTAATTCACCACATTCTACCATTGCAAAAATAAATTTTTTATCACTTTCTGCACATCTTTCATATCTTGATTTAAAGAATCTTTCGTCCAGAGATGATAAAAATTCATCTATACAATTTTCTACATCAGACAATTCTATGACATCTTTATTTGTTTTATCGTACACAATTTTGCATAACTGTTGAATAAAAAAAGGAGACCCTTTTGTAATTTCTACTATTTTGTTTATGGCTTCATGTGCATATATTATATTGAATTTTTTTGCTGGCTCTTCAATTGCTTTTTCTGATTGCTCATCCGTCAATGAATCGATTTTTTTATACATAAACAATCTTTCGGAATAAGATTTTTCATCAGAAAGCATTTTATATATTTTAGGCAATCCTGCACCTATAATCATAATTGGATAACCTAACTGATTTACTCTATGCAATGCAGCGATCAAAGATCCTAGCTGGTTTTGCTTCATATACTGAATTTCATCTATAAAGAAACAAATTGGCGTTTCCGTTTTTTGTGCGGTTTCTCCGATTGTTGAAAATACTTCAGTAAGTGTTTGCGTTAAATTATTTGACACATACAATTCCCTATCCTGCATTGATAAAGAAAATGAATTATCTTCTGGGTTAAAAGAAACAACTAAGGACTTTATTGCCTCTAATGGCTTCTGTATTAAATGTTTAAATTTTTCTTTTGCACTTATTGTTCTTAAAAATGCCTGAGAACATTCAGCAATCTGTGAAATAAAGTCATTTCTCTCCTCAATTTCAATATGCTTACAAAAAATACCTTTTTCTTCTGCAATACTTTGCAGCTTATTTATTAAAACAGTTTTTCCAACGCCGCGCAAACCACTAAAAATAATTGATTGAGTAGGTATATCCATAGTTAACGCATCAAACATTTGACTTACGTTCTGAATGTCTTCATCTCGTCCAGCAATATATACTGGCATTAAACCAGCACCTGGTCTATATGGATTTACTTTAAACATACAATCACCTCCGCTTATAAACTTATATTACCGCAATACGTAGCAATAAACAATACAGTTCCGTGATATTTTTCCTATAAGTACCTATAACTTTTTATACCACAATTTCCCTTACAGCAAGCGTAAGTTCCTGCCGAATTTCTTCATTAGGAACAAATGCAGACCTTCGATTCTGATCGTATCCCAGATAGCCAAGATGGATCATATACGTAAGAACCTCATCTCGGTTCTGTATATTTACCGTATCATTTTTAAAAGTTTCCGTATTCACTTTCACTTCAGCGCCTGACAACATTTCAATAACAGCGGACTTTAAGCCATCGAAATCCATATTGATCAACGGCACGATTGTCTCGTAAGAAGCAGTCTCTGACCAGTAGCTCTTAAATTCGCCATTTAGCATAACTCCCACAACCGCCCATGGATTATATATTTGATGTTCATTTAGGAGATAACCATCATACCACCTTTTGACCTTTTCGTAATTCTGATGATATTTTTTTGCAAGCATCTTCACTTCACTTTCTGTGAAACCGACATAAGGCGCCATATTGCCTGCACTAAGCATAGTAAACTCATCAAAATTATTTAGTGCTGACTGGGTTTTCATTTTTTTGATTGGAAGGATACCTGTCAGATATGCGAGAGCAATATATTTAGTTGGCTCAGTACCTTTAAACAGTCCCCTCAGGAAATTAATATAATTTTCCTGTACAGCCTGATTCTGCGCTTCATCTCGAATCAAAACATCCCATTCATCAATAATAATGACAAATTTCTGTCCTGTTTGATTTTTAACTCTTGAAAGAGCATCAGATAAAGAACCGTCTTGGAGAACCAAACACTCTGGATAAATTTCGCACAACTCATCCAGTACGCTTTTTGTAATAAACTGTACCACTTTGTTCTTATCTTCACAATTTGCCAGAAACCACTGGATATCAATGTGAATTACATCATATTTGTTAAGATACTTTTTGAAATCCTGTGTTTTTCCTATTGAAAGATCGGAAAACATCATCTCAGAATCTGCACCTTTGCTGTAATATGCTGCAAGCATATTCGCCGCATAGGATTTCCCAAATCTCCTGGGGCGGCTGTTGCAAATATACGCATCTGTAGTCTCCAGAACGCGATTCATATATTCGATCATACCAGTTTTATCTACATAAATTCTGGAATTCAAAGCAGCCTGAAAAGCACTGTTGTCCGGATTCACAAATCTTCCCATCTATCACACACTCCCTATACAAAAAAGCTTCCACAGTATCACTATTTTCTACCAATAATGATATCATGAAAACTTTTTGGTCTCAATAATTTTGTGAAAAACAACGTTTGCAAATCAATTGTCCATTTCTTCACATCCAACTTGTTGATATAGTGTGGAACTCCTCCCGTGATTCCATAAATCAGGGAATTGTCCTCTGCGGACAGATTCGGGTGAAACACGGCTGTTTCCTTATAATTCAGCGGCTCAATCTTAAACTGACCGGTTCGCCTGCCATACAGCGGACTTTCCTTGCCAAGTACCTGACTCTCCATGAAGCTCATAGAGGAACCGCAAAGAATCAGGTACATCTTGGACTCCGTCCATTTGTGGTCGATGATATGCTGCAACATCGCAGAAATAGACTGCTTCGCTTTTGCAAGATACGGATACTCATCAATAACAAAGACGATTCTTTTTTCCTTTGAAAGTACTGTCAATTCATCCAGGGCAGCATCATAAGACCTGAACTCCGGTGCAGACTCCATATCTGGTCGCTCAAAACTCATGATTGACTTTGAGAGAGCCTCCAGATTTTCCTTTCCTGTCGTGTTCAATGCAGAAAAGAAAATGGTAGGTTTATCTTTACAGAACTCATTGATCAATGCAGTTTTACCAACACGCCGTCTGCCATAGATGACAATACACTCAAACTTATCACCAGCGTACCGTTTATTCAGTTTCCGAAGTTCATCCTCACGGCAATAGAATTGACTCATTCACCCACCTCCAATAATTATACTCATAAGTTAGTAACTCGTAAGTTACTTTTTACGAATATAATAAATCAGATGTTCTTCATAGTCAAGTAAAATAAGTCGAACCATTAGAATCGGTCGAAGTCTGACTGACTTGCCAGCTCTTTGTACGGATACAGTTGTCCTGTATCAATGCTGTTTGTGCAATTAAAATACAGTACCACTTTATAGTTTTTAAAAATGTTTTCATCAGACAACGGAGCAAATGCTTCTCCTGTTAAAATAGTAGCATCAAAAAGTCGCTGCTCACCTGTAGAAAATGTAAGAATCATCATATCATCTAATGGTTTCGCTGATACTACTTGAATATTTTCTGTCTTTTCACTGGCATATACAATTCCATTTAACGAAAACATACACGCACATCTCCTACTATAATGGCTTGTATTAACTTCGGTGTATCTCACCTGTCTACTTGACAAGGGGCATATCACATCCTGCAGGTGCTTTATATTTTTTCCCCTCAAACTCTACCTCAACAAAGGAATCAAATATTTCTTTCGGCGCTTTTATTTTAGTAGCAGCTAGAAAATTCCCTACCCAGCTAGTATCTTGCGTGCTATATTTTTTTGAATTTCTGACAATTTCTCTGCAAATAAAACAAGGAGACACTTTGCCACATATTGCTTTTATTGAATTTTTTACAAATCCCACTTTGCCAGCATTCCTTAATTTTGTTTTATACAGCAAAAAATGATAGATTTTATTATAAAAATCTCGTTTTCGGTACATCTGCTCCACCAATTTATCGTCTTCTGGTGCATTATCGTACACAAAAATATCAATATTGATAGACAACTTCACTCCTTCGCAACTACCATCACCGTCTTCAAAAGAATCTTAATATCCAACCCAATATCCCAGTTTTCAATATATTCTTTATCCAGTCTTACAACCTCTTCGAAGTCCGTGATATCGCTTCGCCCACTGACCTGCCACATACCGGTGATTCCCGGCTTGATTGCAAGTCTCGCTTTATGCCGCGGCTCATACAGATTTGTCTCCGAAATCAACGGCGGTCTTGTTCCCACAATGGACATATCCCCTCCTTATGTCAACTCAGGAACAACTTTTTTTCAAAAATATCTCATAAAGCACAGTATTATCAACTTACCCTCAAAATCATTTGAATACTGCAAATTTTAAAATCCCAGTCTTTAGGATTATATTTAGGCACACGAAAACACTCCGCTTCTTTTCGGCTAACAGACTGAACTGCTAAAGTTCTTTTCTCCGGGTTAAATAAGAAGCGAATATACCTCGGATCACCCAATTCTTTTATCGTTGATCGAAATATTCGTATTATTCCTTTTTTTGGGCAAAGAGATACCCCTGTGATATTTACTGTGGTTTTCGGCATCTGCACTCCTCCCTTCCAAATGAGTGCACTTTCTCCTATCACCTTGTTGCTGAAAATTCTATATAGCCGTCTGTTAAATTAGTTTCCAGTGCCTTTTTATGTTCTTCTACTGATAAGCCAAAAGAATCCTTCCAATCTTTAGGATAAAATGGTATTCTATTCAACTTTCTCGCTACTTTTGCTGCTATCTCTTCCTGATTCTGCTCCGGTGTCTGATCTGTTTCTGCAGTAACTAATTCTTCCTTTTTCTCCAATGAATCTGGATTCGCTTTTTTCTTTCTTTTTGTATCCATGAATATCTCTGTTTCCAGCAGATCAAAAATATACATAGTTTCATTTTCATGTGTTATTTTATGCCCCAAAATCTTATATCGGCAGTCTGTATTCCATCCCATCATGTCATACATCATTGCTGAAAATAATTTATTTGACATTTTTCTACTTTTTCTTTTATCTGGTTTTTCAATACACCATCTCAAAGCATCTTTGTCGTTTTCTTCACATTTCCGCACTACCATTCGCTTATTATCCTGGTTAACAAGAATCTGTATGTAAACTGCATCCTCTAAACCGGCAATGCAGGCAGTATTAAATGTCACACTATCTCTTCGGATTACAACGGCTGGCTCCCGTAAATGTGCAAAAAGTTCCCTTCTTACAACCTGGTAACCATCATAACTAAAATCTTGTGCCAGTTCCAGTGCTTTCTGATCTGCGTTTTCTGTATTCTCAATAGTCTGATTTATCACCATTTCACTCATACTGCACACCTCATCTTTTCTATCATGTTCTGTGCTTCTTCATTCAGCTTATCCAACAAATTTTCTGATATAGGTTCCAAACCTTCTACTATTTTAGCTGGACGCAGCACATCCCAATTTCCATAATACTTAACTCTATGTAAAAGAACAACATCTTCTGAACTATCGCCAAAATGATTCTGCCACTGCTTCGGGAAAAGTGTTCTGACAATCTTCTTTGTTTTATTTT